>Ga0182013_10000113_pt1 | contig 99890 bp, 88 predicted proteins | sample 612S2MmetaG_FD_120487 | JGI IMG/M metagenome (GOLD analysis project Ga0182013, IMG submission 120487) | Permafrost microbial communities from Stordalen Mire, Sweden - 612S2M metaG | ecosystem: Environmental > Terrestrial > Soil > Wetlands > Permafrost | place: Sweden: Stordalen | collected...
AGCATCTGTGGCAGAAACTACGCACCACCAACATTATCGAACGCTGCTTTGTAGAAGTGCGCCGACGAACCCGGCCCATGGTCTGCTTTGTGAATGTCGCAAGCGTGGACCGCATCATCTACTTCATCTTCCAGAGATTCAACCTGGAATGGAAAACCCGCACCCTCAACCTATTTACACAAGCAGCTTGACATCACCCCATGCGAGGCTCCATTGACACTGCATTCCTTGGACTCTTAGAATGCCTTAGGGACGCGCCCACCCGCGTCTGCGGGATTGTGTGCCCACTTCCGGGCTGTCCCTGATTTTCCTCCGCGTATTTCCGGATTGGCGGTGTAGCTCAGGTGGTTAGAGCGACGGTCTCATAATCCGTAGGTCGTAGGTTCGAGTCCTACCGCCGCCACCAGACTCAAACAATAGTAAACCGGAGGTGTGTACTGGATTGCAGCTGGGTTGGCGTCTGCCGTTTTCAGTTGCCAGTTGCGAAAAGTTCGCGCCAGGGCTTTTCGGTTGATGGCTCGTTGCCATCCTCCGAATGAACCGAAGGTTGTCAACTTAGTTGCTTTGGCGATCCCCGCCGCCGTGATTGGCACTTTGATCGAACTGCCCGGAGCGCCAGTGACAATGTTGAGCGTGGCCGAGTCTGGACCGATCGCATCTTCGCCAATGCGACGCCTCTCCCTTACTCCAACGCTGTTAGAGGGGATGATTCAAGCAGCAGTAAGCCCAGTTGTCGGCCAGGTTGTTGAGTGGAATTGCCGACGGCGCTTACTAACGTAACTCGTAGAACCGCCGAAAGAACCTAAGATTGACACAGAAGTCCCGATAAGGACTTGGGAGACGGGCTCAGGGGCTCGGTTCCGAAACCCGCCTGCGGAAGGGCGAAGCTCGTTGGATGCGGTTGGTCGAGAAAGGGGCTTCAACCTAAGCTCACACATTTGCAAGCCAATCCAGTCAACGCCCCGGTCGCTTATCGCCTGTGCTATCGCGACGATCAGCGCCGACCCTTCATGTCGGGGTTGGCAGGGCTGGTCAGGAAGCAAGCGCAGATTTGGATTCGCACAAATTGGGACTACCATGGATGAGGCAAGAAGACTCCTTCCTTAAATCGCTCAGCCACGATCGAGCAGTCTGGAAGCTGAGAACGTCGCTAATGGAGCCGGGATCATGAATGACGATATAAGTCAAAGGGCCCTCGGTTCAGCGCGAACGACGCTGCTCGCAACTGCGATTGCACAGATCGGCCAAGCGGTCGTGATTACCGATGTTGCGGGCACGATTCAGTATGTCAACCCGGCCTTCACCATACTCACAGGTTACAGCGCCGAGGAAGCGGTTGGCCGTAACCCGCGCGTGCTGAAATCGGAGCGGCAGGATCCGGCGTATTACAGCGAACTCTGGCAGACGGTCTTGGCCGGAGAGGTGTGGCGGGGAGAACTCATCAACCGGCGGAAGGACGGAAGTCTCTACATCGATCAGATGTCGATTACTCCGGTGCGGGACGCGGCGGGCGCAGTTACTAACTTCATTGCGATCAAGCAGGACATCTCAGAGACGCGCGCGAGTCAATTGGCGCTGCAGTCGAGCGAGACGAAATTCAAAGGTGCCCAAAGCATCGCGCCCCTGGGAAGCTGGGAACTGGAGGTAGAGTCTGGCGAGGTGCGCGGGTCGGACGGCTTTCTGCGTATTTTCGAGTACCCGCCGGGGACGGCCGTGCTGCGGTTGAGCATGTTGCTGGAGGCCATTCCTGGGACCGACCGTGGGCGCGTGCAACAGTCCCTGGCAGACACGATTCGCACCCGCGAACCTTTCGACGTTGAGCACGGCGTGGTGCGGCGGGATGGGACGATGCGCACGGTGCGAAGTCGCGGCCAGGTTCTCGGCGGCGCGGGGGACTTGCCGCATCGGATTTGCGGAACGATTCTCGATATCACCGAGGGCAAGCTGGCCCACGAAAGGATCCGCCACAGTGAAGAGAAGTTCCGTTCGCTGGTGGCCAATATCCCCGACGTGATCTGGAGTGTCTCGGCCGGTGGCCAGGTCGACTACATCAGCGCCAATGTGGAGCAGTTGTCCGGATACACGGCCGAGGAAATACGCGAACAGGGTGGCGAACTCTGGTTTGGGCGAATCGACCCGAGCGATGCTCCGCGCGTCGCGGAGGCGGTGCGAGAGCTTTTCACGGAAGGCCGGCATTTCGACGTGGAATACCGTGCGCGACACAAGGACGGCCACTGGATCTGGGTGCATGAAAGAGCGTACCGGACTTATGAGAAAAATGGGGTCCAGTTTGCGGACGGCATCTCTTCCGACATTAGCGATCGGAAGCAGGCGGAAAAAGCACTACGGCTGGCGCAATTCTCGCTGGAGCACGCCGCGGAATCCATCTCCTGGACCAACCCGCAAGGGCGATTCGTCTACGTGAACGAGGCTGCGTGCCGCTATTTAGGATTGCCGCGGGAGAAAGTTCTTTCCTTATCGGTTTGCGACATCGATCCGCTGGTGTCGCCAGAAGCCTGGAGGAAGTTCTGGCAAAAGATCAAGAAGCGGGGCTCGCTGACGTTTGAGAGCCAGGTGAAGACTGGGCAAGGGGCCGTCGCTCCGGTGGAAGTTACGGCGAACTACCTGGAATTCGATGGTCAGGAATACTGCTTCGCGTCATCCCGCGACATCACCGAGCGCAAGCGAGCGGCGGACGCGATAGAGGAGTCGGAGCGCTTTCTGCATTCGACTCTGGATGCGTTGTCGTCGCATGTCGCAATCCTTAATGAGAGTGGTGTGATTGCAGCGGTGAATGCTGCCTGGAGTCGCTTCGCGGCCAGCAATGACGGGGAGATGGAAGCCTGTGGAGTGGGCAACAACTATCTGGATGTGTGCAACCGGACTACGGACAGCAATGAAGCCCGTGCGGCGGGCGAAGGCATACGGCAGGTCATGGCGGGAGATCTACAGGAGTTCAGTATCGAGTATCCCTGCCACAGCCCGACGGAGAAGCGCTGGTTTGTGATGCGAGTGACGCGGTTTGCGAAGGGCGGCGGAAAGGTGGTGCTCGCCCACGAAAATATCACTGAGCGAAAACTCGCGGAGGAGGCGATGCGGGCGTCGGGAGAGCGTTACCGGCTGCTCTTCGAGCGCAACCTGGCGGGAGTCTACCGTTGCACGGTAGAGGGGCGGCTGCTGGAATGCAATCAAGCCACGGCATGGATGTTTGGCTATGAGACACCGGAGGAAGTCCTCGCAGTGCCAGTAACGAGATGGTGGCACACGGCTTCCGACAGAGGAGCATTTCTGGCTAAGCTGAGATCGGAAAAAAGCGTTACCAGTCACGAGATGCGATTTCGGAGGAAGGACGGCGAGTCCTTTTGGGCGATTGGAAATATCACTCTCATTGAAGACCCATCCGGCACCGGGATTATTGAGGGGACGCTGGTCGACATCACCGAGCGCAAGCGGGCGGAGGAGGAGGCAAAAGAGAGCGGCGAGTTAGTCAAACTGGTGCTGGATTCAATTCCCGAGGCGGTTTACGGCATCGACTTGCGAGGCAACTGCACGTTCTGCAGTCCTTCATGCCTGCAAATGCTGGGTTATCAGGAACCGGGCGAATTGTTGGGAAAGAACATGCACGATGTGATGCACCACACGCGGCAGGACGGGACGCACTATCCGGTGGAAGAATGTCACATCTATGAAGCGTTTCGGCGGGGAGAGGGCACGCACATCGATGAAGAGGTGCTGTGGCGCCGCGACGGCACGAGCTTTCCCGGAGAATACTGGTCCTGTCCCATGCACCGGAACGGAGAGATCGTGGGAGCGGTGGTGACATTTATAGACATCACCGAGCGGAAACGGAACGAACAGATTTTGCGTGAAGCGCGCGCCGCGGCCGAAGCCGCTAACCGGGCAAAAAGCCAGTTTCTCGCCAACATGAGCCATGAGATCCGGACACCGATGAACGGGGTGATCGGAGTGGCCGGTCTGCTGCTCGATACGGAGCTGACCACCGAGCAGCGGCAGTATGCCGAGATCGTGCGCAGCAGCGGCGAAGGGTTGATGAGGGTGATTAACGACATTCTGGATTTCTCGAAGATCGAGGCGCAGAAATTCGTGCTGGAGACGAATGACTTCGATCTGCGCACGGTGCTGCGCGAGGCAATCGGCTTATTGGAAATTAAGGCCTCCGAAAAGGGGATTGCACTGACCTCGGAACTGGAACGGGGGACGCCGTGGCAGTTGCGGGGCGATCCCGGCCGTCTGCGTCAGATTCTGATCAACCTGGTGGGTAACGCGGTGAAATTTACGCACGAGGGCAAGGTGTCGATCTCGGTGGGGTTGGAACCCGGGGATATGCAGAGCGCGGACGTCGGCACGACGACTCTGCGCTTCAAAATCAGCGACACGGGCGTTGGTTTTCGGCAGGACCGGGCCTCGGCGCTTTTCGAGCCATTTGTGCAGGCGGATGGTACCAGCACGCGCCGCTACGGAGGTACTGGACTGGGCCTGACGATTTCCAAACAGCTGTGCGAGATGATGGGTGGGCGGATCGGGGCAGAGAGCGAAGAAGGCAAGGGATCGACGTTCTGGTTTACGGCTGTGTTTGAGAAGCAGACGCGAGCGGACGTGCCGCTGGAAGCGAAGGCGAGCGCGGCCGCTGCCGGCGCTGTCTCGGGGCCCTCGGAGCGGCCGCTTCGGGAAGTTCGGGAAAAGAGCCACGCCCGAATTCTGCTGGCCGAGGATAACGTGATCAACCAGAAGGTTGCGCTCGCGATCCTGCGCAGGGCGGGTTATGAAGCCGATGTGGTGGTAAGTGGTATCGAGGCGCTGCAGGCACTTGCCGATGCCGACTACGATCTGGTGCTGATGGACTGTGACATGGCGGAGATGGATGGTTATGAGGCTACGCGACGGATTCGCGACCGTAGGGCGCTTACGCGCAATCCTAAAATTCCTATCATCGCAGTCACGGCCAGTGCGATGGCTGGAGACCGCGACAAATGCTTTCAGGCTGGAATGAGTGACTACATCGCCAAACCCATTGGGCCGCAGCAACTTCGCGAAATGCTGAAGAAGTGGCTCAACCCGCCCCCCACTGGTCCCAGCGATTAGTGACGGGCGTCTCCAACTATTCTGTTGCCCGGAGTTCACCAGAAAGCAGCGAATCGGGTAGATGTGAGATCGACCGCGGAATCACTGAACCGCGGCAATCCTCAGCGTGGTTACCTGGCGGATCCATCGCGCCGGCCTTTTATCGCCAGGCGCCACGACGCGGAAAGGCCCTTCCTTGGGGCCGAGCGGCTTTCCGTCGCGCTTGTCCGCGAGGATGATTTCGCGCACGGCAAATGCGGGATCGCATTCCGCCAGGGCGAAGACGACTTTGTAGCCATCGGCAGCTTCCGCGAGCAGAGTCTCGGTCATATGGGGTCCGCGCATGGTTTCGCCGAGCGGAATCCCCGTCATCGCCAGGATGGCGGACAACGGCACTCCCTCAAAGCGCGCCGCGGCATCGTGGTCCTGCGCCTCTACGGTGACATGCGGCGAATTCGCGATCTGGACCGCGGTGATGCTGACCGCATGGCCTTCGGCATTGATCACTCGGAGCGTCTGTGCCGGCGTCCCCAGAGCCACGAGCAGGAAACAGCAGACTGCACAAACGGGCAGATACTTCCGTGGAGTCATGATTGAGTCATCCCAGTTAAGTCATTCGCCCACCCGGCGGTACTTAAGGATACAGGACCGCTCTGGTCTGTAACTTTCGCGGTCCGAATGAATCCAATGAAAAATCGGGTCTGTGTTCGGGTGGGTCGATCTGGTTGAGAGGAGAAAATTGATGAATCGCAGGAAGTTTCTGGCCAATTCCGCGATGGCCGCGGCTGGAGCGAGTTTTGTTGCCTGGCTTAGAATCCCGGGGGTGAGCGCCGCGGATTCCACCTCGTCCTCCAAATCATCGTCCAATTCATCGCGCAATAGCGATAGCGCAAACGACAACGAGAAGGACTTTGTGACGATCGTCCAGTTCAGCGATTCCGGACAGAAAGTCCGTCTGGCCCGAGTCAAGAAGGTGCACAAGACGGACGCCGAATGGAAGCGACAACTGAGCCCATTGCAGTTTGAGGTTACACGCGAGCAAGGGACGGAAAGGGCCTTTACTGGAGCTACCTACAACCTCCATGACAAGGGGCTTTATCGCTGTATCTGTTGCGATAATGCATTGTTCAGTTCTGATACGAAGTTTGAATCGGGGACGGGCTGGCCCAGTTTCTGGGCTCCGATTGCGAAGGAGAATGTGCGCACGTCGGTCGACAACAGCCTGGGGATGAGCCGCGATGAAGTTTCGTGTGCGGAGTGCGAGGCGCACCTGGGACATGTTTTCGACGATGGTCCGAAACCGACTTATTTGCGTTACTGCATGAATTCGGCGGCGTTGAAGTTTGTGAAGCACGCCTAGTTTGTGCCGAGGCCCGGCCGCCGTGCGGTTCTGGCGGCTGGTTTAAAATGTAGGCGATGTACATTCCAACCGCGAACGTGGAGAACCGCGTTTCCGTGATGCGGGAGCTGATGGTTGCACACCCTTTGGCAACCCTCGTGACGCTGGGAGGGTCCGGCCTTTTTGCTTCGCATATTCCGATGGTCTGGCAAGAGGACGGGTCGGAGTTCGGCGTGTTGCAGGGGCACATTGCGCGGGGCAATGCGCAATGGAAAGACTTCGTGCCGGAAGTGAATGCGCTGGCGATCTTTGCCGGGCATCAGCATTACATCTCGCCCAATTGGTATCCCGAAAAAAAAGTTCACGGCAAAGAAGTGCCCACCTGGAATTATGTCGTTGTTCACGCCTATGGTCCATTGCGGGTGATTGAGGACGAGCACTGGCTTTTGGCTTTTCTGAATCGTCTGACAGACATTCACGAGGCGGCATCGCCGATACCCTGGAAAGTCAGCGATGCGCCCGCCGACTTTATTGAAGCGATGATGCACGCGATTGTCGGTCTGGAGGTACCCATCCAGCGGCTCGAAGGCAAGTGGAAAGTGAGCCAGAATCGAACCGAGAGCGAACGCCAGGGCGTGATGGAAGGACTGGGAAAGCTAGATACTTCGGCAAGCCGAGCGATGAAGTCGCTGGTGGAGGACGCGAGCGCCAAGAAGGTGAGTCGCTGAAGGCTCTTCGCTTATGCGAACCGCTAGCCGACTTGCACGGCCAGCATCGAGATCGAGCCTCCGTCGACGCCTTCGATGGGGAAAGAAATGGCTTCGGCGGCTTGCGTGGTGGCGACCACGTAGAGCATCGGGAGATAGTGATCGGGGGTTGGAACGGAAAGCATGGCCTCTGGACCAAGGCTTTCATAATCGATCAGAAGTTTGTATTCGCCAGCCCGCATGATTTCCTTTGCTTGTTGCTCGAAAAGTATCGCCCAATCGTAGGGATCGGGCATCAAACGTCCCCAGGCGTAAGCATGAAGATTGTGCACCAGATTTCCGCTCCCGACGATCAGGATGCCTTCGCCACGCAATGACGCCAGTCTCTTGCCAACTTCGAAGTGGAAGGACGCCGGTTGTGTTTCGTCGATGCTCAGTTGGACGACGGGAACATCGGCGTGGGGGTAGACGTGTTTGAGCACCGACCAGGTTCCATGATCGAGTCCCCAGGTGTCGTCAAGTCTTACATCCAGAGGCTTCAGGATTTCGCGCACTCGGCGCGCAAGGTCCGGGTCTCCCGGAGCCGGATACTGCACCTGATAGAGCTCCTGCGGAAAACCGCCGAAGTCGTGAATCGTTCGCGGTGAGGTGCTGATCGTCACGCCCGTCGCCGGCACATACCAATGCGCGGAAATCGAAAGGATCGCTTTCGGCCGGGGCAGGCGTTTTCCGATCTGGCGCCAGCCTGTGGTGTAGCGGTTATCTTGCAGGGCATTCATCGGGTTACCGTGCCCCAAAAATATGGCGGGCAGAATTTCTGGCATCGTGGACCTCCGATGTGGTATTGCGCTGGGCGTCTCCGCTTGGTTTATCGAAAGCGGGACACGGCGGACGTTATTGCATTCTCCCTTCCGTGTCCATCAGCCGAAATTCTCCGAGGTTCAGTTCGCGAACACCGGTTTCAATCTTGGCGCGGTCGCCGACGACAATCCAGGTCAGGTTATCGGGACGCACGACCTCTTTGGCGGCGTTGTTGACGTCGCTGGTCTGGAGGGCGCGGACTTTTCCAGCGTAGGTCTCGTAGTAATCGTCGGGCAGGCCGAATTGCACCAGATCGACGATGGACTGTCCGAGCGCTTCGAGAGTCTCGCGCGAGCCTGGAAGCTTGAGGGTTTCGCTGGCCTGAATTTTCGCGAGCTCGGCGTCGGCGATGGGACGGTCGGAGACAATTCCGCGGAACTCATGGTTCATCTCGGCCAGCGCTTCCTTCGTCTTATCGGTCTGGACGGGCGCGACGGCGTAGAACGGGCGCTGGGAGCGAGCGTCGCGGAGTACGCTGCGGACTCCGTAGGACCAGTGCTTGTCTTCGCGCAAATTCATATTCAGCCGTCCCCCGAACGTACCGCCGAGGCTGTCGTTCATGGCTTCAATGGCGATCTCCTGGGGATTGGAGCGCGGAGGCGCTACCACCCCCGCAATGATGACCGATTGCAGGGCGCCGGGCTTGTCGATCAGGTAGACAGCGGATTTCGATGCAACGGAAACCGTCTTTACGTCCTTGGCCGGGGCGGCCGCGTTCTTCCATCCGGCAAGAAGTTTCTCCAGCTTCGGGGTAATTTCGTGCAGGGTTGTGTCGCCGACCACAACTAAAGTGGAGTTGTGAGGACCGAGCCAAGTCTCATGAAATTTCACGAGATCTTCGCGGGTGAGTTTGGCGACGCTTTCTCTTGTGCCGGAACCGGTCAGGGGATTGCCGTAGGGATGGTCAGCGCCATATAACAGCGCTGGCAAGACTCGCAGGCCGAGGGTGGCGGGCGTATTTTGTTCGCGTTCGATGGCGGCGAGCGCGAGTTTCTGTTCGCGTTTCACTTCGATCTCGGGAAACGACGGATGCAAAAGCACGTCAGCAAATAGATCGAGGGAAGGCTGGAGTTTCGCGGTCAACGCCGACAACGAAACGAACGACAGGTCGAGGTTGGAGGATCCCCGCAAGGTGGCGCCGAGCGCTTCCAGTTCGTCGCTGATTTGCAGTGCGTTGCGAGTGCGCGTCCCGTCGGTGAGCACCTGCATCGCCAGGTTCGCAGTGCCGGGCGCGGTCGAGGCGTCGGAGGCAAATCCGGCGTCGGCCGCCAAGGTGACATTCACCAGCGGAACCTCGTGGCGTTCGGCCAGAATTATCTTCAATCCATTGGAGAGTGTTGCCCGCTGCAACTTCGGCAGCTTCAACTCGGGCGGAGTGCCGGGTTCGGGCGCTTTGCTGCGATCGGCGCCGGTAGAGGCGGTCTTGTAATCCGGGAAAGGATTCACTTCAAGGATGTAAACGCCATCGGAAAGCCAGCGTTGCGCGGCCGCTCTTAAGTCCTCGGCGGTCGCGGCTTGCACGCGTTGGAGCGAAATTTTGTAGGCATCCGGGGTGCCGCGAAATACCTGGCTTTCGGCCAAGCGGTCCGATTTCCCGCCGAAGCCGCCGATGCGTTCGATGCCGCGGATGAACTCGGCCTCATACTGCGTTTTGACCCGCTGCATTTCTTCGGCGGTCGGACCATTCCTCAGAAAGCGCGCCAGTTCTTCGTCCAGTTCCTTTTCCACCTGAGGGATGGTCTGTCCCGGACGCGCGGTCGCGCGCACGACAAACTGGCCGCCAATCTCGGACAAGTCGGCGTAGGCGGCGGCATCGGTCGCGATCTGGTCTTCGTACACGAGACGCTTGTAGAACCGCGAAGATTTTCCGTTACTCAGGCAATCGCTGACCAGGTCGAGATAGTCGCCGTCGGCGCTGCCAAATTCGGGGATGTTCCAGACCTTGTAGATGCGCGCCTGGGGCACGCGGTCCTGCACGACCTGGCGGTGGGTGCCGGTCATTTTTGCAATCCACACCTGCTGGTGCGCTACCGGAGGTCCAGGCGGAATGTCGCCGAAATATTTGGTCACTTTTTCGCGGGCGGTTTTAGCGTCGATGTCGCCCGCCAACACCAGCGTGACATTCGACGGTCCGTAGTAGGTCTTGAACCATTCCTGGACGTCCTTCATCGACGCCGCATCGAGGTCTGCCATGTCTCCGATGGTGGTCCAGGAATAGGGGTGGCCCGCAGGGTAAGTATTTTGCGTCAACAGTTGCCGCGTTACTCCGTAGGGCTGGTTCTCGCCCTGGCGCTTTTCGTTCTGCACCACGCCGCGTTGCAAATCGAGGGTTTTCCGGTCCAGCGCTCCCAGCAGGTGTCCCATGCGATCGGACTCCATCCAGAGGGCGAAATCGACGGCCGAAGTGGGGACATTTTCGAAGTAGTTGGTGCGATCGGAATTGGTGGTGCCATTGCGATCGGTTGCGCCCACCCGGTCGATGGCTTCGATGAACGACCCGGGCGCGTGCTGGCTGCCGCCAAACATCAGGTGCTCAAACAGGTGGGCGAATCCGGTCTTGCCGGGCTTTTCGTTTTTCGAGCCGACGTGGTACCAGACGTTGACGGCGACGATGGGGGCCTTGTGGTCCTCATGCACGATTACGGTGAGCCCGTTGTCGAGCACGAAGCGCTGGTATGGGATATCGACTTCTTTGTTTTTGTCTTTTTCCTTTTCCTGCGCCGCCTCCGTAGCCTTGGTCGGCGTCTGGGCGGGACTGCCGGTCACGAATGCAAGTGCGAGGAGCACAGCCACAAGTTCCAGTCGCATTTTAGCCTCCACATTTTTGCTGCAAATTTCTTTTTTTGCTAGTTCTTCTTCTAAGGACGAGTGCCTGGAGAACAGTTCAGTTTCGGGTCGAAACCGGGCAATTCTCTAAGACTTTGACTTTGTTCGGAGCTTTGGGAACGAAAAATAGTTTACACCCAAGGCTCTAAATGTTGACGAGGCCTTCAACCCTTCGGGACGCCGGAGCAGCCGCCGGCGGTGTTATCCTAACTGGGATCTTGCCGCAGGGGATTTCACCTCTTCATGAACAATCCAGAAACGTCCAGTCCAGAAACGTCCAGTCCCATTGTGCCGGAAGCAAACGCGTCCGAGGGCAGCGCGGCCCAGGCTGGAGCCGGGGAAACGGCGCGGGCGAGCGAGCCTACGGAATCGTTCAAAGACATATTTTCGGAATACGAGCAGAGTCATTCGCGGAAGCGCGAACCAGGGGCTCAGGGCCGGGAAGGGACGGTGATCGCGGTGACTACGGACGCTATCGTTCTCGACATTGGATACAAAACGGAAGGCGTTCTGCCACTGACGGCGTTCCCCGCCGATAAGCCGCCGAAGCCGGGCGACAAAGTGCAGGTCACGATCAAGGGGCGCGATCCCGAAGGGTATTACGAACTGACCCGGGGCAAGGTGGAACGTCCCACGGACTGGGCATCGCTGGAGAAGGCGTTTGCGGAGAAAGCGACGATAGTCGGAACGGTAACCGGCGTGGTCAAGGGTGGGCTGAGCGTCGATATCGGAGTGCGAGCCTTTATGCCCGCTTCACGCAGCGGGACGCATGACGCCGCTGAACTGGAAAAACTGGTCGAGCAGGAAATCCGCTGCCGGATCATCAAGATCGATGTCGAAGATGAAGACGTGGTCGTCGATCGCCGCGCCATCGCGGAAGATGAGGAACGCGCGGGCAAAGAGCGGCGTTATTCGGAACTCAAAGAAGGAGACAGGGTGCAGGGCGAGGTCAGGAGCCTGACCGATTACGGGGCGTTCGTGGATATCGGAGGGGCGGACGCGTTGCTGCACGTCGGCGAAATTTCATGGCACCGGATCAACAAGCCGTCGGACGTTCTTTCGACCGGCCAGCAGATCGAAGCCAGGATCATCAAGATCGACTCCGACAAGCGGCGGATTGCGATCAGCATGAAGCAACTGCAACCGCATCCGTGGGACGGCGTCGCGGAAAAATATAAAGCAGGAGAACGGGTGCACGGTACGGTCACCCGCCTCATGGATTTCGGCGCGTTTGTGGAAATTGAACCCGGCATTGAGGGGCTGATTCACATTTCCGAGATGTCGTGGGGTAAACGGGTGCGAAGCGCGGCTGACGTGGTGAAGCCGGGCGAAACGGTCGAAGCGGTGATTCTCGGGGTGAGCCCGGCGGAACGCCGCATTTCCCTTGGACTGAAGCAGGCGCTGGGCGATCCATGGGTTGGGGCAGAGCAGAAATTTGCGCCCGGAACGGTGATTGAAGGGCCGGTTACCAACATCATGAAGTTTGGCGCGTTTGTGCAACTGGTGGAAGGCGTCGAAGGCATGATTCACGTCAGCGAAATCAGCGCCGAGAAGCGCATCAACCATCCGCAGGAAGTGCTGCGGGTGGGCCAAGTGGTCAAGGCGCAAGTGCTGGCGCTCGACACCGAAAAACGAAACATACGCCTGAGCATGAAGCAACTGGTTCCCACGGGTCTGGATGAATATATCGCGGAACATAAAGCAGGCGATGTGGTCACGGGCCGCATAGTCGAGGTTGTGGCGGCGCAAGCACGAGTGGAACTCGGCGAAGGTGTGTCGGCGATGTGCCGGATTCCTGCCGAAGGCGGGAAGAAAGAAGACAAGACCGCTGGGGCGGTTTCGCCGGTGCCATCATCAACATCATCGAAGCCCGATCTTTCGTCGCTCGGTTCGATGCTCCAGGCGCGCTGGAAGAGCGGCGCTCCCGCCAGCGAAGAGAAGCCGGAAGCCTTGCGGGCAGGCCAGATCCGCAAGTTTCGCATTGCCAAACTCGACGCCGAGACGAAGAGAATTGAATTGGAGTTGGAGTTGGCGTAGTGACTTCGGAGACCGCGGCGTCCAGTCCCTGCCAGCAGTTACTAACTGCCCGAGTTAGCCATCATGAGCGCGAACAACGCGGGCAGATAGATGATGGTCGCACGGAGCAAGCGGCGGGCCGATGGTTTGGAGGCAGCGGCGGTGGCCGGCAGTTGCGGATTTGCCATGCCCATGGAAACGCGAAAGAGCGCCGCGCCCATCAGGACGGCTCCAACCAAATAGACGCGCCCCGACATGCCCAGGGCCACTGGCATCAGGCTCACCGGAATCAAGGCCGCGGAGTAGGCCAGAATCCGCCACACAGTGGATTTGCCATCGCCATCGACCACGGGCAACATTCGAATATCGCCCTGGGCGTAATCCTCGCGGTAAAGCCAGGCGATCGACAGAAAGTGCGGGAATTGCCAGACGAACATGATGGCAAAGAGGATCAGAGTCTGGAGTTCCAGTTTGCCGCGAACTGCCGTCCAACCGAGCACGACCGGCATGGCTCCGGGAAACGCGCCCACGAAAGTACAAATTGGGGAGACTTTTTTCAGAGGCGTGTAGGCTGCGAGATATACCAGCGCAGTCAGAAAGACCAGTAGTCCAGTCAGGGGGTTGGCATAGATCGCGAGGTATGCGGAACCGCCCAAGGTCAACGCGAGACCAAGGATGGCCGCGTGGGCGGTGGTCAAGCGTCCTGCAGGGAGCGGGCGCGAGGCAGTGCGGCGCATGCGCGCATCCACTTTCGATTCCAGCACTTCGTTGAGCGCGGCGGTTCCGCTGGAAACCAGGGCAACTCCGAACAGGGCATGTAGCAGGCCCAGCGACCACGACGACACGCCCATCCGGTGAGCGCCAAAGAAGTAGCCGCACCACGCGGTCAGCACGATCAAAGTAGTAATGCGCGCCTTGGTCAGTTCAGCATAATCGCGCAGACGCAAAAAAACCTGTCTCAACATCCACCCCACACTTGAACGTGCCACATCCGATTGTAAGCCCACACGCTGCCATCCCACGCCTTCGTAGCTGTTCCTTGTGACTATGCTCGCATCAAACGGAATCGTTGGCAACTTTATCGGCGTCGATTGCAAAGGCTCTTCCAAGCGGGCGCTTCACGCCCGGGGACGGGCAACATTCGCGGGCGGGACGACTAGACTATTACTGAGATTCAAGGAGGAAGCAGTCCCATGCTCTGTAAGCACTTGGAGAAACTTGGTCTAATGCTGTTGACAGCATCGTCTCTGATGTTTGCTGGAACGGTGAGTGGAAGGGTGACGTACACGGGTACGCCCGCCAAACCAAGAACGATCAGGATGTCTGAGGAACCAACCTGCGCCAGTCAACATGCCACGCCAGTGCTGGGCGAAACGGTTGTGACCGGTCCCGGCAATGGGTTGGAAAACGTGGTCGTGTATGTTTCTTCGGGAGCTCCAGACGATGGCCGGGTACCAGCTGAAGCGGTCAAATTCGAGCAGAAAGGCTGTCAGTATCTTCCCCACGTTCTAGTGATCCACACGGGCCAGGAAATCAGAATCGTGAACGACGATCAGACGTCGCATAACGTTCACGTGCTGGCGAAGGTGAATCGCGAGTCGAATCGATCCCAGCCACCAGGCACGCCGCCCATGGTAGAAAAGTATGACAAAGCGGAGTTTATCCCGGTGAAGTGTAACGTGCATCCCTGGATGCACGGCTACTTCGCGGTGCTTAACACGAACCGCTTCGATATAAGCAAGGGCGGAGGGGCTTTCAGACTGCCAAACCTCCCGCCCGGCAAGTACACCATCACAGCTTGGCATGAGGACTACGGCATGCAGACTGCCGACGTCACCATTACGGGCAACGAGACCAAAGAGGTCAATTTCACTTTCAGGGCTAAAGCTTATTGAGTGAACTGCCGGTTTTTGCGTGTATCGGTGTAAGCGCAATCCGTGTTATCCGTAATGGGAATTATCGAAAAGTAAGAATCAACCTACCCAACCTGAGCCACATTGGTGCGACTTACGAGTGATAAAATAAAGCTATGGCAAAATCTTTGATCCAGTCTGTTGTCAAGCAACTCGAGTTGGAGCGTTCGCGACTAGAAAATGAGCTTCACCGTGTAACCGCCGCCTTAACCTCCTTCGGCAAGGTTTACCTGGAGGGGAGCAAGCGCGGGCCGGTTGCCTGGCGAAAGAAGCGGACGATTTCTGCCGCGGGGCGCAAGCGAATCGCGGCCGCGCAAAGGGCACGGTGGGCCAGAGTGAGGGCCGGGAAGAAGTAGCTCTTTCGCCGGGGACGTGGCGGGGCGAGCCTCTAGCGGTGGGGTCAGGTTACTAGATTCCGGATTACTTCAGCTACAAACTTCGTAAACTCCCGAACATCCTGTTCGGTCGTGTCGAACGAGCACATCCACCGAACGACGGACTCTTCTTGGCTCCATACATAGAAAAAATAGCGGTCCTGAATCCTTGCAATCGCCTCTCGAGGAATTTGGACGAAGACGCCGTTCGCCTCCACGGGATGCACAATCCTAACTTGCGGAATCGTTCTGACTTCTTTTTCCAGCAGTTGCGCCATGCGGTTGGCATGCTGCGCATTTCGCCGCCAGAGATCGCCGGTGAGCAGCGCCTCCATCTGCGCCGACAAGTATCGCATTTTAGATGCCAGTTGCATGCCTTGCTTGCGCACGAATAAGAAATCCTCGGCCAGTTCGGGGCGGAAAAAAACGACCGCTTCCGCGCCCATCAGACCGTTCTTGGTCCCGCCGAATGAAAGCACGTCCACTCCCAAATCCCGCGTGGACTGCCGCAAGGAGAGTTGCTGTGCCGCGGCGGCGTTGGCAATGCGCGCCCCATCCATGTGCAGGAACATCTGGCGCTGGTGGGCGAAATGCGCCAGTGCTTCGACCTCCGCGGGCTGGTAAATCGTTCCTACCTCAGTCGCCTGGGTAATCGAAATCACCCGCGGTTGGACGTGATGCTGGTCTCCTATTCCATGATAGGCATGCGCCACGGCGGCCACAGTGAGCTTCCCGTCAGGCGCTGCCAGAGGCACCAGTTTGCAGCCTGTAAGCCTTTCGGGGGCGCCACATTCGTCGGTATTGATATGAGACAGTTCGGGACAAAGCACGGCATGATACGGCCGGGCCAGCGCTTGTAAGCTCAGTACATTGGCGGCGGTCCCGTTAAAAACGAAGAAGGCGGCGATATCGGGGCCGAAATGCTCGCGGAATTTTGCGACCGCCGATTCGGTGTGGGGATCGTCTCCATATCCCACGGCGTGCCCTGGGTTGGCGCGCCGGAGAGCCTCCAGCACCTCGGGATGAACCCCGGCATTGTTGTCGCTGGCAAAACTCCGGCTCGGTTTCATGACCCAACAATCTAGCAGAATGGAAAATTCTTCGGAGCGTACCACCCCTGTGATGAATCTATAATGGCTGGTCTGAAGGATTGACTCGTCCATGTCGACGCGCCATGGAGTGCTGGATTCCGCATGCACTCACAGGGGCAGCCCCAGCGGTTACTGTTCCCAATTCCCAGCAGGCCGAGGGTTATAGTTAGTGGGTTTCGTTACGAGGGCTATCGGTAAGATGATTATGTCTAGATTCTACCCAGCAACAGCATCTGTGATTCTGTCGGGCACGGCTTTGTTGACGCTTCTTTTTGCAGCCGGTTGCGGCAAAGGGAAAGAAGCCAATGCAGCCGGCCCGCACGCCATGCCGGTCAATGTGATGACTGCCAAAGCGCAAGAAGTGGATGACGCCACGGACTACGTAGCGACTTTGAAATCGCGCGATTCGGCGGTGGTCATGCCGCAAGTCGAAGGCATCATTACGCAGATTTTTGTGCACTCCGGCGAGAAAGTGGCTGCCGGCGCCCCTATCATGCAGATTGATCCGGCCAAGCAGCAGGCCACCGTGAAAAGCCAGGAGAGTGCGACGGCCGCGCAACTTGCCCAGGTCAAATGGGCGCAGCAGAATTACGAACGCGTCAGCGGCCTCGCCAGCGCGGGCGTGGTCAGCAAGCAGGATCTCGACCAGGCGCGCGCCACGCTTGACCAGGCGCAGGCGCAACTGCAATCGCTCGGCGCCCAGGTCAACGAGCAGCAGGTCCAGTTGCATTATTACCAGGTAGTGGCCCCGCGGGCGGGTATTGTGGGAGATGTTCCGGTTCGGGTGGGCGACCGCGTGGTCACCACCACGCAACTCACCACGGTCGATCGCCCGGGCAGTCTCGAAGCTTATGTCTACATTCCCATCGAAAAGTCCGCTGAGTTGAAGATGAATCTTCCAGTCCAGATCGTCGACGGTTCGGGAGTGTCGCTGGCCAGCAGTCGCATCACGTTCATCTCGCCGCAGGTCGACTCCGCAACGCAGACGGTGCTGGTCAAGGCAACCATCGCAAATGCAAACGACAGCCTGCGCACGGCCCAGTTTATCCGCGCCCGCGTGGTCTGGGGCAGCCGCGACAAGCCAGTGGTTCCAGTGATCGCGGTGTCGCGAATCGGCGGCCTTTATTTCGCGTTTGTGGCTGAGTCTGACGAGAAGGGCGGCTACGTCGTCCACCAGAAGCCGCTGCAGATTGGGCAAATTGTCGGCAACGACTATGTGGTGCTCGACGGCATCAAGCCGGGAGACAAGGTCGTTATTTCCGGTACTCAGTTTCTGATCGATGGCATACCCGTCATCCCGCAAGAAAGCAAAAGCTGACAAGATCCAGACAAGGCTCTCAGAACGGCTCAGAAGCATGGCCGGCAGCGGATTCTAAGGGCTGAGAACCAGCAGCCGAGAACTTTTTTCTTATGGTCGACTTTTTTATTCATCGTCCGGTATTTTCCACCGTCTGCGCTCTGCTGATCATTCTGGCGGGCGCCGTCTGCATTCCTACGCTACCGATCGCGCAATTTCCCAACCTCGCGCCTCCGCAGGTTGGAGTCACGGCCGTTTACACCGGAGCCAGCGCTCAGACCGTCGAGTCCGCGGTCACTACGCCTCTTGAGCAGCAGATTAACGGCGCCGAGGGGATGAAGTACATCACGTCCTCCAGCACCAACAACGGCGTGAGCACCATCACGGCCACTTTCGACTTGAGCCGCGATCCCGACCTGGCGTCGGTCGACATCCAGAACCGGGTGAACACGGCGCAAGGGCGTCTTCCCGCAGCCGTCAAGCAAGTCGGAGTCACGGTCGCGAAGACTTCGGAGAATTTTGTATTTGGCGCGGGCGTTTTTTCGCCGGACAATCGCTATACGACGCTCTTCATGAGCAATTACCTCGATGTCTACGTTCGCGACAATCTGAAGCGCGTTCCCGGGGTAGCCGACGTTGTCATCTTCGGAGAACGAAAATACTCGATGCGCCTGTGGCTCGATCCCGTGCGAATGGCCAGCCGGGCCCTCACCGCCGATGATGTGGTCAATGCCCTCGGAGAACAGAACGTGGAGATTGCGGCGGGAGAAGTGGGCTCCCAGCCCGCTCTTCCGGGCCAGCAGTTCCAGATCAGCGTGCGCGCGGTGGGGCGGCTCTCGGAAACGAGTCAGTTCGACGACATCATCCTGAAGAGCAATACGGACGGGACCCTGGTACGGCTGCGGGACGTTGGTCACTCGGAACTCGGGGCGGAGGATTACAGTTCCGATCTGGATTACAACGGGCGCGACGCCGTCGGCATCGCCGTGACTCAACTCTCGACCGCCAACGCGCTCGACGTACACCGCAAGTGCCTGGACGAGCTTGCCCGCCTTTCGAAACGTTTTCCGCCGGGCATGAAATACGAGGTGGCTTTCGACACCACGGACGCGGTCAGCGAATCCATCCGAGACGTTGTGTCGACGCTCGGCACCGCCATCGTGCTCGTCATCCTGGTGATCTTCGTCTTCCTCGAAGACTGGCGATCGACCATCATTCCGGCGGTTACGATTCCGGTGTCGCTGGTCGGCACCTTTGCTTTCGTCAAGCTACTGGGCTTCTCCATCAACACTCTGACGTTGTTCGGCATCACGCTGGCTACCGGCCTGGTGGTGGACGATGCGATCGTGGTCATCGAAAATATCGAGCGCCATCTGCAGGAAGGCGAGCTCAATCCCGTCCGTGCCGCCTCCGACGCCATGAAGGAAGTCACTGGCGCTGTGATTGCCACTTCACTCGTACTGGTTGCCGTCTTTGTGCCGGTCGCGTTTTTTCCGGGTACGACCGGGATTCTGTTCCGGCAGTTCGCGCTGACCATCGCTTTCTCGATTGCCATCTCCGCCTTCAACGCGCTGACGCTAACGCCCGCGCTCTCCGCCCTTCTGCTCGGCCGCCAACACGGGGAGAAGAACTGGTTCTTCAAACGCGTGGATCGGGTGCTAGCCGCGATTAACAATGGCTATGTCCGGGCCCTGCGCGCTTTCCTGCGTTTCGAGGCGGTTGCTTTAATCCTGTTTGCCGCCGGCCTTGGACTGGCCTACTTCGTCTTCGGAAAAGTGCCGCAGGGCTTTGTCCCCACCGAAGATCAGGGATATCTCATCGTCGCCATTCAGGCGCCCACCGGCGCTTCGCTGGAATATACGCGGAACATCGGCAGGCAGGTGACCGAGATCGCCAAGCATATTCCTGAAATCCAAGGCACCTTCTCGGTTGCCGGCTTCAGCTTTGGCGGGGCGACGCCGAACGCGGGCCTGGTGTTTCTGACCCTTCAGCCCTACTCGAAGCGCAACGGCAGCGAACATAACGCCGCCTCTATCATCGGCCGGCTGCGCGGCCCGCTCTTTGGAATTTCCGGCGCGATCGTCATTCCGTTCGAGCCGCCGGCGGTACAGGGCCTGGGCCAGTTCGGCGGGTTCCAGTTCGAGGTGCAGGATCAGGGCAGTCACACCCTGCAGGATCTCGATAAGGTTACCCACGACCTGACTCGGGCCGGCGGGCAGCGCAAGGACCTTACCGGACTATTCACCACGTACACGGCGAGCGATCCACAGTACGTGGTGACCATCGATCGCGAAAAAGCCAAGAGCCTGCACATTCCGCTCAGCCAGATTACCGATACGCTGAGCGTCTACATGGGTTCGGCTTACATCAACGATTTCGATTTCAATAATCGTTCCTATCGAGTGTATGTCCAGGCCGACAAGCAATTCCGCTCGCGTCCGCAGGACATTGGGCAGTACTATGTCCGCTCCGATTCCGGCGCCATGATTCCGCTGGAAAACCTGGTGAGCGTTACCCAGACGGCTGCGCCGCAGGTGATCAACCACTACAACCTGTTCCGCTCGGCGGAAATCAACGGCTCCGCCGCGCCCGGTTTCAGCTCGGGACAGGCCATTGACGTGATGCAGCAACTCGCCGTGAAGAACCTGCCCCAAGGCTATGCCTACGAATGGTCGGGAATTTCACTCGAAGAATTAGCGTCAGGATCCACGACCATCATCCTTTTCGGCCTGGGAACGCTGGTCGTCTACCTCACGCTGTCGGCGCAGTATGAAAGCTTCGTCCTGCCTTTCATCATTCTGCTCGCCGTGCCCATGGCGCTCCTGGGCGCGCTTTCCGCGCAGTGGATCCGGAGCCAGCAAAATGACGTTTACTGCCAGGTGGGACTCGTCATGCTGGTCGGATTGTCTTCCAAGAATGCCATCCTCATCGTGGAATTCGCCGAGCAGTTGCGCGAGCGCGGCATGACCATTCTCGAATCCGCGGTGGAATCCGCGCGCATCCGGCTGCGTCCCATCCTCATGACTTCCCTCGCCTTTATCCTGGGAGTTGTGCCGCTGGTTTTCGCCAGCGGCGCAGGAGAAAACGGGCGCCATTCCGTGGGCACCACCGTTTTCGGCGGCATGATCATGAGCACCATTCTGAATCTGTTTTTTATTCCCGTGCTTTATCTGTTGATCGAGGGCTTCCGGGAGCGGCGGCGCAAACCGAAGACGGCCTGAGCTGTGAGGGATGGCTTGGCTGCGCGCGCAAACAAGAAAAAGCAACCCGTCAGCCTCGGGCGGCGTCCAAAATACCGGAAAGATTTCGGGAGTCTCGCCAGGCTGTAATCAATCTCGCGTGAGGTGAGGACATGAGGAGATCGCTGCTCGCAATTGTCGTTGTTTCTCTGTTTTTCTCAATTTTCTCAATGACGGCTTTGGCCAGTCCCGCCATTCAGGAGAATCAATCCTCTGGCACACTGAGTCAGAAAAGCATCGATCGTATCTACAAGGAAGTACGTCATGAGCTGGTGACGCTTCCTTACTATGGGGTGTTTGACAACCTTTCGTACAAGGTCGACCCGGACGGCACTGTGACTCTGTTCGGCCAAGTGGCGCGTCCAACGCTTAAGTCGGACGCGGAAAACTCGGTGAAACGGATTGAAGGCGTCGAGAAGGTTCTCAATAACATAGAAGTGCTGCCCAACTCGCCGCTGGATGACCGGATTCGTCGCGAGGCTTACCGCGCTATTTACGGCAACGAAGTTCTGAACCAGTACCAGATGCGCGCGGTTCCTCCCATACACATCATCGTGAATAACGGACGGATTACGCTCGAAGGCGTAGTGGCCCGCCAAATGGAGAAGCAAATCGCTGGCATGCAGGCGAACGGCGTGCCCGGGGTATTCTCAGTGACCAACAATCTGGCGGTCGAGGAACAAGACAACAAGAAGAAATAGAGCAGCAAGTGTACAAACGGGAGCGGGGCGCCCGTTTCGGCAGCGGATGACTACAATCAGGTATGCCCGAAACGGCCAGCCCCGCTGAAATCGATTATGCTGCGGAGTTGATTCGCGCTGGTCGTCTTGTCGCGTTTCCGACCGAGACGGTTTACGGGCTGGGCGCCAACGCACTCGACGCCGAAGCGGTAGCTCGCATCTACGCCGTCAAGCGTAGACCCGTCACCAGTCCACTCATTGTGCACGCAGCATCGATCGAGATGGCAAAGTCACTGGTCGCGGAGTGGCCGGAAGGCGCTGAGCGATTGGCGCAGCGCTTCTGGCCCGGGCCGTTGACTCTGGTTCTCAAGAAGCAATCCGCGATACCGGACATCGTCACCGCGGGATTAGCTACGGTCGCTGTGCGCATGCCTGCGCATCCCGTGTCGCTGGCCCTCATCCGCGCCGCTCGTCTTCCCGTCGCCGCACCCAGCGCCAACCGCTTCACCGAACTTTCTCCCACAACTGCCGATCACGTCCGCGAAAGCCTCGGCTCGGAAGTAGATCTGATCCTCAATGGTGGACCGTGCCAGGTCGGCATCGAATCTACGGTATTATCCCTGGCTGGAAGGGAGCCAGTTCTGCTTCGTCCCGGCATCATTGCTCGGATGGTGTTGGAAGCGATTATCGGTCCGGTCGCTACCCTAGCAGATTGCGGCAGCGGCCCCCATCCCTCTCCGGGTCTGCACCCGCGCCACTACAGCCCGCGGACGCCCTTGTATTTGGCGACCAATGGGGAACTGCCCGATGAAAATCAGGGACGCGGACGAGGACTCTATCTGCGGCACAGCAACGCGCCCAGCCGTGCCAACCCCGCGATCACCACTCGCCAGATGCCACAATCCGCCGCCGACTACGGTGCCGCGCTCTACGAAGCTCTTCACCAGGCAGACCGTGGAAATTACAACTGGATTGCGGTAGATCTTCCTCCCGGCACGCCCGAGTGGGAAGCCATCCAGGATCGGCTGCAACGCGCCGCGACCAAGTGATCGACGCGAGTTGCTCTATTCCGAGCCATGGATCTAACTGCGGGCTTGGCCCGGGACGCGTACTCGAACCGTATGCGGAACGGCGCGCAGTTTTGCCAGCAACTGGTCGTCGCAATCGCGATTGATGTCGTAAATCGCGTAGCCGAGCGGACCGCGGGTATCCAGCACTTGCCTTTCGATATTGATCTCGCGATCGGCCAGAATGTCGTTAATGGCGCGCAGGATGCCGGGGACGTTGTGATGGATATGCATCAGCCGGTGCGATCCCGGTTCGTAGTCGAGGTGACAGTGGGGCAGGTTGACGCTGAGCAGGGAGTTGCCGCTTCTGAAATAGTCGATCATCCGCGCGGAAACGAACTGGCCGATATTCTGCTGCGCTTCTTCAGTGCTGCCTCCGATATGGGGCGTCAAAATCACGTTCGGCAGGCCTCGGAGCGGGCTGGAGAAGGCGCCGCCGGTTTCCGGTTCCTGGGGAAACACATCGACGGCGGCTCCGGCGAGTTTTCCGCTTTGTAAGTGCCGCGCCAGCGCTTCATGATCCACCACGAAGCCGCGGCTTAAATTGATCAGGCAGGCGCCATCTTTCATCGTTTTGATTTCGTCTTCGCCAAACAGATCCTGATTCGACATCTTGCCATCGACGTGCAACGTGATCACATCGGAAGTTTCCAGCAACTCGCGAAAGCTTACGGGGCGGGCATTTCCACGCGCCAGCACGTGGGCTACGTCGTGAAATACGACGCGCATGCCCAAAGCCTCGGCTAGATCGGAGACCTGGGAGCCGATTTTTCCGTAGCCTACAATGCCCAGGGTGAGGCCGCGCACTTCGTGCGATCCGGCCGACGATTTATTCCACGTTCCGCCATGCAACTGGGTGCTGGCTTCAAAGGTGCGACGCATTAGCAGGATGATCTCGCCCATGGCCAACTCGGCCACCGACCGGCTGTTGGAGTGGGGATCGTTGAAAACGCCAATGCCGCGCTCGCTGGAAGCGGCGCGGTCAATCTTGTCGACGCCGATGCAGAATGCGCCCACGGATACGAGTTCTGGCGCGGCATCCAGCACGGCTGCGGTGATATGGGTTTTCGAACGTACGCCGAGGATCGAAGTGCCGCGGACTTTCTCGATGAGTTCGCGTTCTTCGAGAGCTCCCTTCAGCGACTCGACTGCAAATCCGGCTTCTTCAAACTGCGAAGCCGCGACTCCGCTGATGTTCTCCAGCAATAAGACCTTCAAAGGCCCTCCCGGTTGTCAGGACAAGATGAGGGATCGCAGAAATCAAGACAACATAAAGTATATAGGGCGACATCGTCGGCGCCGGCGCCAAGCGTGCTTTCTAAGCGAAGGACGAGGTTGCTACTTCCGATAAATTCAAGGTTCCGGAAAAAGAAAAGGGGGAAGTGCGGGAGCGGTCTCCAGCCTCAAGGGAGACATCGCCGGCAGGTAGGGAGCGCCCCGACTCTGGGGGGCGGGCATGCCCGCCCCTAGTCCCTGCGCGAACCTACTGGATCAGACTCCCATTCCCAGTCGGCTCGTCCGGAGGAATTACGACCGCCGCCGCTACCCGGTCTCCCGGTTCGACGTTCAGCAGTCGCACTCCCTGCGCCGACCGGCCCGATTCGCGGATGAACTTCGATTCGATCCGGATGATCTTCCCGTACTGCGAGATCAGCATCACCTCGGATTTTTCCGTCACCTGCGAAATGCCGACCACTTTGCCGTTGCGTTCCGTGGTCTTGACGTTGATCACGCCTTTGCCGCCGCGGTTGGTCAGCCGATACTCGTCGGCGGGAGTCCGCTTGCCATATCCGTTCTCGGTGACAGAAAGAATCAGCGATCCTTTTTCCGGCACCAAATCGGCAACCTCGGCCGCGACCTCGCCTTCTTTCGCCTGCACTTGCACTTCCGGCTTGAGCGTCGTCGCCATCCCGACGATGTAATCTTTCTCCGCCAGGTTCATACCGCGCACGCCGGTGGCATTCCGTCCCATCGGCCGCACGTCGTTCTCGTCAAAACGGATCGCCTGCCCGTCATGCGAAGCCAGAAATACAATCTGATTCCCATCGGTCAGCGAAGCCGCCACCAGTTCGTCGCCCTCTTCAATATTGATGGCGATAATCCCGCGCTGCATCACGTGCGAGAAGTCTTTCACCTCGGTCTTCTTCACCGTCCCGTTGTGCGTGACGAAGAAAACGTACCTGCCTTCTTCTTCCAGATCGCGTACCGCGAGCATCGTCCGCACCGTTTCACCGGGCTGCAGCCCGACCAGATTGCCGACGTGCTTGCCCTTGCCGGCCGCCGCTATGTCGGGAATCTCATAGACCTTCAGCCAATAGACCCGCCCCGTGTTCGTAAAAATCAGAATGTAAGCATGCGTCGACGCGATGAAAAGATGCTCGACAAAATCCTCGTCGCGCGTCTTCATCCCCGTTCTGCCCGTCCCGCCCCGCCGCTGCATCCGGTACGTCGAGATCGGAGTCCGCTTCATATAGCCGGAATGGCTCACCGTGACCGCGACCTGCTCGTCGGCAATCAGATCCTCCAGCATGATCTCCGCCGCTTCGTCTTCGATCACCGTCCGCCGCGCGTCGCCGTAAAGTTTCTTGACCTCTTCCAGTTCCTTGATGATGACCTTGCGCAGCTTCGCTTCCGACGCCAGAATCGATTCGTACTCTGCAATCGCTTCGCGCACCGACTTCAACTCGTTGGAAATCTCGTCGATCGAAAGCTTGGTCAAGCGGTGCAGTTGCAGTTCGAGAATCGCGTCCGCCTGCTTCCCCGTAAACGGCTTGTCGGCCTCCAGCTTTGGCGCCCGTCCCGTAGTATTGATATCGATCTTCTTCCCGCCAAAGTACGCCACCAAATTATCCCGAGCATCCGCCCGGTTGGCGCTGCCCCGGATAATCGCGATCACGTTATCCAGGTGATCAAGCGCCGTCAGGTAACCTTCCAGAATGTGCTCGCGGTCTTTCGCTTTGTTCAGCAGGTACGATGTCCGCCGCCGCACCACATCCACCCGGTGGTCGATGAAGTGTTTGATCGCCTGGATCAGCCCCATTTCCTTCGGCTGCCCGTTGACCACGGCCAGCAGAATCATGCTGAACCCCTCCTGCATCGACGTGTGCTTGAAGAGTTGGTTGAGCACGATCTGCGGTTCCGCGCCGCGCTTCAGTTCGATCACGATGCGCATGCCGTCGCGATCGCTTTCGTCGCGCATGTCGGAGATGTCGTCGATGGTTTTGTTATTCACCAGATCGGCGATGCGCTCGATCAGCCGCGCCTTATTCACCTGGTAGGGAATTTCGGTGACGATGATCGCCTGTTTGTCCTTGGAAATGTTCTCGATGGCGGCGCGCGCCCGCATCATGAAACGCCCGCGGCCCGTCCGATAAGCCTCAAAAATTCCAGCCCGCCCGTGGATGATCGCTGCCGTCGGAAAATCCGGTCCCTGCACGAATTTCAAAATCTCCGGCAACTGCGCGTTGGGATTATTCACCAGCGTGATCGTCGCATCCACAATCTCGGTCAGGTTGTGCGGCGGAATCTTGGTCGCCATGCCCACCGCGATTCCGTCCGATCCATTCACCAGCAGGTTCGGATAACGCGCCGGCAGCACCGCCGGTTGGGTCTCCGTGCCATCGTAGTTGGGATAAAAATCGACCGCTTCTTTATCCAGATCCTCGAGCAGCGCGGTCGAAACCCTCGTCAAACGCGCTTCGGTATACCGGTCCGCCGCCGGAGGATCGCCATCCACCGATCCGAAATTCCCCTGCCCATCCACCAGCGGCGCGCGCATCGCAAACGGCTGCGCCAGTCGCACCAACGCGTCATACACCGCCAGGTTTCCGTGCGGATGGTACTTGCCCATCACTTCGCCGACGATGCGGGCGCACTTGCGCGTCGCCCGTCCCGGAGCCAAGCCCATCTGCTGCATGGTGTAGAGAATTCGCCGATGCACAGGTTTCAATCCATCGCGCACGTCAGGCAACGCCCTGCCAATAATCACCGACAACGAATAGTCGAGATACGACCGCTTCATCTCCTCTTCAATGTTGACCGGCTGCATATTGAGCGCGCCCGGACCGGTAGGAGGTTGACCGTCGCCGCCATTAGGAGGAGTTAAAGGAAGTTCTGGATTCTGGGGATCGTCAGCCATGAAGTTAGTTCTCAGCTTTCCGTGTAGGGACGGGCACCGCTCGCCCGTCGAAGCGGAGCAAAGCTCCGCCCGCCCTGTCCCGCCAAAAATCTATCTAAGTTCTTGCATCTACAGGCATTATCAGGTCGGGTTTACTGCAGAATTATACCACGTCCAGGCGTGCGGATGGCCGCGCGATTGCCTTGCTATTGCTCCAAAGCTCTCTTTAATTACGCCCCGCAATTACGCCCCGCCGCCTACGCCCGCCGCAGCGTCAGCAGCGTGATCTCCGGAGGCACTCCAATCCGCACCGGAAATCCAATTGTCCCCAGCCCGCGGTTCACGTAAAGCGCGGCTTTCTGCGAGCCATTGCCATCCGTCGCCATCGGCAGACGGTAAAGCCCCGCCACAAATGGCGAGATCAGCCGCGCCGGACTCACGCTGTGATCCACAATCTCAACCTTCACCTGCCCGCCATGCGTATGACCCGCCAGGCTAAGCTCGATGCCCAACTCCGCCGCGCGATGAAACGAATTCGGATTGTGCGATAGCAAAATATTAGGCATATCGCGCCGGATGAGCGGCTCGATTTCGCGCAACATTAGTCCGGGCTCGGTGCGCTCGCCGCCAGTCATATGGTCGCGCTGATAATCGACGCCCAGCAGATTGAAGCGCCCGCCATTGTGCTCCACCACCGCGCCAGCAGCCCGCAGCAGCCGCATCCCTTTTTCGCGGAACAACCGCTCCGCATCCTCTTCCACGCCCGCATAAATCTCATGGTTGCCGTTGCATCCCCAAACGCCCAGCGGAGCCCGCAGTCGGCTCAACTCGCCAATGCAAACCTCCAGCGGATCGCCTTCGCCCGAAACGAAGTCTCCAGTAACCAACGAAATATCCGGCCGCAGCGCGTTCGCCATGTCCACCGCGCGGGCGATTTCATGCGGCGGCATGTAGTCGCCAATGTGAATGTCGCTGAGCTGAGCAATGCGTAGCCCTTCCAATTCCGGCGGAAGATTCGCCACCGGCACATCCACCCGCTCGATGCGGTAGCGCAAGCGCCCTGCCGCAAATCCATACGTTGCCGCCAGAAGCGGAAAGCCGCCCGCCAGCACAGACGCATACCGGAAGAAAGACCGTCGCGACGCGCTGAATCCGCCCGCCCCCCCTCCGGAATGAAGCAGAAGCCGGGCCGCGAAATTCGTCACCGACTCAATCGCCCCCACCGATTCCACGGCCAGGAATCCAAAAAAAGAAGCCACCAGCCAGAGCCGCGCAAAAGTAGCCAGCGACTTGAACAGGTTGAAATTGTCCAGGTTCGGAGAGTTACCGCCCAGTCGCGATATCCCATGCCCCAGCAACGGATCAAGCAGCGCAGCCAGCAGACCAACCGCCAGCGCGATAAGTCCAGCATGAAGTCCGAAACGCCAGTTGGAATTGGAGAGCGAGCCAATCCAGGCCCAAGCGCGCAGAAACCAAAACCGCTGGACAGCATAGACGACCAAAAGAAACAACGCGAAGAAAACCACTCGACTAAGAATCAGGGCAATACTCCATATATAGAGATTCCTTTGTTTGATGCCGCGCGAGCTGAAGAAGGCTCGCCTGTATGATTCCGTCCGGATGCCCGGCGCCCCACAAACCGCAGCACCACCGGAATTTACGTCACCTTGACCTGGTCCCGGGCCCATCGCTCGCAACTGGTGTAGAATTTGAAGGTCGAACCCCACGCTGCCACCTCGGCAGCGGGTTTCCAGTCGGGACGTAGCGCAGCCTGGTAGCGCACTTGCTTGGGGTGCAAGGGGTCGCGAGTTCAAATCTCGCCGTCCCGACCATTCGTTTTCTTTCGCGGATCTTCAGTGGCACGGGTCAGTGCGCCTGGCCGCTAGCAGGTGCCCGAAGGCCAAGCCACGCGGCCGGCAAATCCGGGTTTCCCCAATCGCGGCTCTGTGATCCCTGCCCTTGCATTTTTCCGGCGTTTGGGGCAACGTTTCGTGTTGCGAAAGGAGCACTCCCGACATCATGATCCACCTCCTCGTTCACCATGAAGTTGCCGATTACACGGCCTGGAAAGCGGCGTTTGATTCCTCATTCGATTGGCGGCGCAAGCACGGCGAGTTGGGCTGCCGGATTTTCCGTGGGGCTGGAAATGCCAACGACCTCACCCTTTTTTTTGAATGGGAGAGTCTGGAAAAGGCGCGCGCCTTCACCACTTCCGACGAACTCAAGACTAAGATGGGGGGCGCGGGGGTCAAAGGCGTTCCTCGATTCGACTTCCTCACCGAGGTACACAGCGTGCGCCGCAGCGCCGCCGACTGAGCGGGAGGGCTGACAAGGCCAAGCCTGGGCGCCGCGCCGAGATTACAATTTTCCTGAAGAATGGATGCGAGCCGATTTTCGGGGCCACGCATCCAATACGACTGAATTGGCAAGCAGGACCGGAGCGGGTCCTTCCGTTCTGGCGATTTCCGCCTCTTTTGGCTTGCCTCTAAAGCCGCAGCTTCAGGAGAATCTCATGAACAAGAAATCAAGCACCAGCAATGCGAACAAGATTTCCGCGCAGCCCCGCTACCACCAGACCGCCCCTGAACTCCAGAAATTTGGCACCGTGACCAGTGTGCAGCCGATGCAGTTGGAAGAGCCAATCCGGCTGGAAATGACCGAGCGTCTTAATCAACTCCTGGCCGACACCATGACTTTGCGCGATCTCTACAAGAAGGCGCATTGGCAGGTGTCGGGACCGACTTTCTATCAACTTCATCTTCTGTTCGACAAGCATTACGCGGAACAAAGCGAGATCGTGGACACAATTGCGGAACGAATTATGCTTCTGGGTGGAATCAGTGTTGCCATGGCAGCGGACGTCGCCGAGTTGACCCGGATTCCGCGCCCGCCCAAGGGACGGGAAGAGGTTCCGGCGCAGCTGTCTCGGCTGCTGGACGCGCACGAACTCGTTATTACCTATGCCCGCGAACTGGCGGAACTTGCCACCAAGCTGGGTGACTCCGGCACCAACGATCTGGCGGTGAGTGATGTGCTTCGTCCCAGCGAATTGCAGGCCTGGTTCCTGAGCGAGCATCTGGTGAATGCCCCGCTGGTAGAGGCGGAGCCGCTGCAGCAATCGGCGTAAAGCCCGGAAAAGTGATTGTTCAAGAATGACGCGGGCCTAATCGCCCGCGTTTTTATTGAGTCGGGGACGGGCGAGGCTAGTGGCGGGCGGAAAGGATGTGCAAGATCTGCTGCAGTTCATGGCGCAGGTGGGCCACATTCACCGAGGGATTTACCGGAAACGGAAGCGCTGTTTGAGTTCGGTCGGGCTTGGTTTCTTCGCGCAACTGCACGCGCGCGCCGGCGATGGTGAAGCCATCTTCGTACAACAGTTTCTTGATGCGTACAACGGATTCGACATCGCGCTTGCGATACATCCGCTGGCCGGTGCTGCTCTTAACCGGTTTGAGTTGGGGAAATTCGGTCTCCCAAAAGCGCAGGACATACGCGGGCAAGCGGCATAAGGTGGCGACTTCACCGATGCGGAAATAGAGCTTATCCGGAATGATGATTTCGGTGTTGCGAGTTTTTTTCGACACCTTCTTGCCGAGCTTCATGGCGGCCGCTTCGGGTAACTCTGCTATACGCGTTTCTAGCACGAGCCACACCTGCGCGACAACTCCCAAAAGTGCACTGGCGCCGCCGAATAACCTTCAGCTTGCGGAACGGAGGCTTCTCACCAAGCCAGCTATACTGATTCCCAAACCCGCGCAGATGCCCAGAGCCAGAGCCGAGAGGGTTGCGCCGGAAACTCCTGCCTTATGGAGGAACACGAACCAGCGATCCCATCCCAGGCCGAGACGGGCCGGTTCGCCGCTTGTCAGGTACTTCCACAAAAGATGAATCTGGCCGCTTAACGAGTACGAAAGGCGGTAAGTCCAGGTGGAATCATAGTAGCGCCCGCGCGGGACTTGGTCCTCCATGAAACTGGTAGCGAGCGATACGCACTGCACAAACACTCCCAAGGCAAGCAGCAGGAAAGCGAGCGTTCTTGTTCTTGGTTCGGTCGCTCGCTTGGGTCCAGACGCAGGCTGGGTCGAACTCGCGTTGCAGGCCGCCTTGCTTTCGGCAAGCATCGGGCCCAGTGCCAGGCAGAGCAGGACGATTGATGGAACCATATACCTTGGCCCCACACAGTAGCCGCCTTCCCACTGCGTGTAACGGGCAAAGAAAAGCAGATATATCAGCGGAAGGAAGGTGGCTACCGTCGCCGCGCCGCGTTCCAGTTGATAAAGGCGGCGGAGGCCGGCCAGTGCCAGGACCAATGGAGGGGCAAAGATAAAAATAGATTTACCGGGAGACAGCAGGAATCCGTAGAGTCCTTTCCAGAGCGGCGTGTGGAAAGTATTCAGCTGTTTGGCGCCTTCCGCCGTGACCGGATAGCCAAACTCAAACCAGCCGCCAAACAGCAGCGCGTTATGGACGAGCAGGGCCGCGACGCCGGCGGCCGATGCCGCGCACAGCCCAAACGCGGCGCGCCAGGCCGGCTTGCCGTCGCGCACCAGAATCGCCGCGGCGAACACGGGAATTGCGAGTACGTTGGTTGGCCGTACCCAAGCGGCTAGTCCCAGAAGCAATCCCGCAACGGAGGCAGTCGGCCAGGTAATCGGAGCGGGGCCGCGACCGAAAAGCAGCAGCGCCACGCCGACAAAAATCGCAGCCGTCAAGGGCTCGGAAAACAACCACCCGGAATAGGCAAAGATCGGAGTGCCGAGGCCCACCATCGCCGCCGCCAGCAAAGAAGCACGCGTGCCGATCCCGATCCCGACCAGCAAGAGAAAGAAGAAGAATACCGTTAGCGCGCCAAAAGTCGCGCTGCTCAAGCATGACGAGAAGGCCACGACCAGGTCGGTATCGTCGGCGGGAACACCGGGCAATCGGGCCAGCAAATATTGTCCGAGGGCGTACCATGGCGCGCAGAGCAACGCTTGGCCCGGAGGATAGGCTGCTCGGGGCTGGCCGCGCAGGTCGTACCTGCCATAGAAATTGTGCAGCTGCACTGCTTGTGGGACGGCCGTCGATCCGCGAAGCACAACGCTCTCGGTGGTATAGAAAGTGTTGTATTCGTCGGCTGTACGAATCCTGCCAGTCGAAGTCAGCAGGTAGAAAACCTGGAACGCCGCAAAAAGCCACCAGGCAATGCGCCGCGACGAAAGCATGGTGTGACGATTCGCGGATACTGGCGGAATGGGAAAGGTGGACAAGTCGACCTGCTCGTGTCGATCGATACTGTTTATCTTCTTACCTGATCTGTCTTGCCTAACGATCTATCGGTTTATCTATTCATCGATTGATCTATCTGTCGGCGAGGCTGAAGCGGCGCCTGCGCCCTTTCCGAAGCCGGGGCCCAGAGTTTGGCAGATGCTCAGACGGGCAAAGCGCCGTCTCTGCACGAGCTCCTCCGCGGACTGCCTTGCCAAAAGGAAAAGCCCCTCAAGAGGTGCTTCTCTTGAGAGGCTCTGGGGAATTTCTGAACGAGCATCCGTCCGCTTAGTGTTTCTTTTTCTTGGCGGCTTTCTTCTTGGTTGCCATGAAGTGTTTCCTCCGTTTGAACGATTTTTGTTCTCCCAAGGTTCTCGACAGGGCACCTTGATGCCCGGGTCACTCAACTTCTTGTATGAGTGACTGTCCTACCACAAGATATTGCCATTCGTATGTAATTTGTCAATGAAAATATTTCTGGGGCTGACGATTTTGGAGAAGTGCGTGCTTGGCAAGTTCGAACCAACCGGCAAGAAGTCTCGCCGCCCGCAGCCAAGCTTTGGGTCAGAAGCGGTGCGGGCGAGATAGCTGTGCGATAATCTCGGGAGAAAATTATGTCCAATCACAAAGTCTTCTGCGCGAAGTTGAAACAGGAATTGCCTGGGCTTCCCGAGCCTCCGTTCGACGGTGAGTTGGGAAAAAAGATCTACGAAAACGTCTCGCAACAGGCGTGGGGCCAGTGGATGGAACACTGCAAGATGCTGTTGAACGAGTATCGCCTGAACCCGGCCCGCAAACAGGATCAGGAAGTGATCGTGAAACAGATGGAGCAGTTTTTCTTCGGCGAGGGAGCGGCGCGTCCCGCCGAATACGTTCCCCCGGCGCATTGATGGCGGGCGAAGAGGGCCCGCGGATCCGCGCTGGCAGCCTTGCCGCCGGCCTTCAAGCAGGTAACTGATAGATTACCTTTGGCATTCGTGCCGGTTCCCAATTCATCACCTTGTAACACGGCGTGTCGAAAATAGTAGCTGTGGCGCTACAGGTCACAGCACAGCCGACTTGCGACACGCTGATCCTCTCGGATCTGCATCTGGGCGCGGACATGAGCCGCGCGCGCGAGGCTTTGCGGGTTCTGCGGGGGAATCAGTATCGCCGGCTCATTCTGCTGGGCGATATTTTTGCCGACCTCAATTTCGGGCGGCTTAAAAAAGAACACTGGAAATTTCTGGGTTATATTCGCAAGCTTTCCAATCCCAAGCGCAATGTCGAAGTGGTGTGGGTGGAAGGCAATCACGACCACGGTCTGGCGCCCATCATGTCTCATCTGGTGGGAGTGCGCGTGTACCAGGAATATCAATGGGAATATCAGGGTCTGCGCCACATCGCGGTGCATGGGCACCAGTTCGACGGCTTCGTGGTAAGTAATGTTCGCGTCAGCTATCTGATCGGGACGCTGCTTTATCTGCAACTGCAGAAGTGGGATTCGAAAAACAAGACGCTGACCCGTTTTCTGGACCGGCTCAACACGCGCTGGCTGCGGTTGTCGCCCAAGGTCGCCGCAGGCGCTCTCGCCCATGCTCGCCATCATCACGCGGCGCGGATTTTCTGCGGTCACACACATGCGGCGCTGCACGAGCAGGACCGGGAACATGGAGTCGATTACTACAATTGCGGAGCCTGGATCGACGCGCATCCCACCTACATCACGGTAGGCGAAGAGGGAGTCGAGATTCACGAGTATGTGGAGCCGGCGGAAGAAGATATTCATGCCAGCGCGGAGCGAAACTCGGCTGATTCTGAAACAGCGGAGTTCGATGACGAGGCGGGACTCGTTGAAAATGGACTCCTAGAAAATGGCGAGTACGAGGGTGTAGAGCGCTGAGGCGGCGCACGGCGGCGGAATGGTTTTCGAAAGAAGTCATCGATTACGGGCGAGGCAAGAGGACTCTTGCGCACACTGACTATCGTTTTCCACCACGCCGGGGGAGGACATCGCAGCGCAGCGGACGCGCTGAAGGCGACACTCTCGACACAGCCACAGCCGTGGGAGGTGACTCTTCTCGACATTCAGGAATTGCTGGATCCCCTGGACCTGATTCGTCGCGCCACGGGGCTGCGGATTCAGGACACTTACAACCTGATCCTGCGCAAAGGCTGGACGCTGTTCACGCCGCAACTGCTGGTCATATTGCAGACGACCATCCGTCTCTACCACGCGCCCATCGTGAAACTGCTGCGAGCTTACTGGGCGCAACATCCGGCGGATCTGGTGCTCTCGGTGATTCCGCATTTTGATCGCGAGATCGCCGACAGCCTGCGCACGGTTGACCGGGGAGGCCTCGGAAAGAAGACTCCTTTTGTCACACTGATCACCGACCTGGCCGATTACCCGCCACACTTCTGGATCGAGCGTGAATCGGAATTTATCATTGCGGGCACGGAGCGCGCGCGGCAACAAGCCCTCGAAATGGGACACAGACCGGACCACATCTTCCAGACATCGGGAATGATTCTTAAGCCAAAGTTCTACGAAAAGACCAGCGTCGATCGAGTCGCGGAACGGAGGCGGCTCGGACTGGAACCAGACTGTCCGACTGGCATTGTCCTGTTCGGAGGTCACGGTTCCAAGGTTATGCTCGACATTACGCGACGACTGAACGAAAGCGGCGGCGTGCAGCTCATTCTGATCTGCGGGCATAACGAGAAGCTGGCGGCTGAGCTCAAGAAGCTACAGACCAAGAAGCCAATCCTGGTGGTTGGATTCGCTCAGAACGTCGAATATTACATGGCGCTGGCCGATTTCTTCATTGGGAAACCGGGTCCTGGATCGATCAGCGAGGCGCTGCAGTTCCACTTGCCGGTAATCGTGGAATGCAACTCGAGCACCCTGCCGCAGGAGCGCTATAACGCGGAGTGGGTGACGGAGAAGGGTTACGGGATGGTGGTACCGAGCTTCAAGAAGATTGCGTCCGCGGTGCAACGTCTGCTCGATCCGATAACTTTCGCTGAAGTGCGGCGGAAGGTTGGGGAATATTCCAATCGGGCGCTGTTTGAAGTGCCGGTAATCCTGGAACGGTGCGCGCCGCGGGCAAGCGCTTCTGGTCAAGCGCAAAAAGAAGCACAGATTGTCTCCTGATCGGCATTTTAGTGAAAGAGCGCGGCAAAAAAGCCGCGGAGCTTGCTGAAGAATCCGCGCGGCTGGGGAGGATTCGCCGGTGGCGCATCCGGTTTCGTGGTTTCGTTTGCCGGTGGAGGAACTGGGTTGGTCGCCGCTGGGGCGGTTCCGGGACGCGAGTCCGGCGGAGCACCCGCATTCTGAACGGGGGCTGGCGGAGGGCCAGTGGCGCGGAATACGAACGGGGCCTCCAGTTGCACGCGAATATCGCTGGGCGCCGCGGAGTCTGCCGATGGAGCGGGTATTCCGGTGGGGCGCGCACTGGCTGCATCCGCCGTTTCGGAAACGACTCCAGGGCTTGCATTCACGGGTGGTAGAGCTCCGCCTGGAGCCGGGCTCACGGTGGGCAGATTGTTCAGGGCACGCAGGGGAGCGTCTCGCGGGGGCGGACATCCGCACTCGAGCGGCACCGACATGTCGACATGATCGAGTTGTCCTAAGCGAAATACGAGCTGGTCGGTGGCCTTGACCTGGTAGGTGCGATCGCCGATCATCTCGCTCACGATCGCCGATGCGGTGTTGCCGGGCAGGGCGCGCACGCAGGTATTGCCCTGACTGTCGGCGCTGATGGCGTAATCAAATTCTCCCGGTCCCACGAGAAGGATGCGGAAGTCTGGGGTCATCACAGTGTCGGAAGAGGCGCCCAGAGCGAAGTGGGTTTCGAGCGCGCCGGTGTTCATGCTGAGCATGAGGTTGCGCTGATTCTGGGAGCGGGTGACGGCCACGGTCGTTCCGGGGCAGACCTGTACCTCGCCACCGCCTTTGAGGCTGAGAATGGCGGTATCAGGGCCTGCTGTGACCGCGGAGCCAGCGCCGAGGTCGCTTTCGGTGAAGGCTAGCGAGCCGGTGGTGCGCACCGCAGCCACGGCCGGTTTGGGGGTGGGCGCGAGGGTGGGAACCGTGGGTGGTTCGAAGGGTGAGTTCCGGGCGTCTCCGGGATCTCTTCCGAGATGGACGACGAGCCGGTTTCCGGCGGCATCCCAGGTATAGGCGCGGGGCGCGAGCAGATCCACGACGATCCTTGCGACGGGCGGATTCTGCTGAAACTGGTCGGCGCGGATGGCTGTAATCTGGTCGGCGCCGACGCTGATTCGCCGCTGGTCGGTTTCGAGGCGCGCTGGCAGATCGATGACCAGGCGATCGGGGTCGCTGAGGGTCTGGAGCGAGGGAATCAGCGGGCGGGTCATGAGAATTTCAACCGCTTGACCGTCTTTCTCCTGAATGATGCGAAAACTCTTGATGGCGGGCATTTTGCCTACAGCAGAGGGCTTAGCTTCGGGCTCAGGCGAAGTCTGGGAATGGAGTCGCGGTCCGGCGAGCAGGAGCAACGCGAGGATGGGAATTGCGCACAAGTCCGTCCATAGACTGCGGCCAGACCTTTTGTGCCCGAACTTGGAATTGGCAGGGGTGTGGTTCACCGAAGCACTCGTGATTGCAACGATAACACTCGCGGGATTGTGAAAAAAGCTGTCAAAAGGCGCTGGGGGAAGTTCCGCGAAAAATGGCTGGCGATCAGGGCTCGGCCAGGAACTCATACTCTTCGATGACGGCCGCGACAGCGAGTTTGCTGGCGGGGGAGCCACCTTCGACGCGCACCACATGGCCCTTGCAGCGGACGCGAATGCTCTCCGTGAGGGTGATCTCGGGCGGCAGGGTGAGGGTGAAGTCGATGGCGGAACCGGCCTGGATGGCGGAGTCGACATAGAAGCAGATGCCGCGGGCGCTGACGTCGCGAGTCTGGGCAGAGTGCTCCGGTTCATTCTCGGCGTAACGGACGCTTACGGGCAGACGAAGCGCGAAGCGGCGGGTGGCGCGCTTGTTGTTGTCGTGATCGTGCTGCGTCTCGGCCATTGAACCTCCGGCGCATGTAAGCATGGCAATTCGCGGTCAGACTGTCAAGGAGATCGAGATATCCCGGTCGCAGCTACAATGGACGCGTGGTCTTTGTCCTCGATAACTACGATTCGTTCACTTACAACCTGGTTCAGTACCTGGGGGAACTGGGGGCACAGGTGGAGGTTCGCCGCAACAACGAAGTGACGATCGGCGAAATCGAGGCGATGCATCCCGAGCGCATCGTGGTTTCTCCCGGACCGTGCACGCCGCAGGAAGCGGGGATCAGCATCGAACTGATCCGCCATTTCGCGGGCAAGAGTAGTAAGGATAAAGAAAAGGGCAACGTGCCGTTGCTCGGCGTCTGTCTTGGACATCAGGCGATCGGCGCGGCTTTCGGCGGCCAGGTGGTGCGGGCGAAGAATCTGATGCATGGGAAAACCAGCCAAGTGGAGCACGATGGCAGGACGATCTTTCGCGGCCTGCTTTCGCCGATGATTGCGACTCGGTATCACTCGCTGATTGTTTCCGAAGACGATCTGCCGAGCGAGTTGGAAGTCAGTGCCTGGACTCACGACAGCGACGGGACGAGAGTCATCATGGGATTGCGGCATCGTAAGTTTCCGGTTGAGGGCGTGCAGTTTCATCCTGAGAGCGTGTTAACGGAAAAGGGAAAAAAGCTGGTCGAGAATTTCCTCAGGTAGATGGCGGCTGTCAGTTTTCGTCTTCGAGAGAACGCTTTGCGGATGTTTACCGGTTTCACACTCCCCCCTCCCCCCCCTCCTTGTAGTGGAATCATCGGTTTAGAGGGAAATTCATGGTCCGGTCTTTGAATCGAAAGGGGTTAAAGGCAAAGTATTTCGGAATAAGGACTTACGGTTGTCAGCTTCGAGGGCCGTTCTGGCTGGCCCCGTTACCAGTCATTATTGCAGGGATCTGGGGGCGGAGTCTGTGATGGCGCACACTGGCTGAATGTGATGAAAGATCGGTACTCAGTACTCAGTACCCAGTACCCAGTACCCAGTACTCAGTACCCAGTACTCAGTACTCAGTACCCAGTACCCAGTACTCAGTACCCAGTACCCAGTACCCAGTACTCAGTACTCAGTACTCAGTACCCAGTATCCAGTATCCAGTCGGGGCGCGGACCTGATGGTCGGGGGCTAGGTGGAGCGGGCCAATTCGATGGCGCGGAGGACGGCTCGGGCTTTATTCACGGTTTCTTCGAACTCGCGCTGGGGATGGGAGTCGGCAACGATTCCGGCTCCGGCTTGGAGGTGGGCTTGCTTGCCTTGCATGAGCAGAGTTCTGATGGCGATACAGGAATCGAGGTTGCCGACGAAGTCGGCATAGAGAACGGCTCCGCCGTAGACGCCGCGGCGGGTGGGTTCGAGTTCTTCGATGATCTGCATGGCGCGGACTTTGGGAGCGCCGCTGAGGGTGCCGGCGGGGAAGCAGGCGGCAAGGGCGTCCATGGCGCTGAGCTCGGGGCGGAGGCGGCCCTCGAGGGCGGAGACGAGGTGCATCACGTGGGAGTAGCGCTCGACGAACATGAGGTCGCGAACTTTTACGGTTCCGTACTCGCTGACGCGGCCGAGATCGTTGCGGCCGAGATCGACGAGCATGACGTGTTCGGCGCGTTCTTTTTCGTCAGCGAGCATTTTCTTTTCGAGGGCCGTGTCTTCGGCATCGTTGCGGCCACGGGGGTGGGTGCCGGCGATGGGGCGGTATTCGAGGTTGCGTCCGCCGGCGGTGGCGCGGACGAGCATTTCGGGAGAGGAACCGACGACGTGCATTCCGGCGGAATTCTTGCCGGCGCCGAAGCGCAGGAAATACATGTAGGGGGACGGGTTGACGGCGCGGAGGGCGCGGTAAAGATCGAGGGGAGGGACGCCGGGCTCGAAGTCCCAACGCTGGGAGAGGACGACCTGGAAGATGTCTCCGGCAGAGATGTATTGTTTGGCGCGACGGACGCTTTCGAGGAATTGTTTTTTGGGGGTGCGCGGTTGGACGCGTAGTTTTGACTTGGCGGCGGGTTTGCGCCAGTGCGCGGGCTTCCATCCGGCGGCGAGTTGTTTCTCGATACGGGCGATGTCTTTCAGGGCGCGGTGGTAGGCGGCTTTGGGTGTTTCGCGGGTGACGTCGGCCGAGGCCACGATGTGGATCTGGTGGCGGAGGTGATCGAAGGCGAGGACGCGGTCGAAGAACATGAGGATGCAGTCGGGAACGTCGAGATCGTCGGCGGCGTGTTCACCGATATTTTCGAGACGGCGGACGATGTCATAGGCGCAATAGCCGACGGCTCCGGCGGTGAATGGCGGGAGGCCCTCGAGGGTGGCGGGACGATGCAGGTGCAGGAGTTCCTTGATGACGTCGAAGACGTTGCCAGTGCGGCGTTCGGTCTGGCGGCCGCGGACGATGGAGATGTTGGGGCCACGCGACTCCAGCCGGAGAAAGGGGCGCACGCCGAGAAATGTGTAGCGTCCGATTTTTTCTCCGCCTTCGACCGACTCGAGGAGGAAGGCATCGGGCTCCTGTTCAGCGACGGCGAGAAAAGCGGAAACCGGGGTCAGCAGGTCGGCGGAGATGGATTTCGATACGGGGACGAGGGTGGCGAGGCGGGCGAGGCGGGCAAACTCTTTGTAGTCGGGAAGGAGCATGAGACTCCAGAATTGTATCGGTTTCCGCCGAGTACCATCCTTTTCAGGTGAGGAAGGCCTTCGACGCTTCCGGCATCGTGATTATCAGGGTCATGGGGTCGATGGGTGAGGGAGTGAATCCGCAGTCCTCGTAGAACTGGCACGCGCGTTCGGAAATAGCGTGTACAAGCAGGGCGCGGACACCGGCGATCTCGGCGGCCTGCAACGTGCGCAGGATGGCGTCGCGCAGAAGTGCGGGCCCGATTTTTCTTCCTTGAAGATCTTTGTGGACGGCAAGTCGACCGATGATCATGACGGGTACAGGATCCGGCATATTGGGCCTGGCCCGTCCCGGCGGTTCCAGATGGGCGACAGCGCCGACCGCCAGGGCGTAGTAGCCGACTACTTGTTGCCCGAAGATACGACGCAGGTGCGCGAGGCTCCGGATTGTTTATTGTTCAGGGCGCGGCGTCGCATCCAGTCGTCCAGCGAGGGCTCTCGGGAGTCGAATTGTGAAAGACCGAGGTCTGCGCGGATAAGATTTCTTTGTATACACAGTGAGTGTAGATGGATGTGCGCACGTTGCAAATGCGTGTTTCTCTTCTGGGCACTCCCTCCGCTTGCCTACCCTGCGGGGCAGCAATATACTTTGCGAGGTTTGTTTCATAACCTGGGTGGCAGGCGCAATGGCACTCCTACGGAGACTTTTATGACGACAGCGATCGACCTCGAGCAGGAAACTAATCCCTGGCAGGCGCAAGCGGCGCGCTTCGACCTGGCCGCGCATAAGCTGAATCTGGATGAAGGATTGTGGCGGGTGCTGCGGAGTCCGAGCCGGGAGATTATCGTGCATATTCCGGTGATGATGGATGACGGGCATCTGGAAGTGTTTACTGGATTCCGGGTGCAGCATTCGATTGCGCGGGGTCCGGCGAAGGGCGGGTTGCGCTACGCGCCGGACGTGAATCTGGATGAAGTGCGGGCGCTGGCGAGTTGGATGACGTGGAAGTGCGCGGTGGTGAACATTCCTTTCGGCGGGGCGAAGGGTGGGATTATTTGCGATCCGCACAAAATGTCGCAGGGCGAACTGGAGCGCATGACGCGGCGGTATACGGCGGAGCTGTTCGATTTCATCGGGCCGGAGAAAGATGTACCGGCTCCTGACGTGAACACGAACGAACAGACGATGGCGTGGATCATGGACACGTATTCGATGCACGCGCGGCAGACGGTGACGGCGGTGGTGACGGGCAAGCCAATCAATATAGGGGGATCGCGAGGGCGGCGGGAGGCGACGGGGCGCGGGGTGTTGATGGTATGCGAAAAGGCGATCCAGAAACTGCGTTTGAATCGCGACAGCACGCGGGTGATTGTGCAGGGATTCGGCAACGTGGGTTCGAACGCGGCGCGACTGATGGCGGAAGCGGGATACAAGGTTATCGGGATCGTCGAGGTGGGCGGGGGGTTGTACAAGAAGGATGGGATTGACATCGAGGCGCTGTGGGAATTCCGGCAGCGCAATGGGACGATTCACGGCTTTCCGGGGGCCGAGAAGTACGATCCGGCGGAGTTGCTGCTGGTGGATTGCGACATTCTGATTCCGGCGGCGACGGAAAACCAGATTACCAGTCAGAATGCGGACCGGGTGAAATGCAAGATTCTGGCGGAAGGGGCGAATGGTCCGACGACGGCGGCGGCGGACGACATTCTCTCGGAGAAGAAAGTGTTTGTAATTCCGGACATTCTGGCGAATGCGGGGGGCGTAACCACTTCCTATTTCGAGTGGGTGCAGGATCGCCAGGGCTACTTCTGGAAGGAATCGGTGGTGAACGAACATCTGGGCGAGATCATGGTTGCGGCGTTCGACGATGTGGTGCGGTATGCGGAGACGCACGGCGTGAACAACCGGATCGCGGCCTATATGCTGGCCATCGACCGGGTGGCGTATACGATCCGGCAGCGCGGAATCTATGCCTAGCCATATTTTGCGGGGCCTCCGGCCGGGGGCCCCGTTCCAGTTGTCCACGTGAATGGTTCACGTTATCTGTTGACCCCCAGCCCCTCCCGATGTAATCATGCTTGGGCATTGCGGCAGAACCTGTGTTTTTGCAGGTAAATGCCAAGCTAAAGCAATTGATTCGTAAAAACGGGGCATCATGCCTCTTAAAATCCTGCGAGGAAAAATGAATCAGTCTCAACGCAAATTTACTCTGTGGATGCTCGCATTCTGTCTGCTGCTAACGGTTGCCATGGCACCGGCTTTGGCGAAGGCACAGGCGGCGTCGACCGACACCACGACGGACACCACTACTAAGAAGTCGAGGAAGAAAGCGAAGAAGGAAAAGGCGGCGGCGGACGAAAAGGCTGCTGCCGCGGATAAGACGGCGGCGCCGGCGGACAAGACTGCAGCCAGCGATACGACGTCGACGAAGAAGTCGCGGAAGAGCAAGAAGGCCGCGGCCGCAGCGGATGCCGCTCCGGCGAGCAGCGCGCCCGCCGCCGCTTCGACTCCGGCGCCAGCACCCAAAGCGAGTTCGAATGCGATGGCTGCTCCAGCGTCGTCGTCCGACAATATGGCCGCGCCGAAGAAGACGGCGAGCAAGACCGCGACTCCAGCGGCTTCAACGCCGGAAATCGCGGCCGCGCAATCGGCGGGCAAGGTCTGGGTGAACACCGAGAGCGGGGTTTACCACAAGAGCGGCCGCTGGTATGGCAAGACCAAGCAGGGAAAGTTCATGACGGAAGCGGAAGCGAAGGCTGCGGGCTACAAAGAAGCCCAAAAGGAATAAGGAGAAACGACTATGACCAATCAAGAGACAGGGAAGTGGATGAGCAGAATTCTCATCGCGTTATTCGCGCTGAGCCTGATCAGCGGGATGGCGGTCGGGCAAGCCGCTAAGAAGCCGGCCAAGGCTGCAACGGCGGCGGCGGCCGACGCGGATCTGGTGGATATCAATACGGCGACCAAGGATCAGCTCAACGCTCTGCCGGGCATTGGCGACGCGTATGCGCAGAAGATCATCGATGGGCGTCCTTATGCGAAGAAGACCGACTTGACGAAGAAGAAGGTCATCCCCGCAGCCACGTACGCGAAGATCAAAGATAAGATCATCGCGAAACAGAAGTAAGAGAGACGAGTGACTGGGGGGAGCGTGGAGTCCGCCGAGTAGAGCAGTTCGGTGAACGTCGCGCTCTCCGCGGTTTTTACGGGTGAATTTAAGGGAGGAATTATGGGATTGCTGGACAATCTGGAAAACCAGGCATTAGGTAATGTGCTGGGTGGGAGCTCCAATCCGCTGGCGGCGGGGATTTTGCAGATGATTCAGAATCAGCCGGGCGGATTGCAGGGCATGGTGCAGTCATTTCACGATAAGGGGATGGGTGGAGTCGTATCCTCATGGGTCGGTTCCGGAGCAAATACTCCGATTACGTCTGATCAGGTACACCAGGTTCTGGGCAGCGATCAAGTGAAAGCGCTGGCGGCGAAGGCGGGAATCAATCCGGATGTCGCGGGGGCAGCAATTGCCCAGATTCTTCCCGGGTTGGTGGACAAGCTGACGCCAAACGGATCGGTTCCCGATCAGAACAATGTTCTGGCGATGGCTACGAATATGCTGAAGAACCTGGGGACGAAAGCATCCTGAAAATTGGCGGGCGGGTGATTTTGTAAAGGGTTCACCACAAAGGGCACGAAGTAGAACCTGCTGATTTCGTGATGCTTCGTGCCCGTAGTGGTGGGATGGTCCGGAGATGAATCGTGAAATGATGCGCCACGTCTGACCGGGCCTCGAAAGGCTCGCCCCAGGCGCTGAAGCACAGGATTTTGTTGAGCGATTTACGACACGACTGAAGTCGTGCCCTTCCCAAGACCCTGCGTAAACTTGAGTTTTTTCCGCAGCCTGAGAACTCGTGTCCTTTCAGAGCAAATCAAACTGACCGGCGACACCAGCAGGCGATCCGTTGCCTTGGCCCACGATGTGGAGGATAATCACAGCAACCGCCCGCGCGGCCCTGGCTCAAACATCGCGTGAACCTTCCTAATTCCATCACGCTCACCCGCATTGCGGCGATCCCGCTTCTGATCTGGATTCTTTGCACGCCGCGTTTTGCGGGCGAGCAGACGGGGGAGAGAGAAATTCTGGCTTCGGCGGTTTTCATCCTGGCTTCGATCACCGATGGAATCGACGGCTATCTGGCGCGGAAGCGGGGGCAGATCACGACCATGGGGATGCTGCTCGATCCGCTGGCGGACAAGTTACTGGTGGCTGCCGCTTTTATAACGCTGGTGCAGTTCAATCCGGCGCTGGTGCCGGCGTGGATGGCGGTGGTTGTGATTGGGCGGGAGTTTCTAGTGAGCGGACTGCGTTCGATTGCGGCGTCGGAAGGTTTCACGATTCAAGCGAGCGAACTGGGCAAGTTCAAGATGCTGGTGCAGATTATTTCGGTGGTGGCGGTGATTCTGGCGCGGCGCTGGCATGAGTGGCCGGTTGTTGGGATTTATATTTTTCCCGTCTACTGGATTGCCTGGATCGCGATCTGGTTCATGGTTTTGCTGTCGCTGATATCGGCGGTTGACTACTTTATCGCCTTCTGGTCGCGCATCGATCGCAAGTCGGAGAAGCGGCGCCGCCGGTCTTTCGTCCTCGCGCGGCGGAGAAAAAGCGATGTTCAAGCGGTCTGAAATGGCGCCGGGAAATCCGATCGCGCACGGCCCTGCACCGCTATCCCCGGAATTTTCGCTGGAACAACGCCGGATTTTGCTGGGGATTGCGCACGAATCCATTCGATCGGCACTGGAGGGGCAACCCTTTTCCGTCGCAGCGCCCGCTGCTCCCGGGTTGTCGGAGCCGCGAGGAGTGTTCACGACTCTTTATCTGAATCGGGCTGTGAACGCCGCAGTGTCCGTCGAAGGGCGAGGCGATGCTCGTCGTGGTCGGGAACCTGGGTGCGAATCCGGGCGCGAGCCAGATCGTGAACTCCGCGGATGCGTCGGGTATGCCATAGCGATGGCGCCGCTGTATCGTGCCGTGGCGGAGACGGCCCGCGCCGCCGCGTTTGACGATTCCCGTTTCCTGCCAGTGACCAGAGAGGAAGCTTTGGCGCTGCAGGTTTCGCTGAGCGTGCTCTCCCGCCTGTTCGCAATTCATCCCGAAGCGGTGGAAGTGGGGCGCCATGGGCTGTTAATTTCCGAGGGCGCTCGGCGGGGCCTGCTGCTACCGCAGGTTCCCATCGAAAACGGTTGGGACCGGGAGACATTTCTGGACCAAACCTGCCGCAAAGCGGGATTGGCGTTGGATGAGTGGCGCAGGAGCGCAGCTATCGAGGCTTTCACCGCGGAAGTGTTTTCCGACGCGGATGTGAGGAGTTCCGGATGAATAGGGCCGGGGAGAACTCGGGTCGAGGCTTTGCCATCCCCCGCCTGTGCGCGCTCACCCCACTTTGGTACCCTTGTTTTCGCTGGAAAAGTACGTAAGCTGAACCCTGCCGCGCTGATTTTGACGGCGTCGTGGGGGCAACATGGAACTCGCTGTGGTGATCGTTGTGGTAGTGGTGGCGGGGGCGATGATACCGGGGAATTCGAAAATCCGTTTCTTCCGCTGAGGCCAAGCTGAATAAGTTGCGTAAGGGTGCGCGATGCGGAGAGACCCGGCAAGGCTGCGAAAAGCTCACCGCAGGCGGAGACCAATTTTCAACGACCGACGGCACGGCTGAAGCTGATGCCCTTCCGAAGACCACCGCGAATTGGAGTTTTTCCGCAGCCTCTGAAGTGGCGCCCGTCCCAACAACCCTCGTGAATCAGAGTTTGAGAGCAGGCTGTGCCATGCGGACAGCCGGGGCGGCTATCGCCTAGCGTAGTGCGTTGAAAGTTGCGAGGGCTAGGTTTCGCGTCGCGCCGGTGTGAATTTTGGCGTTCGACGGGGGAAGTCAAAGGCGTTCGCCACGGAAGGCACAACGGGAGGCACGGAGGAACACGGGGGGAAAATCGACTTATAAAGGTCGATCTGTTGGACGCAGTACACCGGGTATTTCTTCGGACAAAGGAAACGAGGGGAGAATTGCTCTCCCCGGTTTGTTTCGATCAATTTGTTCCGATCAATTTGTTTCGATCAATTTTGCTTCGATCAATCTGTTTCGATCAATTTTGCTTCCGATCAAGGTTCCCGATCGATGGTTTCAAGCAACGTTCTGAGTCAAGAGTCGAGTTGGCTTACTGCGGTTGGTCCAGTTCCACGGTGTCTCCGGCATAGACGTCTTCCAACGCGAATACGACCATGGCGGATGAAGCGGTCGGGGTTACGTTGAGCACGACAACTTCAGCAACGCCTCGCCGCGGCAGATCGCGGACATGAATGTTCGGGCCTTTGGTTTTGGTAAAGCGGTTGGCCTCATAGCTGGGCGGTTTCGCCTGCGTGTCTTCCGAGGTACGGGCATCGAAGGACAGCGAGTCGACGGGATCTTTCAAGGTCGCTTCGTAGGAGCGCACTACGCGGAAATAGTCGCCGACTTTTACGCCCTGGTTCGAACCCATGTTCATGTAGAGTTTCATGCCGGTGCCGAGGAAGTCGTCGAAGTCTTTCCCGAGCACGACGCGCCCGGTCAACTTGCCATTGGGCGGGGTGAAACGGTCGAAATGGCCGGGCACGTGAAAACTAACCGGAGGTTTTTCGACGAAGGGGACGGCGACGTCACCCGGGTTGATGGGATCGCAACTGAATTCCACCTGGGCGATGGCGCTGTGGCTGCGGACATCGAGCACGCGCACCCTGCCAATGTCGCCGTAGGGGCGACCGGCGGCGGCCAGGACTTTTCGTTGTCCGGGATAGATTTCGTACTCGTTCACATCCCGCATTTCGCGGATGATGGAATAGAGTTGTCCGACCTGGTAGCCGGTGCCGGCGAGGTAGACGAGTTCGCCGATCTCAAACTTGGTTGAGGTTGGGGTCTCCAAGCCGCCGTTGACGTAGTTGGCGTCGGGCACATGATCCTTGGTAATGAATCCAGCGCAGTAAATGTCGGCCGCGGTGGGCGTCTGGAAACGCACGAAAGGAACATTGCTCGAGGTTTCGACGATACCGGACGCGTCGGGCGTGGCGGCCATGGTCGACGTCTGAGCTGCTGCCAGGCTAGCAGCGCCCAACAGTAGCAATAACAATCCTGTTTTCTTCATGTTACCTCCGACCGCAATCTGCTCCGGGGATGCCCCAGCTATCTCTCTCGGAAGACAAGGGTTACAGCCAAAAAGTAACAAGCGGTGGGGCAGGGGTCAAGGTTACGAGGGTGTTTGCCCCATCGCTCAGGAAGGGTTTGTGGAGGTGGGGGGCAAGCTTGAGGTTGCATCTGAGCTCCCACCCCTGTAATATCGCGCCGTCGTTGAAAACAAATGGCCTTGGCATCGTGGTCCACTGTCGCGCCCCGTTTTCTGCCCCAGCGGCTGCCGAGGGTGTGTCTGGCGGTCAGCGGGGATAGCATAGAAAACATCCTGGGGACAGCCGAGTCGATGGCGCGGGACAACCCATTTATTGAATTCCGGCTGGACTATCTAAAGCAGCCTCTGGCCGCGCTTTCCAAGCTTCACCGCTTTCTGGAAACCCACCAGTACGTAACCGCCATCGCTACGTGCCGGCGCGCCGAGAGCGGTGGGAAGTTCAAGGGATCGCTGGCGGCTCAACTGGAAGTACTGAGTAAAGCCCACGGGGCGGGCTGCCAGTTGGTCGATCTGGAACTGCAGAGCGCGCTGAAGTCGAAGCCGGAAGCGATTGCCCGACTGCGCAGCCGGGCTGGACTGATTCTGTCATTCCATGATTTCCGCGGAACCCGGAATCTCGATGACACGCTAGAGAAAATGCTGGAGATCCCAGCGGATTTCTACAAAGTTGTGAGCACCGCCACGACGCTGGCGGACAACGTGGCGATGATGAAGTTTCTGCAGGCGCAGAGCGGCGGTCATGCGCTGATCGGGTTGTGCATGGGAGAGCAAGGGGTGATCAGCCGCGTGCTCAGTGTACGTGCCGGGAGTGTTTTCACGTTTGGCGCAGCCAGCGCCGAGCTCAAGACCGCTCCGGGGCAGATCACGACACTGGATTTGCGGAGTATTTACCGGGTGGATCAGGTGGACACGGCGACGCGCGTCTATGGAGTGGCGGGCGATCCGATTGGACATTCGCTGTCGCCGGTCATAATGAACACGGCGTTGCGCCGGGAGAACGTGAACGGCGTTTATCTTCCGCTGCACGCGAAGACGCTGAAAGATCTGATTCATTGCGTGCGCGAGATTCCGCTGCACGGACTGAGCATCACGATGCCGTATAAGCAGGCCATCCTTCCGTATCTGGATAACACGGACGCGCACACGGCGAAGATCGGAGCTTGCAACACTGTGGTGCGCGGACAGGAGGGCAAACTGTATGGTTTTAATACAGATATCGCGGGGGTGCTTCGTCCGCTGGAGCAGCGGCTGGCGATCGAGAAGGCGAAAGTTCTGGTGCTGGGTGCCGGGGGCGCGGCGCGGGCGGCGGTCTTTGGGCTGAAGGAGCGCGGGGCGGAAGTGTGGATCCTGAATCGCACTTCGGCGAAAGCGCAGAAGCTGGCGCGGCAAGCGAAAGCGCGGACGATCAAACGGGCCGACCTACGGAAGATTGGATTCGACGTCATTATTAACGCCACTCCGGTTGGAATGGGGAACGCAGGCGACTGCCCGCTTAAGGATGCGGAGATCCAGGCAAGGGTGGTGTTCGACATGGTCTATGATCCGGTCGAAACCCATCTGCTGCAGGTATCGCGGGCCAAGGGAATCGCGGTAATCCCAGGAGTTGAAATGTTTGTGCAACAGGCGGCGCGGCAGTTTGAAATCTGGACTGGCAAGCCGGCTCCCGCCGGCGATATGTTGCGGGCGGTGACGATTGCGCTGCAGGAGCGGGCGGCGGGGCTGAAGCAGTCGAAAGTGTGAGCTAGCGTGTCAGTTCGCGGTTCAGGAACGAGATGGCGAGACGGATCCCGCGGAAGCTTCGGGGGCGGCGAGCCGCGGCACACGCGATAGCCGGCAAAGATGTTTTTCCACATTTTGCGGGCGACTTGTCCAGTATCGGATGGGCTTGAAAGGCGCTGCTAGCGCCGCGAAACCAGCATCGTAGCAAATTGAGACGTGTGGGGATGCAAATGTCTCAACAAAGGTTGCAAATAAGTCGGACCCGAAGTAATATGACTTTGGATGCAGCTTTTGCGTCCACCTTGACCCAAAAAAACAAAAACTTCCAGGTAGAAACGCAGCCCTAGTTAAAAAATCTAAAGGGGTGCACAAGCCCCGGTGCAATTCGGAGAGAATGCATGTCGTGGTACGCGTACTGCCTCACGGAACACCAGACCCTCGCTAACGGTGTTCGCGCCCGGCGTCCCTACGTTTTAGAGGGGATTCAGGGAGTGAATGCCGCCCCCGTCATGAGCTACCCGAGTGGAGAGTTTGCGGTTATCGTCAGCGAATATGACCGTGCTAGCTCGAAACTCGACGAAAAGTCGGTTCTTGAACATGCCCGAGTGGTGAGCCAGAGTTTCCGAACGGCGACGGTCCTGCCGTTCCGGTTTGGGACAATTTTCGACACTGAAGATGCGATTCGGCAGGCGGTACGGTCTAATCGCCGGACATTTTGCGAGAGCGTGGCGCGGCTGCGTGGCAAGTCGGAAATGCGGATCAAATTGACGGTTCGGGATGGTTCGCCGCGGGGCTCGATGGAGGAGATTGTCCTGCCCGATACGGTCGGCCGGGAGTATCTGACGAAACTGCGGGAAAAGGCGTCGCGGGAGCGGGAGCGGCAGACCAAGGCGCGCGCGCTTTCGGTCCAGGTACACAAGCTGTTCAATCCGCTTGAGGAAGAGGTCAGTTGCAAGAGGGTGGACTCCGACGGGATGCTGCTGGATATCGCGCACTTGATTGATACCAAGTCGATCGAAAAATATCAGAACCGCTACAGCACGGCTGCCAAGCAATTGAAGAACTGCCAGATGGTTGTGACCGGTCCGTGGCCGCCGTACCACTTCCTGCCGGGGAAGGTGCGCACGGTGGCAGGCGATAGCTAGAGAGCTGAGCCGATTCTATTTTCCTGCAAAGGGCCCCCTCTTCAGGGGGCTTTGCTTTTGGAGTCTTCCTGGAGTAAGGGCGGTTGTTGTATATGGCGAGGGAGAACGGGGCAACCCCAGGTTCTCTAAACTCAGGTTCTGCCAATGTGCAGCTTTCTTCACCTGGCCAGAGGTTGGGCGTGCAGCGGGGGTGGGGATGTTTGAAGGTGAGTTACCGTAAGACATTGGTTTTGAACAAGTTCCAGAAATGGTCTTGGTTTAGAGCCAGCGTTACCATTTTGGTTCCGCAAATGCTTATTTGCTTAGTACTAAAGAGGCCGTATCCGTTTGAACACCTTCACTCTCGATGCTGTTATCGACTTCTCACTCTGTCCGCTCAACTCCCCAGAGCGGCGCCCAATGATGTTCCTCTGATACCCGCCACTTAAGCCTCTTTGAAAGGGTGGCCCCGAAAGGGGCCTCTTTTTTTGCGGGCGACGGTCCTGTAGATTGCTGGGGTGGGTTTTCCGTGAAGACACAGGTCTTAGCGCTCGCGCTGTCCGCCTGCCTTGCCGGAGCACAAGAGCGTCCGGTGGCAGAAACATCCGTTCGACACGTCACAGTGGTCAACGTGACGACGGGGGCGGAAGTGCGCGACCAGACGGTGCGGATTCAGGGGAATCGAATTCTTTCCATCACGGCCACGCAGGAAGCGGATGCTGGCTTGGCGGGAGGCGTGGATGGACATGGCGGGTTCCTGATTCCGGGGCTCTGGGACATGCATGTTCACGTGCACGAGAGCAATGAACTGCCGCTTTATATCGCGAACGGCGTGACCGGAGTGCGCCTGATGGCGGGCCAGCGGGACACGGCTGGCTATAGAGCGGAACTTGGGCGAACGACGCCAGCGCCGGAGATTTATCTGGCGAGTGCGATTGTGGATGGCAGTTCGCCGATGTGGCCGGGGTCGATCGTCGTGAAGAACGCGAGGGATGCTCGGCGAACGGTGGACGAGATCAAGGCGAGCGGGGCGGACTTCATCAAGGTTTATAACGGTGTTCCGCGCGATGCCTATTTTGCGCTGGCTGACGAAGCCAAGCAACAGCACATCAGCTTCGCCGGCCACGTACCGGAGGCTATCACTGCGCAGGAGGCTTCGGCGGCGGGGCAACGTTCGATGGAGCATCTGCAAGGCATTGCGCTGGGCTGTTCGGGTGAAGCAGAGCGTTTGATGGGCGCATTGAATCGGGTGCAGTTTTTCCGCGAGCGGATGGTGATTGAGGCGGAGGGATATCGGACTATCGACCAGGGCAAGTGCCAGGCTCTGTTTGCCGAGTTTGTGCGCAATGACACGTGGCAGGTGCCGACCCTGACCGTGCTGCGGCTGTGGGGACGGCTGGACGATTCGAAATTCACGTCGGACGCGCGGCTGGCTTACATCGGGCGGAAATCGCGAGATCGATGGGACGAGAGAACCGAGCCGCAACGGAGGCGCTGGAGCAATCGGGAGTTCAATCTGGCTCGTCATCTATTTGAGATTGATGAGCATGTGGTGGGTTCGATGTTCAAAGCGGGCGTGCCGCTGATGGCGGGAACGGATGCGATGAATCCCTATTGTTTTCCGGGCTTCAGCCTGCACGACGAACTGGCGTTGATGGTGGAGTCGGGGCTGACGCCGCTGGCGGCTCTGCAAGCGGCGACGATGAATCCCGCCAGGTTTCTGGGAAGAAGCGCGGAACTGGGAACGGTGGAGGCTGGCAAAATTGCAAATCTGGTATTGCTGCGCGCCGATCCCATCGCCGACATTCGCAACACGACGCAGATCGAGGGCGTTTGGCTGCAGGGAAGATATTTTGACGAAGCCGCAATCGCGCAGATGCTGGAAGCAGCGAGGCAGGCTGCCAAGCACTGAACTGAGGGTCGGAGTCGGAGGTTAGAGCTCAGATCGCAGAAGTGTTAAGACCGAAGGCATTCTTTGGACAGTAGTTCTCCAACCTAGCTCCACTCGTACTCCGCGGTATTGCCTCAGTTTGACTGAGGCAATACCTACTCCGGGCTCCAGTTGACGCCTTGTCTCTTTGGCGCTTACCATAACGGTTTGACTTCATGTGAGACAGGAGCTCTGTGGGGCTCGACCAGGGCTTCATGGCAGGCTGCAATCATGGATAAGAAGAAGCTAGAAGCGTTCAGAAAAAGGCTGGAAACCCGGCGCAACGAATTGCGTCACATGGTGGTGCGGAATCAGCAGGATGGGCGGACCGCCGACGAAGAGGCGACACAGGACGTGGCCGATCGGGCCGCCAGTTCTTACAACAAGGAGTTTCTCTTCAGCCAGAGCAACAACGACCGGCAACTTTTGAACATGGTCGACGGCGCTCTGGCGCGGATCCGAGAAGGCAGCTTTGGAGAATGCGTTTCGTGCGGTAAAGAGATCAACGCCAAACGACTGGAAGCGGTGCCGTGGACGCGCCATTGCATTGAGTGCCAGGAGAAGGCGGAGAAGGGTCTGCTGGAAGCCGCGCAATAGGAATTCCGGATAGAGATTCCCGATTATTCCCGAGAACAACTTAGCAATTGTTTGCAATCACGATTGCCAATCACAATTAAAAAGAGCGGGCGAGAGCGCCCGCTCGACACGAACAAGGGCTACCATACGCGGCAGGCGTTCTCCCGCACCATGGGCTGGCCGGGCTTGCAGTGGAAAGCGTCGCGAAACTCGGGCAGGTTCGAGACCACGCCATTGGCCCGATACTTCTCCGGGGAGTGCGGATCCACGGTCGCTCGCAGGCGTTTATTTTCGTCGCGCTCGTTGGTGCACCAGCTCTGGCCGTAAGCGACGAAGAAGCGCTGTTCGGGCGTCAGGCCATCGAGGGACTCGAGTTTCTGATTTTTCGTGTCATCCTTCCACGCCAGATAGGCGAGCAGCGTACCGCCCAGGTCGGCCAGATCCTCGCCGTTGGTCAGTTTGCCGTTGATCTTGATGTCATCGATGATGGTGTAGCCGGAGTATTGGTCAACCACGCACTGGGCGCGCTGCTCGAATTCCTTGCGGTCGGCGTCGGTCCACCAGTTACGCAAATTTCCCTGCGCATCGAACTGGCTCCCTTCATCGTCAAAGGCGTGGGTGAGTTCGTGGCCCATGGTGGCTCCGGTGTCGCCGTAGTTGGGTGCGGCGTCGGAGAGGGCGCTGAAGAGCGGGGGTTGCAGGACTCCCGCAGGGAAATTGATGTCGTTCTTTTGCGGATCGAAATAGGCGTTGACGGTGGGAGGCGTCATTCCCCATTCCTTGCGGTCGACGGGCTTGCCGATTTTTGCCAGCCAGCGATGAAATTCAAACCAGGATGCGCGTTCCGAGTTGCCGAATTGATCTCCGCGAACGATCTTGAGGGCGCTGTAATCGCGCCAGGTGTCGGGATATCCGATCTTATTGGCGATGACATGCAGCTTGGTAAGGGCCTGCTCCTTGGTTGCGGCTCCCATCCAGGGCAGCGCCTGGATCTCGCTCTGCATGGCGGCTTCGACCTCTTTGACAATTTTGAGCGCTGCCTGCTTCGCCTCGGGACTGAAGTACTTGGCCACGTAGGCCTGACCGAGCGCTTCACCCAGATCGCCATCGACGTCGTTGGTGCAGCGCTTCCAACGGGGGGGCAGTTCTTCCTGTCCGCGCAGCGTTTTGCCATAGAAATTGAAACTCTCTTTCACAAAAGCAGCGGAAAGATCGCTGGCCGCTTCATGGGCAGCGTGCCAGCGGAGATATGTCTTCCAATCCGCCAAGGTTTCTTTGTCGATTTCTTCATTCATGACGCGGAGGTAGTCGGGAGCGATGACGTTCAGAGTCTGGCCTGGGGAGGCGAGCGATACGACACCGGTTTTTGTGAAATAGATGTTCCAGAGGAAAGCCGGGGCGAGCTTTTGCAGTTCCTCCACGGTCATCTTGTGATAGAGCTTAGTGGGATCGCGGCGTTCGACGCGAGTCATGTGGCCCTTGGCCAGAGCGGTTTCGATGCGCATCACGGTGGCAGCTTCGGCGGCGGCTTCGGCGGGCTTGTCGCCCACCAGTTCGAACATCTTCGCGAGGTGGGCGACGTAGGCCTTGCGGAGTTCTTCAGACTTAGGGTCGTCCTTGAAATAGTAATCGCGATCGGGCAGTCCGAGTCCGCCCTGATCGGCTTCGGCGATGACCTGGGTCGAATCCTTGAAATCCTGGTCGGAACGGAAGGTGAAGAGGGTTCCGCCGCCCTCAAGCGAAGGCGGAAACTGAGCGGTCGCAAGATAGTCGGCTAAATCCTGCTTTGATTTCAAAGCGGCAATGCGGTCGAGTTCGGGTTGCAGGGGCTTGGCTCCAAGTTTGTCAATGGCGGCCTCATCCATGCAGGAAGCGTAGAAATCGCCGATTTTTTGAGTGACGGCGTCCCGGGGGGCGGTGGTTTTCGCCGCTTCCTCGAGAATTCCTCTTAACTGGGCGCGGTTATCGTCCTCGAGTTTGCCGTAGGTGCTCCAACTGGACTGGTCGGGAGGGATGGGATTTTTTGTAACCCAGGAGCCGCAGGAGTAGGCGTAGAAATCCACGCAGGGGTCGACGGATCGATCCATGGCGGAAACGTCGAGCACGGGCTCGGAAGAGGAGTGTTGCGCGGGGGCAGGCAGGGCGGCAAGAAGCGCCGCCAGGAAGAGGGCGAAGATTTTCCAGTTTATTCTCATGGGGGATTCTCGGGCGCGAAATGGTGTTTGCGATCAGCGCTTGGTTGAGATTAGCGCTTCGTTCAAAACTTATCCAGCGTCACGGAGCCGTCGCTGGTATGGACGGTCAATAATTTTCCTCCGCCATTCATTTTGCCGTGCAGATCGTGATGGCCGACGCTACCTTCCACGGCGATGGGAATGTTGGTGGTGATGCTGCCATCGCTGGAGTGCAGAGCGACGTCGGCGGCCAGGTCCGCAGGGAGTCTGAGGGTGACGCTGCCGTCGGAACTGCGAACGTCCCAGGGTTCGCGCAGTTGCGATCCGGGGCGCGCTTCCACTTCCACCCGGCCATCGCTGGAGCGCAGTTCGAGAACATCGAAGCGGCCCGACACGGTCACGGAGCCATCGCTGGTGTGGGCGCGCAGACTGCCGTCGACATCCTCGATTTCGAGGTGGCCGTCGCCGGTGGTGAAATCCAACTCGCCTTGGAGGCCCTTTGCGGAAACCGCGCCGTCGCCACTGCGGATATTGATTTTGGCATTGCGAGGCATGTGGATTTCGAGCTCGATGCGGCGGGCGTCGACTCCGATGGAAAAATGGGGATGGCGCGGCTCCCGCAATTCAATCTCGACCGCGTCGCCCTGCTGATGTTCGACAATTTCAACACCGCTGGTTCCAATGTGCCAGCCGTGGGTGCTGACGCGGGCCTCGATCTTGTTCTGATCCCAGGCTTCGATGTTGACGTTGGCATCGTGGGCGGTGACGCGCAGCTCGGGTTTGCCGGTGAGATCGTAGGTTTTGGACCAATCGTCGGCATGAGCGAAGGCGGCGAATGCGAGTACGGCGACGAGTAAAGGCAGGCAGGTTTTGCGCATGGCGGCTGTTCTCCTGGACGTAAGATAGATTTGCGATCGACAGACGGGCCGGAGACGCGATCCGGGCAGACGGCGATCCCTATGTTCAGACGCAGGTACGCGGGTTTGGTTAGGGAAGTTCCGGGAAAATAGTTGTCTGGTTTGAGAGAAGGGAATGATCGCGCTCGGGTGGAAGGGCGGGCGGGGATGCCGGGCACCGCATTTCTGGTTCGCGGAGTTACCTTTCGCGGCAGCCACTAAAGTATTGCCTGCTTTGGTAGACGTCGAAAATACGATCGTGGCATTGACTGAGTTGTTATTGAGCCCTAGGATAACCGAATTATATTTCTCAGAATGCACTTCATAGATGCAGGAAAGGTTGACCAGCCATGATAGAAATGCAGTCTCACGAAAGCGAAGAAAGAAGTTTCGGCGAGTTTCGGCGGAAAGTGCGCGAGGCGGAAGTGCTGTCGGCAGCGATGCAGCGGCTGTTAGAGGCGATTCGCTTCAACGGGCGTTTGAGTGTGATCGTGCAGAACGGGCAGGTACTCAAATCCGGCTACGAAGAAGGATATTTCCGCCAATCGGAAGCGGGGGTGGCGGCAAGGCTGCAGTAGGCGCTTGCAATTTTAACTAAATAGCAGCACAGGTCATCGTAAGAGAAACGAGCCCTGGACCGAGCAATCGGCGCCAGGGCTTTTTCTTTTTGCAGACTGTTCACCGACGTTCTCATTTTCCACGGAGAGAGAGGCAATCATGAACTTTACAAGCGAGATGGAAGGCAAGGACATTCAAGTCGAACTGAAATATTGTGAGCGGTGCGGTGGGTTGTGGCTGCGTCCGCAAGGAACGGAGGGAGCGTACTGCGCACCGTGCAGGGCGCACTTGGAGGCCAGGCCGGATCCCGGGGACGCTCCACCGCGCGAGAGGCGCCGCAGGAAGACTCGGGTTCGAAAAGCCGAATCTGCGGCACTCGAAGTTCAGAGCCTGGATTGGATTGAGAGGCTGGAGGGCGTGGCTGCGACGGAGGTGAGGGTATGAGGGGACAAAGTGTGTACCAGCCAACGACGATGCCCAGGGCGGGCGAACCGACTGCCCCGGCAAGATGGAGCCTTATGGGGCAAGGGGAAGCTCCGCCTTCGTTCGTATTTGGAGAAAGCGAGATTGAGATGGCGGCGTACCGCAGGCGCACGATCACGCTGCTGCGGCGTTATGCCAAATCTTCCGTAGAGGTGGGGCGGTTGCCGTCGATGTTGGGACGGGAGTTCTTCCGGTCGCAGGTCTCTTCGTACACGATGAGGAACTTTGAGGATGTGGTAATTTTTGTGACCGACATGGAGTATGCAATCAAGCAATTGAGGGAATCGGAAAAAAAATTGCTGGCCATGAATGTGGTGGAGGAATATTCGCTGGACGAAGTGGCGCGGTTGCTCGGCCGGAACCGTAAAACGATCCAACGGCAACTGGCGGATGCGCTGGATCGGCTCTCGCGAATCCTTCTAACGAGTGGTTTGATGGATGAATTGGAGTTTGGGAGCAAGGGGCGGGAAAGTCCAACGAGTTGTCAAGAGGCGAAGAAAGGCAAATTGGGGGTAAGTGAGTCAAAGGAAAGCCAAAATAAACCTCGGAAATTTGTCCTGCCACCCCCTGACGATTTGATATCCTAAACCTAAGAGTGAAAAGAAGGAAAACTCTGAAGGGCGCGACGCAAATCGCGCCCTTTTTCCATTCAGGCGGGAAGATGGCGAAGAAGAGCAGATCGGGATTGCGGAAGTCGCGGGCATCAGAAGAGGTAGTGCCGGAAGTAACACCGGTCGCGAAGAATCGGGACGAACTGCAGGATGCGCGGAACCGGGTGAGGAACGTGATTGTGGATGGGTCGGTGGAGATGACCCGGCGGGCGGTGCGATCGGTGACGGAGCGGGGCGACGTTGTGGCCTTGCGCTTTCTATGGGAAATCGCTGAAATGTTTCCAGCGGCAGGGGACGGAGGCGACGAGCAGGGGCAGGTCGCGAGGTCGCTGATTCAGAAGCTGGGCTTGTATGATGATTTCCCGATCCATCATGAGGATGAGGATGAGGATAAAGGGGAAGGTGACGTAAAATTAGAATCGTAGTGCGCGGCTCGAAACGCAGGCGGGGACGCAGACTGCGAATCGCGACGGGAAGGCGGGCGGAACGCGGCATGGACATGACGTGGGTCACGGAACGAGTTGCGCTGGGCGGTGGAATCTGGAATGCGCGGAACATGGAAGAGCTGGCGCAAACGGGGATCACGCACGTGCTCAACATGCAGATCGAGTTCGATGACCGGACGCTAGCCGAGCCCTACGGGGTAAGGGTGCTGTGGAATCCGACGGACGACGATTTTCTGCCGAAGCCTCCGGAGTTGTTGAAGCGGGGAGTGGATTTTGCGCTGGCGGCGCTGGAAGATCCGGAAGCGCGGCTTTATATTCATTGTGCGGCGGGAGTGCATCGGGCTCCAATGATGACGCTGGCGGTTTTATGCGCGCTGGAGTGGGAAATTGAAGAGGCCATGGTGCTGATCGAAACGCGGAGGCCGGTCGTGGATTTCGCGGACGTGTATGTGGAAAGCGTGCGGCGATTTCTGGAATCGCGAATGGCCAACGAGCCGCAGAGTTCGGACTGACCGAGTGAGAATATGGGGATTGCTTTTCTGAAGTCCGCAATGCGGCGGGCGCAAGGTCAAGAGCTTGAGCCGCAGGGGATGTAGGGGAACCAGGGGAAACCGGTAAAAGGGGCGCCGCTCGGGAGAGCGGCTTTCTTATTGGGCCGAATTCGGGGCGGCGTGTGGCTGACGAGGAGAGAAGAAGAGATGCCCAGATCGATGGCGGTGAATACGAAGGGTTTGCGGATCGCGGCAGAGGTGGCGGTTGTCCTGGAACTGGCCCTGCTGGCGATGTTAGCGATGCCTGCCATGTTGCGGGCCCAGGGGCCGGCACTCACGACGATCAGCGGCACCGTGTATCGCGCCGACGGTACGGCGGCATCGGGGACGGTGTTGATCTCATGGCCGTCGTTCCAGACGGCGGAGGGAGACGCGGTGGCGGCGGGCAATCTCGCGGTGACGATAGGGCCGCTGGGGGCGTTGACGGCGCAACTGGTTCCGAACGTGGGTGCGTCTCCGGCTGGAACTTACTATGTCGTGGTATTGCAACTGGACGATGGAACGGTGCGGACGGAATATTGGGCGGTGCCAGCGACCTCGCCAACCACAATCGCGGCGGTGATGACGACGCCGGGCACGGGCCTCGGCAACCTTGCGGTGACGCAGGAGTACGTCAATGAGGCAGTGGCCAACCGGGCGATCGACGCGACCGTTGTGCACCTGGCGGGGACAGAGACGATCACGGGGACGAAGCAGTTTACGGCGCCTCCGGCGCTTCCCGCGCCGGTGGGCGCGAGCGACGCTGCAAACAAGGGTTACGTGGATACGGCGGTGGGGAACGTGGGGTCCGGGGCGTATGTTGCCATCGCGGGTGGAACGATGACGGGACCGTTGACGCTGCCGGCGGATCCGGCGTCGCCGAATCAGGCTGCCGACCGCCATTATGTGGACACTGGCCTTACAGCAAAAGCGGACCTGGTGAATGCGACCGTGCCGACTGGCGAATTGGGAGCGGGAGTCGCGAGCTCCGCTACTTGTTTAAACGGTAACTCCACGTGGGGGACCTGCGGCAGCGGAGCACCGGCCGGAATTACTTATGCGACGACTGCGCTGAACTGGACGCAGACTATTTCCGGTTCCTTGACAGGCGGGGCGCAGGCAGTGGTCACCCTAACACCGTGTCCGGTAGGGATTGACACGACCAGCGGCGCCGGGTATCAGGTATTTGTCTCTGGCGGCGGAAACAGCGAAGCTGTCAGCGTGGTTAACGGCGCCGGCGGATGCGTATCAGGGGCAGCGTCGGGCACGATCAAGTTCACTCCGTTTCATTCCTATGCGGCTGGATACACGATAGGATCGGCGTCTTCCGGGCTGCAAGAGACTGTGAATGCCGGTTGCGGAGTAAATACAGCGACCTACAAGAACAGCCAGTGCAATGTAACGATACCCGCCAACGGGCCTTATAGCACGCTGAACACCTACAATGTTTTCGGTACTCTCTATCTGCATTCCAACCAATCAGTTTTGAGCGGCTACGGGACATCTTTGAACTGTCTGGGACGGGGAGCGTGTCTGCAAATTGGGGATCTGACGAACTCCAACGACTACACGGACAACACGGTCGCCGGCCTGAGTTTTCGGACGCCGGTAGATGTGTCGGGTAACGCCGCTTTTGCAGGTGTGGCCATCACACAAACGCAACAAACGTCCCAGGTTACGACGATCACGACGGCCAGCGCCCACGGCTTCCGGGTCGGAGATATGGTGTCAATCCTATTTACGGACAACAGTAACTATTGGGGCGATGCGACGATCACAGCGGTGCCGAGTGCAACCACGTTCCAATATGCTCATGCGGGCGCCGACATCGCAGTACAGGCAAGTCCCGGCGTGGTGGCGCTGGCGTATGTCGCTGTCTTAGACAACGCTATAGATACGCACTTTATCGACATATCCTACGACTTAGTCGGAGAAGTCGGGCACTTTAACAATTTCTTCGATTTGTGGGACGACGAAAACGCCACTATTGATCACTTCAACAATCAGGCCATACCACTGAATAGCAACGCGAACTGGACGGGATCCTTCGTATTCTCGGCGGGTAACCAGAGAACGCAGATTGCCCCGGTCATTACGCTAAGGGACTCGACGATCACGGCGAACTACTCGAACGGCGTGACTGACTACAATTCCAATGGACTCTATATCGAAAATACCGTGCTGCAAGCGACGGGCCCCTGGCAAGTATATGCATCGAACTCCACGGGAAACTATCAGGGAGCCTATCTCAAGAATATCTATTCGGAGAGCACGCCTGCATTAAACCCTCTCTCTCCGCCGCGATCCCCTTTTCCTGGCCTTGGAATTGCGGGCTTGATTGCGGGAGTATCCACCGGAGCTGCGAGTTTCCAGATTGCCGGGAATGGGGGGCCGTCCGGGGCATTTGCGACAGGCGGGACTGGAACTACGCCTTACTCCTATTTTATCGTTGTCAACGATGCGACGGCCGGAACCCAAACCTCGCCGATGCAAGTTCTTAACTGGTTGTCGACGGGAAGTGACTCGATTGCAGTACGCTGGCCGAGGGTGGCGAACGGAAACGACGCCATTAGTTATGATGTAATTCGCATGACAACTCCGGCGGGAGTAGGAGCGGTGTTCCCCTACAATGGCGGATGTCCAGGGGGATCAGCGGGCACCTGCGGGTATGTCGCAAAAGGACTTGCTCAGAGTTCGGCGTGTTCAGGGAGTCTGGTGTGTGGTTATGCGGACAACGGCTCATCGGCCACTTCCGCGTACACGATTAGACAGGGTAACTACAGTGGCAGCCTGAGTTATTGGCCAGGCTCGATTGTGTCGGCGACCAAAAGCATCACGGTCGACGTGGAAGTGATCGGCGCCGTTGGGGTGGGACTGAATGGAAATCCGCTGCAAGTTGCAAATCAGTGTTTGAACTATGGAACGGCCTCGCCGGGTGGGTATACCACGTGCCTGGCGAGCATAACATCGCCTAACAATAGCGTTCCAAACCAGACGGCCACGATAGTGACTGACGGGGCGGCAGTGGCTAATGGAATGACGTTGACCAAAGGCCGACTGAATTTCTCGACCACATCGGGAGCTACTCTGAACGCTCATCACATTATTACTCTGATTGACTCTCAACCGGGGCTGACTCAGGCAACGTGGGGCTATCGCCCGCCAGCGAGCGCGAATGATACGTGGATCGGGACGGACTTACCAAGCGGCGGGGCGTTGTTGAGCGCGGGGCAGCTAGCGTTTGGAGCTCCGGTGTCGATTACGAATTACATTGCGCAGACAGGCGACGGGATCCATGCAAACTGGCTGGAACGGCTGAGCGCATCGCTGAAAGAGTTTAACGTAGCCGCCAAGTTCGATCAAAGCGTTACGCTGGCCGGACTCTCGAACGGCTGCCTCAATATTGTGTCTGGGGTGATTACATCGACGGGCACGGCGTGCGGATCTGGCGGAGGCGGAGGGGGTGTAAGTTCGGTGTTCGGACGGTCAGGTGTGGTAGTTGCGGCTGCCGGCGATTACACGGTATCTCAGGTTACGGGTGCGGCCGTGGATGCATCGGTGGTTCACAATACGGGGGTCGAGACCATTGGCGGGGCGAAGACATTCACGAGTAATGTGACGGTAAGTGGCAACTTAGTGTTGCCGCAGGGGAATGGTTTTGTTCCACCGGTTGGGGGCATAGGATTGGACACGGCCGCCGGAATACCCGTAGTTAACATCGGAGGCACGACGCAACAGTTGGCGCTTACCAGTTCGAACATCAGTGGGCAGGCAGGGACGGCGATCGCGCTGGCAAACACGCCCACGCAATGCAGTGGGTCGTTCGCCACAGGCATTGCGGCGAATGGCAATGCGAATTGCGCAACCGCCGACGTGATCCAAATGGCGGAGACGACGCCGCCGACGGGGATTCCCAGCTGGGGTGTGTTCTGGTTCGATTCGGCGACCCATACTCCGCGCATCATAGAGAACAACGGTCAAGTAGAGCAGTTGGGACTGACGAATCTGTTTAACTCGGATCCCGGCGGCGATACGGCGGACAATCTTGAGGAGAGAAATGGAGGCAACGCGCAGAGCCTGCGTGTTTATTCCAACTTCGTGACTAATACGAACTGGCAGCGGACGTCGCTGGGGTTTGATACGGCGGATAACTACGCGGTGCTGCGCAGCGAGAATTCGACGTCGGGATCGGCGCCGGGTTTGGGACTATGGATTGGAAGCGGGTTGAAATGGGTGGTAGATGCCGCAGGAAATGTCAAAGCCTGGGCGGACAATGCCTTCAATGTGGGCAGTGACACGGGACAGGCGGCCAAGAGTATCTTTGCGAAAACGTCGTTTAACTCAGTGCTGTATGGAAGGAACGATTTCGAGATACCGAATGACGTGGCGACGGGGACGACACTAAATGAGTTAGCAGTCTTCAACGCGAATAGTCCCTCGCAGGCAGTGCTGGCAAGTACGTCGTCGACGAATGGAGTCATAGGAATTGTGCAAGGCGGGGCAGGCAAGACTGGCAACGCGGTGATTACGTGGCGGGGCTATGCGAGTTGCGTTTTCGACAATGCTACGACGGCTGGGGACGCAGTGGTAGCGAGCACGACTGCGGGGGGCGATTGTCATGACGCGGGGGCGGGAACGCAACCCGCGGCGCAACTGATCGGATATGTCGATGTCACTGACGCCACGGCGGGTCAGGCGAACGGAATCCGAGTCAACTTACAACCGCCGCAGAGTAGCGGAGGTGGTGGCGCCGTCGCGTCCGTCTTTGGACGGACGGGGACAGTGTCGGCGGCGACGGGTGATTATTCAGTTGCGCAAGTTACAGGGGCAGCTGCGGACTCGGCTGTAGTTCACCTGGCCGGTACAGAGACGATCAGCGGGGCGAAGACGTTCTCGAGCGACGTAACGTTGAGCGGGAATCTCAATGTGGCGGGGAATATCAACCAGACAGGAACGGGGCCAACGCAGTGGTCGGGGCAGGAGTGGACGGGAACGACGGTCGCGGTTCCGAGTGGGATGAGTTTCTCGTTGGGGGTTGGATCAGACAACACGTTCCGATGCCAGTTAGCAAGCGGGGCGTCGTGTATGCCTTCTTCGGGCGGAAGCATGGTCTATCCTGGCGCGGGAATTTCTAACTCGACAGGATCGGCGTGGGGGGCATCCTATGGCACTTCGGGAAGCGGAACTACGGTTGCGCTGACGGCTTCGCCGGTGTTTACGGGATCGCCGGTGGTTCCCGGATATGTTCTGGCCAGTACAACAATTAACGGGCACGGGTTGTCCGCGAACGTTGTCGTGTCGGCATCGGATCTTACAACGGGGACGTTGCCGCACGGACAATTGCCGGCGCTGGTGGGTGGCGATATTCCCAACAATGCGGCCAATACTTCTGGTACGGCGGCGAATCTGTCTGGGACGCCGGTTCTACCGAACGGCACTACCGCGACTACACAAAGCGCGGGGGACAACAGCGCGAAGCTCGCGACCGATGCGCTGGTGTACTCGCTGGGATGCTCGAATTGGATGACGCGCGAGAATGGGTCTGGGACTTATAGCTTTCAAACTGCCAGCAACAAGGCATCGGTGCAGGGCGTGGTGTTAAATTGTCCGCTCACAACGACGCAGGTGACTTACTATGTCATCGGAGCGGACAACACCGGCAATACGTACGATATAGGACTTTACAATGCGTCTGGAACGCTGCTGGCACACTCAGGACCTGTAGCGGGCACGACGTTCGCGCCAACCGCCAGTTCGTTCAAGACGATCAGTTGGACGGGCGGGTCGGTTTATCTGACTCCTGGTAAGTACTATCTGGCGACAACGACGAGTTGCAGCAGTTCATGCGCCACGATGGGGGCGGGTAACTCGGCATCAGGCTTCACGTTTTTCAATAACACGTCAGTGAGCATCAGCGCGGGCGGGACCCTGAGTGGCATAAGCGCGCTCAGCGATAGTCCTAGTGTAGCGGCTACGATTCCGGCGTGGTGGATCCATTGAGCCCAGCGCCCGGCGGATTTCGCGGGGCGCGCGGGTCGGATTGAACTAGAGAAGATGGTGGCGCGGAGGATGGAAATGCTGAACTGGGGGCACAGAGGAACACTGGAGAATCGCTCCCGAGGAAAGCCTGTCTGAAGAACTGCAAATGCGTGATCCCTGGTTAGAAGCCAGGATGGAGCCTCGCTGCGGCGAGGCTTTGCTATTGATCGATGAGGGCAAAGAAGGGCCATGATTGCTTTACAAAGTCATTTTAAACTCGGGGTTGCGATCTTCTGGCTATTGCTGGTTTGCGGAAGTGTTGCGCGTGCGGCTGATTACTATGTGGATTGTAATTACGGATCGAATGGAAATCCGGGGACGAGTCCACAGTTAGCATGGCGCACGCTTCTGGAGGTGGGAATATCGAGCTTTCAGCCGGGTGACACGATCAACCTGTTGCGGGATTGCACCTGGAACGAGACGTTGACACCGCCTTCAAGCGGGAGCAGTGGGTCGGTGATCAAGATTGACAGTTACGGTAACGGGCAGGCTCCGCACTTGACGGGGTATCTGCCGATTGCGGCCCAGTGGTGGACGCAAGTGGGAAGTACAAACGTGTGGGCGGCGACGTTGTACTCGGGGACAAGCGGGCTGGCGAATGTGCTGCAATGTGGGGTCCGTGGTTTTTATTGTCTAACGCAAGCGCCTTCGCAGTTAGGGTATGTGAGATTAGGCACGACCTGGGGAGTGGCGCAGATCAGTCAGGCGGCGCTCCGTCAGGACCGGGATTTCTGGTACGACGCGACGAATTACATCCTGTATGTATACAGCGCGAGCGGGAATCCGGCGACGCATTACCCTTCGGTGGCGGCGATCGCGCTTAGCGGTGATAGCCTGCTGAATCTGAACGGGGTGTCGTGGCTGGAGATTCAACACCTGCAAATCGACTGGTTCGATGCCTATGGGGTGCAGGTGCAGGGTTCCAGCGATCATGTTTGGTTGGCGAACATGGCTGCGGACAGCGAGGTGGAGAACGGCACAGTGGCGCTGGGTTTTTACGTACACCCCGGCGGGACGCCAGTGGATATCCATCTGTATAACACGGACGCTAACATGAATTACACGGGTTATCACTTTGATGGATGCAGCAGCGGCGGGTGCGCGTTTGAGATCAAGAACTGTCGCGGATACGCGAATCGGGCTTACGGAATTGTGGACAACGTACAGGGGGCGGTGAGTTATGACTACTGCCATCTCTATGGTAACAACATTGCCACGGCGGTGACGGTGGATGCATCGGGAACTCCAGGTCCGACCGCTGGGGCGCATAACGTGACAGCGGAAACACCGCCCTGGATTCGGGAGTGGCACCGATGGCCGGCTTACACGACGGTGACTTATGACGATCCGGGGCTGGTGGAGTACAGCGATAGCTATGTGAACTCGCTGCTGCCGATTATGACGGCGAAGGCAGTTCCATTGTCGATTGCGGTGGTTACGGGGGGGAGTTACTCGCAGGCGATTCTTGGAGAGGTACAGGGTTGGATCAACGCGGGATGGGATATCAACGCGCATTCGATATCGCATGAATACTGGGACCCTCCGGCCGCGAGTTGCGGGGCAAGCGGACCATATCCGGTGCCGTGCCATGCCTTTGAAAACCTGCGGTACACGGGGACGACGGCATCGAGTGTGACGCTGAGCATCACGCATCCTACGCCGGGTCACGGGCTGTTGACAGTAAGTACGAGTCCGGACGATCCGGCGGGAGATATCAGCTGGGATTTGACACCGGCAGCACCGGGGCAATCGTCGAGCGGACTCGACACGCTAGGTGGGATTCTCGCAACGCTGCAACAGCGGGGAGTATTTTCGGTGACATTGGATGGCAATGCCAAGGGCGCGGCGCGGAGTATTTCGCTGGCGAACGTCAGCGGCATGGACATTCGGAGTGCGGCGCAGAATCTGGATCTCGACGAAACGCTGATGGAGACGGAAGAGATGAGTTGGGCGCAGGGATGGATGAACCTGAACCTGACGGGGCTGCCTGGGAAGCGCGTTTATGTGATGCCGGGGACTTATGGGGATGCGGTGACCGAGAATATTGCGGCGGAGCTGGGATATGCGGGAGTGCGGGGGACGGGGAGCCTGAAGCCGTGTTGCGGGGCGAATACAACGCTGGCCAATGGGTATGACGTGTTGAACATTCTGAGCCAGGGGGTGGTGCCCAACTACCAGGAACTGAGTTATCAGCAGATGCGGAACCGAGTCAGTCAAGACTCATTCAAGAACGCGCTGTGGGGAAGGCCGATTGGGTACTTCTGGCATGTGAATGAGTTGCGGCCGGATGAGGTCGAGAACTTTATGGACGCGCTGGTGCAGGGGGGAGCGGAGTTAGAGTCGAACACGCAGATGGTGAACGTGCTGATGTCGTGTGCAGCCAACGATATCGTGCCTGCGGGCTATGTAGCGGGCAGCTATTACGTTTGCGCGTCGAGCGGGACGGAAGCGGACTTTCGGCCGACGGGAAATTCGCCGGTCAGGGATGCAGGGCTGAATCTGGGAGCGGAGTATCAACACGACCTACTGGGAATCAATCAGAACGGGTTTGGATCGGGGTGGGAGATTGGGGCATACACGTATGTTCCGGAGAGCTTCAGCGGCACGCATTGAAGCGGGAATTGTTTGGCTTGTGGCGACCGACAGGTTTTCCGGGAAGGATGTAGCGGGGATCGAGAAACGGCAAGGGCGGAGGACGGAGGAGAGCGGGGGGGCGGGACTTGTGGCGGCTTTCGGGAACTGGCGGTGGTGAACTCCGAGACGCCAGGATTGACGGTCGAGTACTTGGAGTGGTTGGGCGGGCACCTGGATGACCTGAGGGGTGAGGAGATTGGGAAGGGACCGACCGAGCGAGACTATTTCATCGAAAGGTTTCTAAGGATCCGGACGAAGATGACGAGCCGGGATGTCTTCCGACTCAATCGGGTACAGCGAGAATATTCGTGGGTGTGCTCGAGGGAGAAAACGAGGAAGAACATCGTGCTGAAGGCGCGCCAGGTGGGGATTACGACGTATATTGCGGCGCGATTTTTCGTGCAGACAATAGCGCAGCCGGGGACGCTGACCTTGCAAGTGACGCAGGACCGGGAATCGGCGGAGGACATCTTCCGGATCGTGCGGCGGTTCTGGGACAACATACCGGAGGACTTCCGGAAAGGCTATCTGCGGACATCGTACCGGAGTACACGGCACCTGGTGTTCACGGGATTGGACAGCGAGTACTGCCTGGCGGCGGCGGGAGAGAATGCTGGGCGAGGGCGGACGATCCAGAATCTGCATTGCTCGGAAGTGTCGCGGTGGGGTGGAGAAGGCGAGGAGGCGCTGGCGTCGTTGCGGTCGGCGCTGGTGCCGGGGGGGGACATCGTGTTGGAGTCGACGGCGAATGGAGCGGGCGGCCTTTTCTACGAGGAGTGGCGGCGGGCGGAGGATACGGGATATACGCGTCACTTTTTTCCGTGGTGGTTCGACAGCGAGTACGCGGTGGAGCCAGGGCCGAATTTTCTGCCGCTGACGGGAGAAGAGGAAGAGCTAAAGAAGATACACGGGCTGAGAGATGAGCAACTGGCATGGCGGCGGCGACAGTGGGCTTCGCTGCGGGGAATGGCGGTGCAGGAGTTTGCCGAAGATCCGGTGACGTGCTTCCGGGCATCGGGGGATTGCGTGTTCGACCTGCCTTCGGTGGAGCAGGCCATGGGTGGGGCGGGGGAAGCGCTGGAGGCGAGGGACAACCAGCGGCTGAAGATCTGGTTGCCGCCGCAAGCGGGGCGGGAGTATGTGATCGGGGCCGATCCGGCGGGGGGTGGGGTCGAGGGGGATTACTCGTGCGCGGAAGTGATCGATTGCGAGTTAGGGAGACAGTGCGCGGAGTTGCATGGACATTGGCCTCCGCGGGAATTTGCGTGGAAGATCGCGCAACTGGGAAAGGAATACAACACGGCGGTGCTGGCGGTAGAGCGGAACAACCACGGGTCGGCGGTGCTGGCGTGTTTGCGGATCGGGGATTATCCAGAGGTGTTTATGCAGGGGGGGCAGGATGGGTGGCTGACTTCGAGGTCCAGTCGTCCGGTGATGATTGAGCAACTGGCGGCGACGGTGATGGCGGAGCCGGGCCTGTTTCGGAGCACGACGCTGCTGCAAGAGTGCCGGTCGTTTGTGCGGTATGCGAATGGGGATATGGGGGCCGCTCCGGGGACGCATGACGATTGCGTGCTGGCGATGGCGATTGCGTGGGCGGCGCGGCGGTCGGAGGCAGGGCAGAAAGAACAATGAGGGTTGCGATGGCTGCGAAAAGTGAACAATCCCGGTGTGGTGACGGTCACAGGCAGGAGGCAGGGTTGGGGGTATGGTGCTGGTGGCGTGCCTACGACGGCGGTGCAACACGTAAAGAGGATGCGGGGCGGGGCGCAGAGTCATCTGATGCGCTGCGACGATGGGCATTACTACGTGGTGAAGTTCCGGAATAATCCGCAGCACGAGCGGGTGCTGGCGAATGAGTTTCTGGCGACCCGGCTGGCGGAGCGGGTGGGATTGCCGGTGCCCGCGGCGGAAGTGGTGGAGGTTCCGGTGTGGCTGGTGGAGCATACGGCGGAGATGACGATCGTGCTGGGAAGCCACGCGATTCAGGTGGAGGCGGGGCTGCAGTTTGGATCGCGGTATGTGGTGAGTCCGGTGGAAGGGCAGGTTTTGGATTATCTGCCTCCGGAAATGCTAGACCGGGTACGGAATCTGGATACTTTTGCGGGGATTCTGGCGCTGGATAAGTGGACGTGCAATGCGGACGGGCGGCAGGCGGCGTTCTGGCGGAAGATGCGGGAGAAGAAGTATTCGGCAGCGTTCATCGACCAGGGGTATTGCTTTAATGCGGGGGAGTGGACGTTTCCGGATTTTCCGTTGCGCGGAGTGTATCCGCGGAATGAAGTTTACGCGCGAGTGGAAGGTTGGGAGTCGTTCGAGCCGTGGTTGTCGCGCATCGAGAAGTTGGAAGAGGATGCGATCTGGCGAGTGGCGGGAGAAATTCCTCCGGCATGGTATGGGGGATTGTGGGATGAGTTGGAGGGGCTGGTGCAAAGGCTGATTGAGCGGAAGACGGGGGTGCGGGAGTTGATCCTGGCGTTTCGGGGATCGCCGCGGAGGCCGTTTCCGGAGTGGGGCGAGGATGCCTAGCTAGGGTTCATTGATTGAGCGGGCGGGGTCGATGGGGTTGATGGCTACCAAGCGACAACTCGAAATGTATCTGCTGCGATTTCTGCCGCATGCTTTGCGGGACGATTTCGTAACGGTGGGAGTGTTGTTGCTGGAGAGCGATGGCGGGTTTGCGGAGATACGGCTGACGCGGGATTGGCGGATGGTGCAGTGCGTGGCTCCGGACATGGAGTTGGAGTGGTTCGCGATGGTGGAGAGCGAGATACGAGGCAGGCTGGGAAGCCTGCGGCGGCGTGACGATCTGACGCAGTTGGTCAACGAGAGATTCGGGACGATGATCGATGTGGCGCCGGCAAAGGCGGTGTTGACGGAAGATCCCGCGAAAGAGATGGAAGTGCTGACTTCGATGTATCTGATGCCGATGGAGCGGGTACCGATGGAGCGCGGGCAGCAGCGGACGGGGCGAGTGGCGATTGTGGGCGCGATGAAGGATGCATTTGTCAACGCGGGCGTGCTGGAGTTGATGCAGCGGGATTTGGATATGGCGCAGTACACGGGGCGGGGCGATCCGTTCCGCATTGATTTTGGATATCGAGTAGGGAGCGCGGTGAAGATGTTTCAAGCGGTGCCGGTGGCGGCAAATGTGGATCAGGCGCTGGCCCTGGCGTACCGTTACTCGCGGGTTGAAGCGGGGATGCGGGGAGTACAATTGCAGGCTTCGCTGACGGCGGTGGTGGATGTTGGGATGGTGAGTTCTGAAAGCGCCCGGGCAGATGAGAAAAGGCGATTTGCGATAGGGATGCTGGAGCAGAGTTCGGTGCGAGTGAGGACGGTTTTGGAGATGGCGGAGGTCGCGGGCGAGGTACGGCGGGAGTTGCGGGCGTAAGAGATTGGATCGCATCGCGGTGATTGCGGGTTGAGGTGCGAGGAGAATTTTGAGCGGCACGGCTTAAGGGCCGTGCCGTTTTGTTTTAGGGGGCGACCGCTACTACACGAGATTGGACGGGGCAGGGTCCCCGTCAGCACACGAGCTCTGACCACACGGAGACGGGGAGATCATGAACATTTCAGGAAAAGTGCGCGGCGCCAGGCGCCGGGTGGGAGAGGTGTCTTTGTCTTTGCGGGAGTGGGTGACGGCGAATTTGTTTGCCGGGGGCGGCGGACGGCGGACGGTGGGAGCGGGGTCGAACCTGGCTCCGCTCTCATCGGCTGAATTTGCGTCTGGAATGGCGCGGATGGGCAATTCGGGCAAGGGCCCGCGGACAGGGGCGTCCAGGCCACATCCTCTGGCGCTCAAGCCTACTCCGGCGAACTTGCGGCGGTTTGCGGAGACGCCGGTGGCGCGGCGGGCGATCAACGTGATCAAGGATCGGATTGTGGGAATGCGGTGGCGCATTCAGCCGCGGCGGGGGCGGGTGTTGGAGCAGATTTGGGATGGAGCGCGGCGAATCCAGGTGCTGACGGAAAACTTCGAGGCTCCGAACCCGGACGATTCGTTCCGCTCGCTGGTGGAGCAGGTTTTGGAGGATGTGATTGTCGGGGGATTTGGGGCGATCGAACTCGATCTGGTGGAGGGATGGACGCTGGAATCAGTCGAGAAGCCGCTGGTGCTGTGGCCGGTGGACGGGGCGACGATCCGAATCATGACGGATTGGGATGGGCGTCCGGAGTCGCCGCGGTACGCGCAGGTGACGGGGCTATATGGGGCGCAGGGGCAGATCGTTCTGAGCGATGAAGAGTTGAGTTACATCCGATTGAATCCGCGTACGCACACGCCGTTTGGACTGGGACGACTGGAGGTGGCATTCGAAACCATCAATGCGTTTCTGGGCGCGTACCGGTACGCGGGAAGGCTGGCTTCGAATTCAGTGGTGCAGTACGCGTTGTGGTTGCAGGATTTGACTCCGGCGAATCATGAGCGGCTGATCCGGTGGTGGCAGGACGAGATTGAGGGGACGGGGCGGGTTCCGATTATGTCGGCGGAGTCGAAGCCGGAGGTGTTGCGATTCGCGGCGGGAACGGACGCGGATCTGCGGCTGGCCTGGCAGGAATTTCTGGTGCGGATTATCGCGAATGCGTTCGACTTGCCGGCGCAGTTTCTGGGTTTGGAGCAGGATGTGAACCGGTCGACGGCCGGGGAGATGAGCGATTTGGGATTCCGGTCGGCGATTGTTCCGACGGCACGATTGGTGGCCGAGTATCTGACGCGGGACGCGATTGCGAAGCGGCTGGGGTGGACAGACCTGGAATTTGTCTTCACCGACCTCGATGCGCAGGACGAGATGGAGCAGGCGCAGATCGACGAAATTCTGCTGCGCAATGGGGTGGTGACGGTGAACGAAGTGCGGCGGGCGCGGGGGCTGGCGGAGATCGTCTGAGGTTTAGATTGCGGACGCGAAGGCTTGGATGAGAGAGGACACAGGGGAACACAGAGGCCAGGGTCAGGGGCAGACAGGGTGAGAGGCTCGGCGTCTTAGTAAGTGGTCTTAGGAGATCAGGGATGGGATTGTCAGTGGAGTCAATGGCGATTGAGATGCCGGCGGTGCACGGGCATCCGAACCGAGCGAGCTTTCGTGGAGTATTGACGGTGGTCGATGTTGCTTCGGATAAGGCGCCGGCAGGGTCGCGGGGCCATCGCGTTCTGCTGACCCGGCGAGCGGCAGAGGCGGCGATGCCTTCGCTGATGGGTATGGGACTGGATTACTCTCCGGCGTTCGATCGGCACGATGCGCGACGGAAGATCGGGGTGATTACGCGAGCTGACATTGTGGGACGAGTTATCGAAGTGGGGGGATTCCTGTATGCGCGGGATTTTCCGGAGATCGTACAGGAGATTGGAAGGCCGGCGGGTAAGAGGGCATCATTCCCGGCCAGTTTGGGCTTGGGGATGTCATATGAGATCGCGGACGCGCAGGTGGAAGATATGACGGCCAGCGTATGGGTGCTGAATAAAGTGACCTTTACGGGGGCGGCGGTGCTGCGGCGGGATAAGGCGGCATATCGATCGACCTGGATCGAGATGGGGTGAATCACGCAGTCAAAGACGGGCAGTTGAAGGTCGGCGGAAGCACCAAATTGAAATGCACGGAAAGGACAGGGAGGTCAGACGAAATGAACGAAGAGTTAGGGCAGCAGATGATGGCGGCAGCGGAACGGCTGGCGGCGGCTACCGAGACGCTGGACCGCGTACTGGGGAAACTGGACGCGCAGCAGGAAATGCTGAATGCGAAGGTGGACCGGATTGTGGCGGCGGTGGAGGAGAGTGCTGGCAACGGCAGCGAGCGGGCCGAGGCTTTGGCGAATGGCGGCGGCTTGCAGGAGCGCGTGGTGCAGCTGGAGAAGTCGAATGCAGATCTGAAGGCGCAGGCGTCGCGGATGGCCAGGAAGACGCTGTCGCCGGTAGTTTCGGCGCTGATCGGCAAGAATGAGATTGAGGGCGAGCGCCTGGATCCGGCGGTGCTCAATAAGACGCTGGCGGCACTTAGCGTGGAACAGAGAATCGCAGTGAAGGCGGAGTTGGCGCGGGCGGGCATGATCGACTAGCTGGTGGTGAGCCGTTAGTCGTTAGTCATCCGCGTTGAATGCCAGGTGTTGATCGACGGGGTGCGAGTTAGAGCGCGCCCCTTTTCTTTCAGGGTGGATAGAACGCACTTACTCAGGAAGCGTGCGAGTGGGTAAGACTTCGAGGCAGGGAAACTCAATTCGAGGAGAGCACATGAAGGCGAATTTTCTGGATTTGCATGCGGCAGCGGATTTTCTGGGGCCGGGCGCGATCGAAATCGAACGCTACCAGACCGAGATTACGGACATCGTGCGGCGGCGCGGAGTATTTGGACAGCGGATGAAGCAGGTGCCGGCGACGGGACATCCCTCGCGATTTTTTGAAGAGACGGCAATCCCTTCGCCCACGGCGGCGCAGGCGTTTGTGGATCCGCGCAACATCGTGCCGACACTGCAAACGCCGACGCGAGTGGAACGGAGCGTCCCGCTCAAGGCACTGGTCTCGCAGATCAACTACAACCTGTTTGACATGGAGGTAGGAAACCAGCAGAGCCAGTTTGCCTATCTGCAGGCGAAGGATCTGGCGGATTCGGTGGTTGGAGTTCTGCGGACTCATGACGTTGCTCTGTGGAATGGCAACGACACTTCGCTGAGCACGCCAACAACGGCGCAGTATTTCGGCGCTATCGGACAGATCGAGGCGGGAGGCAACAGCACTACGATCGCAATCGGAGCCAGCATCGTGGACGGACTGAAGAGCACGATCGCGGAGATGGTGTCGAGTTCGTCGTTCGACGTGCGGCCGACGGCGATCTATGCGAACCCGGTGCTGCTTGACCTGATCGACCGCGAAATGAAGGCGGAATACAACGTGGTGCTTGCGACGGCGCAGATCACGGGCGGGTTGACGGTAAAGACCCTGAGTACGCAGGCTGGGGATTTGCCGTTGATTCCGGAGTGGGCGCTTCCTTACACAGGCACACCGGGGAGCGGCACGGCGGTGCTGCCGGCTTACATCGTGACCGAGGATCTGATCGAGTATCACTGGCTGACGGATCCGAATCCACGAGTATTTGCACTGGGACTGCCCAGCACGCTGATGACGCAGAGCGTGGTGGTGAAGTTCGGCGCCATGGTGGTGAGAGGCGCGAACTATGCGCACTACGAAGTGAAAGTGAACCGGTAGGAGTACGCGGGGAGACCCACCCATTCCCGGATTGTGAATGGGTGGGAATCCCGGCTTACCTGGGAGAACGGACAACACACATGAACTACTTACAACCGGCGGAGTATGAGTTATATGGACTGGAAGCGACGACTGCTCTGTCCTGGGTTACGGCGGCGTCGGCGATCGTGGATGCGCACTGTCGAAGAGTCACGCTGGCCGTCAATCAATATACGGAGCGCATGCGAACCGAAAACGGGCGAAGGCCGGTGCGGCTTACTTACTTGCCGCTGAATCCAGTGGCCCCGGCAACGTCGGCGATTGTTTCGGCGCGGGCTCGGTATGCGACCCCGCGGCGGGGGGAACTGGAGTACGAGGAGGTGATGTGGGATGCGGCCATGGCGTTCGGGATTCCGGGAACGTGGGTGGATTTGAACGTGGCGGATCTGGACGTGTTTCTGGAGACGGGGGAAGTGACGCTTCCGGTGAATGCGCTGGGGTGGACGTTCACGGAAGTCGAGATTGCGTATACGGCTGGGCTGAATCCGTTTCCGGACGCGGTGAAGGTGGCGTGTGCGCAGCTGGTGAAGAATGCGCAGGCAACACCGGCGTTGAATGTGAAGAGGAACGTGCTGCCGGACAGGATGCAGCTGATGTATTTTTCGGATTCACTTCTGGATGAGACGGTGCAGTCGCTGCTGGCGCCTTACGTGGCGCAGAAAGTGGGCTGAGGATGACAGGGATTTCTGGGGCAGCGGCGGCGCGCGCGGCGGATGCGATGTTACAGACTCTGGGCGGCACGGAAGTGATTCTGCTATTTGCGGCGGCGGGCATGCCCGCTGATGCGGCGGCGCAACTTGGCTTGGTGGATCCGGGAGTCGAGCAGGTGGTGATCGCTCCGGTAGTGGTGGTGGAACTTACAACCGAGACGAATGGTCCGCGGCGGCGAATCGAGCTGCTGGCGGGGCATGCAGCGATGGCGGAGCAGGTTAGTCAGCGCAATGTGGCTTCGGCGGAAGTCCTGTTCGAAACGGCGCTGGGATTAGTGTATTGCGGCGAGGTATTCCACATTGAAGGTTTCGTGGTTGAACGACTGGGAGGCGTGACTTATCTCTACCGGGTGGCGGCGGTGTCTTAGCAGCGATCAGTTAGGGGAACTTGTCGACTTACAAGGACACAGGAGAGACATGCAGGCTGCTAAAGACAGTTTCTATATGGCGCTGCGGGGTCGGCTTACGGCATTGAATCCGACGCGGACCATGGTCATCGATGGCGTAACGGTGCCGGCGATTGTGGTCCGTGAAAATATGGAGCCGCGATTTGGGGAAGCGCAGCCGGGCGCGTTTTACATCGACTTTGGGGAGATCCTGATTGCGGAGAGTACACGTCCGATGCTGGGACTCGATTGCCATATCTGGTATGCGAGTGAAGGTGGCGGCGGTACGGGAGTGGATCGAGGTCGCATGCTGGCGGAGATGGACGTCGAGTTACTCGGGATGTGCAATCCGCCGCATACGGAAATGTTCGACTACAGCCAGGTTCCGAGCGTTGATTTGGGGTCAGGCATTTTCTGGACGGTGCCGGTCATGGGAAATATGCCGGGTGACGTTTCGGTCGACAAGCAGCAAAGGAGCGCTGGCATGGCGCGAGTGGAACGTTACGCCGACTTGAGGATCTATTTCTTTCTACCTGAGGTAGCCGCGTGACGCGGGCGGGGCTGCGACCGGTGTCGAGGCAGACGCGAGCGTATTTTGCGCCCGTGGACAGAGTGAACGGGCCGACGGCGATCTTCGATCCTTCGAAGGATTATGGATTCGAACTGGATGCTCCAACCGCTCCGTGGATTGACTTGGGATGGATTGAAAACTTCCGGCGCACCAGCACATCGCAGATCGACGGACTGGCGGGCGGTACGGCGGGCGCGGTGACGGCGCAGGCGCGACGCGCTCTGGGAGCGCGAGTCGATTTCGAATTCCGCGAGTGGGGAAAATTACAGATGGCCTTGGCGGGAGGCTCGGAGCACATGAATGTGCTGGCCACGGATGAGAGCGCATCGCGAGCGGGGTCGGGCGGAATTCCGTTGGCGGCCGTGCCTTTGCTGGCGGGGTCAAACGCCGGGGAACTGGTGTTGGGAGCAGGCGGCATCGCGGGATTCGAAGCCGAAGACCTGGTCGCATGCGATGTGGATTATGCGCAGCAAGTTGGCTATGTGGGCACCGGGATCGCGGCGGCTTATGTGAAGAATGCGGCTGATGTGCGGCAGGATGCCAACTATGTGCGCCGAGTTACGTTCAACGTGGGTCGGGTGGCGTTGGTGACCGGGACTTCGTTGTTGCTGACGCAGGGGTTGCCCGGGGGAGTGCCTGCGGCGGGGGCGGCGGTGCAGCAGGTGATGGCTTTTGTGGATCGGGAAGGTGGGACGTTCCTGCAACAGTGGTCGGGGTTATTTATGGCAGAGGAAGAATCGGGTGGACGGGTGTGTTTCTTCTATCCATTGTTGAGTCCGTGCAGCGTTAAGGCGGAGTTTGAACGCGAAAGCCTAATCCCGATTCAGAAACCGATTGGGGAGTTGGCGCTACAGGCTTCGTTCACAGCTTTCCCGACAGTGGATGGTAACGATGGAGCGTTGGTGCTTTGTTATCGGAGTTACTTTCCGGCCCGCGGGGCGGCGGTCTACTGAGGGCGCGGCTGAGGTAATCTGCGAAGGCGTCACCGTCTCGCTCACGCGAGACTCTTACCAGCGGGCACAACCACACACATAGGACTGCCGATAAGTCATGAAACTACTGATTGATAATCTGGATGGTCTGGGAGTTCAGGATTACACGGAGTTCGTGGATTCGTGCAAGAGTCCTATCCTGGCACGCAAACTTAACCTTCCCGCGGAATTGAAATTAGGGTTATTGACTGGAGCGGGGAGTTTGGCGGTGCCTGCACTTGGCGGTCGAGTGACGCTGACCCTGGCAAACGGCAATTATTTATTCACTGGTTATATCGTCCAGGCGCCTGCGTATCAGTATCTGGGGTGGGCAGATTGCTGTTTGGTGTACAGGTACGAGGTTGTCGCACTTAGCGATGTAATGCTGATGGATCAGAAAGCGCCTCTTCCGCATCCTCCCTTTGTCGATCGGAACGCCGGTGACGCGTTCCGGCAGTTGACGGCGGAAGCTTTGCCGGGATGGTTTGACGTGAGCGGGGTGCAGGCGGGTGATCCGATTCCATATTACAGCGTTAATCCGGCAAAGAAGTGGACCGAATCGGCGGGAGAGATAGCGCGGTCGGCGCGCTGCAGTTATCGTGACGACAACGGGGCGCTATTATTTGCGCCGCTTGGGGCGAACACTTATGCGCTAACTGAGGATGGAGTCATGTTCTCTCCGAGTGATCTGCAATTGCAGAGTGTGAGCCGACTGGTGAACGACCTGACAATTCTGGGACCACTGGAGCCGACCGCGCATGTGAAGGACTACTTTGTCGGCGACGGGTACACGACGAAGTTCTATATGTCGCAGAAGCCATTCACGCGCAGCAGTGAGGTGGCACTGTATAACCGCACAATTCTCGATGAGACTTATGCGGAACTGGACCCTACGCATTGGATTGCGACTGATCCTTTGGGCGTGATGTCGGTGAGCGGCGGCCAGTTGCAGGTGGCGGGAGGGACGGGGGCGGATGGGCAGACGCTGTTGGACTTTATCGAGAAGATCGAACTTGGCGGGGCCACGGTGTTGGAGCACGGAGACGTGGTGTTCAATGCGGCTTCGGATGGTGTGATTGGAGGGCTTTATGCGGGAGCAGTTTCGATCGCGGGTTGCCTGGCAGGCTTTCGCATAACACCGGCGGGGGCAAACTGTTCGATCCAGGCGTTAGTGGGTGGGGCAACGGCAGGCTCGGCGCTGGCCACGCAGGCTGGACATCATTACGTTTTTACCACTCAGCTTTACCCGACGGAAGTTTATCGAATGCAGCAAGTGTTTCACTCTTCGGCGCATCCGAGTGGAGCGGCGCGAGGGGGCGGAGCGGTTGCGGGCGACACGCGGATCGTGCTGGAGGTGCAGGATATCGATCCAACGAATCCGGCCACGCAGGTGGCGCCCGCGGCGGTGCTGTATGACGGCATGATTGCGAACTCGCCTGGATGTTGCACTTATGCGCTGATCAATGCGGGCAACATGCACTGCTCAGTTGCGTTCACTTATATATGGCTGCCAGTGGATGCGCTGGTGCGGAGCACATTGCCTGGGGCGACTACGTTAACTGTGCCGTCGGGTTCACTGCTGGATGGGGCCGAGTGTTATGTATCCAGCGAGCCGGCACTGCAGTTTTACCCGGAGTACATACCGGCGGCGAACCAGTTGATTGAAGTTAGTTATCGCGGGCAGGGGCATGCGGTGGCGCGAGTTATTAACTCGGCTAGCATCGCCGCTCATCAGCGCGGAGGCGACGATGGCGTGCGGGGAAGCGTGCGCGAGATTGGGATGCCAGTTCCGCGAACTTCGGCGGACTGCGAGATTGCGGCGCAGGCGTTAATGGACGATGCAGGGCAAGGTTGGGCTGGAGAGTACCAGGCTTGGAGTCAGACGCTGCCGGGAGGAGCGGCGGACATTTTTCCGGGAGACGGGTTGGCGGTGAATGTTCCGTCGCGGATGGCATCGTTCCTGGCGCTTGTGCGCGAAGTGGATGTAGAGATGGTCGACATTGGCGGCGAAAACAGTCGCTACACGCTGCGGTTCGTAGATGCGGGAGACGCTTCGCTGGATTTTGCTTTTGTGACGGCTCTGGTGAAGCAAACTCAGGTATTGACACCGATGGATGTGACCAGGGTGGGAATCTATTATCTTGCGGATTTGACCAATGCGGAGGTGACGGATGTGACTTCGACGACGGTGACGATGGACGTCGGGTTCACTCCCGTGGCCGGGGGCGGGATCGAGGTACGGTACTCGGACACAGGTTGGGGGATTGGTTACAACGGCAACCTGGTGGGGCGGTTCACGAACAGCAGTTTTACTTTGACTCGTTACGCGCGCGCGCAAACTTATTTTCTGAAGAGTTATGACGGCAGCGGGCCGCCGAAATATTCGAGGTATTCGACGGCGCTGCATGTTGACTATCCATTGTGAGTCAAGATGAGGCGGTAAGGCGGCGCGGTGTAGTCGGAGCGGGGCGGCGCTCTCCATCCGGCACCTGGCTAGCCGACTTCTTCGCTCCAATGTTCCAGCGTCTTCTTCACTACGACCATGAACTGGTCGGCTAGAGCGCCGTCGATGATGCGATGGTCGTAACCGAGAGTGAGGTGGACGACGGAACGGATGGCGATGGAATCGGATCCATCCTTGTCGGTGATGACCATGGGCTGTTTGGTGATGCCGCCAACGCCCATGATGGCGACGTTGGGCTGGTTGATGATGGGCAGACCAAAGACGGCGCCGAACTGGCCGGGGTTGGTGATGGTAAACGTAGCGCCTTCGACGTCGGCGGGCATCAGCTTCTTGGAACGGGCGCGCTCGCCGAGGTCGGTGATGCCGCGCTGCAATCCCAGGAAGTTGAGTTCGTCGGCGTTTTTGAGAACGGGGACGATGAGTCCCCAATCGAGGGCGACGGCGATACCGGCGTTAACGTGTTTGTGATAACGGACGCTGTCGCCTTCGAGCGAACTGTTGACGATGGGATATTGCTGCAGGGCGATGATAGCGGCGCGCACAAAGAAGGGCATAAAGGTGAGGCGGGCGCCGTAGCGTTGCTCGAATCCATTCTTGAGTTTGTTGCGCAGATTGACGATGCGGGTCAGGTCGACTTCGAACATGCAGTGAACGTGAGCGCTGGTGCGGCGGGACTCGATCATGCGCTGGGCGATGATTTTGCGCATTTGCGACATGGGCACGAGGTCGCCGGGAATGGCGGCGGGCGCCGGGGCCGCGGGTTGGCGGGGAACGGAGGATGGGGCAGCGACGGGAGCGGCGCTGCGGCGGTCGACGAAATCGAGGACATCCTGCTTGGTGACGCGGCCACCGGTGCCGGTTCCGGCGACCTTCGCGAGATCGACATTGTGTTCGCGGGCGAGTTTGCGGACGAGCGGAGAAGAACGAACGTCGGAATCCTCTTCGTCGTCATTGTGGGGAGCACCGACGACAGGCGGCGCAGCAGGAACGGCTGCTTCCTTTTTTGGAGGTGCCGGAGCGGGAGCCGGGGGCGCTGAGGTTGGAGCGGCAGCCTTGGCGGCCGCGGCCGCGCCGTTGCCCTCGCCAATCACACCGACAACGGTGTTGACCTGAACGGTGTTGCCTTCGGAAACCTTAATTTCCTGAAGGACACCGCTGGCGGGCGCGGGAATCTCAGCGTCGACCTTGTCGGTGGAAATTTCGAAAAGGGGTTCGTCGCGTTGGACCTTGTCGCCGGGCTTTTTGAGCCACTTGGTGATGGTTCCTTCGAAAATCGACTCGCCCATTTGGGGCATTACTACATCGGTCGGCATAGTTCCCTTTCCATGAAGCCTGCGCCGAGGGCGCGGGAAGAACAAACCAACATTATAGCGAAGCCGGAAGAGACTACGGGAGCGAAGCGTGCGGGGGCAATCAGGACAGTTTGAAAAACACATTCCTCCGCAGGCGAAAGCTTGGAGGAGCGATCGATGAAGAGGTGTTTGGCGATTGCAGGGTGGTGTCTTGTTTGTCTGCCTGGGTTGGGGCAGGCAACGTACGTTGGGAACGGCAAGTCCTCTGGGCTAGCAGCATATGGCCCAGGCGGGGCGCCGCTGACGTATGCCGCGCGCACCGACACCTGTGAAACTGGCGGGGAAGCATCGGGGCCTTACGGATGCAACTCATCGGCGACGGTCGGACAGCAAGGGGCGCCGCTGAGTTATCTGGGGCGCTCGACCGACACGTTGCCGGGGCTCGGCACTCTATCGGGCGCGGGCGATGGATCGGCGCATTGTGTTACCGATCCGGATTTTGGCTCGCGGATTTGCCGGCTTACCGATTACACCCATTTTAATGGGGCGGGGTTGTCGTGGAACCTGGGTTCGGATGGAGACGCACATCGGCTGTCGGCCGATTCGCCACCATCGCTGCTGCTGGCTCAAAGTTCGTATGGAGCGGAAGCTATTCTCGCGTTGACTTACAGTGGGGCGGGATCGAGCATAGCGGTCACATCGTCTTTAACTGCGCTTTACGGTAACGCTAATCTGCCGGGCGCGGCCTATTCCTTTTCAGCGAGCAATCCCACGATTTTGTGGGAGTTGCTGAGCGGGCAATACTCACCCGCGAGCGCACTGACATCTCCACCAGCAACCTGCTCGACGGCGGGGTGTGTCTACGTCAACCAACTTAATAAGTTGACTCTGGGCTGCAGCAGCGGGACTATGCCGCTTTGCGCCGGGGGAGGACTGGCAATCAAGTCACGGGTGAAGGTATTTGATTTGAACTGCGAGGGAGCGAGTTGTCCGACCGCTTCTGCGAACCAGAGTTATTCAAGCGGTTATAACGTCGGGACGGATTCGCCAAACTGTCTGCCGGCAAACTGGGCTACGGACTGGAATGGGATTTTCATTGTGTCGGACGATGACACATCGATGACGACATCGTTTTCCGACAACGGACAGGGTGGGCAGCCGGGGCATGGGAATTGCACCGCGGGCTCTTCGACGGGATCCTGTCTGGGCGCGGTAAAGCTGGCGAACTGGACGCTCGACAAGGGCTGCCGCGTAATGGACACTTACGCCGGAACCGTGACGGGCGATTATGGCGCGACCGGAACAACCATCAACAGGCAGCCCAATGTGATCACGGGAGTAGTGAACCAGCCGTTGCCGGACAATTTCGACATGCACGAAGGGGAACAGTTGCCGGACGCAAATTACGCAGCGTTCGCGCCGGGCGCACAGCCTGGATGCTCTGCGCCGCCGACGGTGAACCTGCTGTCGTTCACGACCGATGGCAGCGGAATTCCGACTTTTACGACGTCCACGCAGTCGTTTATCGTCGGACAGACGGTTGGCTTTACCCATGCCACGGAATCATGGATCAATTCAGCGTACCTGGTGGTGACGGAAGTTATCAACGGCACTCAGTTCAAGACCGGGACGACGGGACACAACAGTTATACGAGCTTGACGGAGCCGGCGTCGCCGCAGGCCATAGTTACATCGGCGACCTCGAACAGTTGTCAGTGCGGGATCAATGGCGGAGCGGCCTTCTGCAACGTCTATTACTGGCACATTGCCGATCTGACGGTGGAACCGTGCGGCACGGGCGACCAGAGTTCGCCCTGCCAGGGACATGAATCCCGCGGCTTCGCCGACGACTATCGGGGGAAGTATTACACGGCGAACACGTTTCCGAATCCGAATAGCGTTCCGTCGTCGGACGCGAACGGAGTGAATTGCAGCCCGCTGCGGCCGAACGGTAGCGGTGAATGCCGGCTGTTTCCGGTGGCGTTTCCAGTGGACCAGCATGGCACGTATCAGAATCACGGGGTTAATGACCAGACGCCGGTCTTCCTAGTAAGTACAAATGTGTGCGGTCAGGCAAGCGGGCAAGGGGCGAACGCGTGCGATCCGGAGTATACAGGCGCGTGGTATGACGAGGTAGTTGCGGCCGAGAACTACGCAAACAACGGCAACGCAAAGCACTGCGGCGGCGCGGCGTGTAACTACAGATTCGCGCATACCGGCAATACCGGTACGAACTGGAATTTCAACAACCAGAATGCAATCGGAGTTATTAGCCGAGACGGCAACTGGGCGGTCTGGCCTACGGATTGGGGACTGGGGTTTGGGTGCACCGATGGTTCCACCATGTGTCTTACGTCGGTGCAGGCGACCGCGCCGGCGAATGAGACCGTCGCTGGCGTGTCAGTTGATTCCACGGGCGCCTATCTGACCATAACTACGAGTGGGACCGTGACCTTTGTAGTTGGGCAACGAGTTACATTCAGCGGGACGGCGGAGTCGTGGATTAATGGCACAACCCCGCTGATAGTTACATCGGTCGCGTCACCCTCGTTCACGGGCACGGGTATACCCGGTGGACATGGGGGCTTCGCCAACGCCAGCGACTCGGGAATGGCAGTGGCGACTCCGTGCTCTCAGTCGCCTGCAATGCCGTGCCAGCGCGGCGACCTGGTTATGGTGGCGCTGCCGACGGCACATCAATAACCAATCGCAGAACCGGCCCCAGTTGTCGGGTCATAAGACTTCAGAATAACCCACTAAGAAAGCGGATGGCGAACGTATGCAACTGTCAGAGCACTTCACGCTGGAGGAACTTTGTTTCTCCGAAGCAGGGGCGCGGCTTGGGCTCGATAACACGCCGAGCCCAAGTGTGACCGCTAGTCTGCACCGGATGGTGGCGTTCATGGAGAAGATCAGGACCCTGCTCGGCGGCAAACGAATCGCGATCCACAGCGGCTACCGGGCTCTGTCCGTAAACGTAGCCGTTGGAGGGACGGCGACTAGCGCACACTGTTTGGGACTAGCCTGCGATTTTGTTTGCCCTGAGTTTGGCACTCCTTACGAGGTCGCGACGACAATTCTGAGGCATCTCGCCGATTACGACCAGCTAATTCTCGAGTATGGCTGGGTTCACATCGGGCTGGCGCAGGAGGGATCGCCATCTCGCCGGGAAGCTCTGACTAAGCGATCCAGATCCGCAGCCTATGAAAACGGGATTCGAGCGTGACAAAAGCCGCATCACGCTGCCGGAACTAATTCTGCGCACTTGAGTAAACATCGTAACAGGAGGTTCGATTTGTGAAGAAATATACCACTTACATTCCGACAGTCATGCTGTTACTTGCTGCCCTCGCGAATGTTGCGACGCCGGCGATCGCCGCGTTTTGGATGAACCATGCGAGCGTCGCAGCGATCTTGTCTCCGCTTGCGGTCATTGTGGCGCATTGGTTGCCTTCACCGTATGCGGGCGTAACAACGGAGTCGCCGCAAGCGGCGTCTCCGCACAACGGCATCGGAAAGCCATGACAGTGCTAAGTCAAGTCATAACCACGTTCTGGAGCACTTATGGCGCCGCCGCGATTGCCCTGGTGGGGTTTGTGCTCAATGGCCTGTTGGCGTATGGGGCGGCGCAGAAGTTGTCGGGCCAACACGAGGAGCAAAGAATCGCGGACCAAGCGTGGAAGAAAGATCATGGGGCCCAGGCGATGATGCGCGACGTTGCCATCGCGGCGCTGCAGGCTATGGGAAACAGTAATGACGCGACGGTGAAGGGCATTCAAGGGCAACTGCTACTGATCCAAACGGAACTGCAGGAACTCCGCAACCGCGCAGGTTACGGCGCATTTCGCTCGTCTTCGCACAAGTGACGGAAGAGCGATCGCAGCACAGTGAAGCGTCCCGGCCAAGCTAAGATCCGATGAACGTCCCCTTAGTTCTGTCACGGTCGGGAACCTTGGAATCAATGTAACTGAAGGCTTATCAATCTATGCAAAAGAGGAAATCATGAAGAAAGCTCTTGTCACTGCACTATCTCTGGTCATGGTATGTACCGCGTGTTCGACGACATGGGTGGCGACCCTCGATTCCATACTGGCGGCGGCGGCGCCGGCGCTGATTAATATACTGCAAATTGTCGCTGTCGCCGAGGGCCGGCCGGTGAACAGCCAACTGGCAGCGAAGATCACTGCCGATGCTACGGTGATCAAGACACTGGCCGCTGACTTTGCCGCAGGTTCGTCCAGCGCGGCGCCCGGCGTTTGCGGGCAGTTACGGGCGGCTGTAAGTGCATATCAGGCGGATCAGCAACTGGTGCTGCAGGCGGCGCAGGTCAGCGACCCTAACACGCAGACGAAGATCACGCTGCTGGCGAACCTGGTGGCGGGCACGGTGGATGCGATCACGGCGATGATTCCATCGTGTCAAAACGCGGCGGGAGGATTCAAAGCGCAGCCGCCTTACAGCGTATCCACGTTCGCCGCCCATTACAACAGCATCCTGGTGGCACCGACTGGAAACCCAGCGGTGGACGCTTTGACGGCCAGACTCAAGTTGCATCGACACTCACGGATTGTGCGTGTTGCGACGTTTGGGAGGGTGAGTTAGGTGCATGCGTTTGCGAAGCTGATCTTAGGCGCCCTTATTGTTCTTTGTGGAGTTGGCGCTCTGTCCCAGACGATAACTCACGGTGTAACTCTGACATGGACGTGGACGGGGAATGGAACCGCTAGTTTCAACGTCTACCGAAGCACGGTTTCAGGAGGGGAAACGCAGCCGGCGCTGGCCAGCGGGATTACGACTCCAGTATTTAACGACGTTACGGCCGCGGTGAACACGATGTATTACTACACAGTGACGTCGGTGGTGGGAGGCATCGAAAGCGCTCCCTCTCCGGAGGTGAGCGCTCAGATAGTGCCACCTAACGCACCAACCAACCCAGAAACGTCCGTACACTAGCGTGCAATGCCAGACGGTCGAAGTGATCGAGTAGACCGACGGAAAGCGGAAGCGGGAGTGAAGGATGACCAGGAAGTTTGGCGGACTGCGGGACGTGCACGATGTGCGGGATCGTATGTACCGGGCAGGGCGCGCGGGGCGGGCGGTTCCGGAGTCCGTCGATTTGCGGGAGTGGGGCGGGCCGATCAAGGATCAGGGCGAGGAAGGCAGTTGTACGGGTCACGCCTTCTCGTCTGCGCGGGAGTGGATGGCGCGGAAGTATGAGAAGACGTCGCCGGTTCTCAGTCCACAATGTTTGTATGTCGAGGAGTTGATCGCGGACGGCTCGTTTCCCAAAGATGAAGGAGCGATGCCACGCACCGCTTGCCAGGTACTGTCAGCGAAAGGGTGTTGTGAAACGGCGTTGTATCCATATGTTGCGGGTAAGTTCACGGCGCCGACGGTGGAGCAGGCGGAGAATGCGCTCAAGTATAAGACGGGAGCGTATCACCGCATCGGGAGTGTGCCCGACTTACTGAGTTGCCTGGCGGACGCGACGCCCTGGCCGGTTCTGGTGGGATTCGTAGTTTATGAATCGTTCATGACGGAGCAAGTGGCGGAGAGCGGCGTGATGCCGATTCCGGCAGATGGCGAAGAGGAGCAGGGTGGCCATGAAGTGCTGTGCCTGGGCTATGACCTATCGAAGCGACTGGCGCTGGTTCAGAATAGTTGGGGCGACGGGTGGGGAGAGCGGGGGTATTTCTGGATGCCGTTGGAGGTGATGGCATCGGCGGACACGGACTTGTGGATGGTACACACGGGCGCGCCCTGGAAGTGATGGCTTACAGGGCGATGTTTTCTTCCGCGGTGGGCGGGCAAGAGCTTGAACCACTGAGGGCGCGGAGGAGCACTGGGGAAGGCGTTTCAGCGAAGGATCTGGGACTTGTGAGCAGAGGATTGCGCGTCATAGCGATTTCTGGATTGCTGGATCCGCTCGCGGTTCTGCTGCGCCCACTTCGCTAGCGACTGGATGGGCTTGCGCAGGGTGCGGCCAAGGCTGGTCAATTCGTATTCGACGCGCAGGGGCAAGGTGGGATAGACGGTTCTGGTCACCAGGCCGTCGCGTTCCAGGCCTTTGAGGGTGAGGGTCAACATGCGCTGGGAGATGCCTTCGACGGCGCGGCGCAGTTCGCTGAAGCGTTTGGGGCCATCGGCGAGGAGTTGGACGATGAGCACGCTCCATTTATCGCCGACGCGATTCAATACTTCGCGGATGGCGATGCAGGAGGCGTGGGGAACAGTTTTGTGACTCGGTGACATGGATGTGCCTTCTTGCGTTCTCCGTGGGCGGTGTCTATTCTATTGTTGGTTACCCTATTATACCTAACACCAAATGGGAACCGACGATGGAGGAAAGATGAGTACACGATCTGATACCACCCAGCCCGCCAGATTGGGGGCCGAGGCTCTCGACCGGTTGTTTCACGAAGGGCGCACGTATAATGGCTGGCTGCCCAAGCGAGTCCCGGTCGCGGCGTTGCGGGAAGCGTATGAACTGGCGCGACTGGGGCCTACCAGCGCGAACGCAAGTCCGGCGCGCTTTGTGTTTCTTGAAACCGAAGCCGCGAAGGCTCGTCTGCTGCCGGCTCTGGCTCCGCTGAATGTGGAGAAGACGAAAACTGCTCCCGTGACAGTTATTGTCGTTTGGGACACGGAGTTTTACGAGAAGCTGCCCCGGTTATTTCCGCACGCCGACATGCGTTCTTTTTTTGCGGGGAAGCCGGCTTTGATCGAGGAGACAGCATTCCGCAACAGTTCATTGGAGGGCGGCTATTTCATACTGGCGGCGCGGGCGGTGGGGCTGGATTGCGGGCCGATGTCGGGCTTTGACGCGGCGAAGGTGAATGCGGAGTTCTTTCCGGACGGGAAGTGGAAGGTCAATTTTCTGTGCAATCTGGGGTATGGCGATCGCAGCAAACTTTATCCGCGCAATCCTCGGCTGGAGTTTGACGAGGCTTGTCAGGTGCTGTGAAGGCTGGTGGAAAGTGGAGGCTTTGCCTGCAGGGACTGGGGCAAAGCCCCGTCACCATTCGTGCAAGGTCCACAAAATGCGAACTCCGCTCGCATAATCCGGCTCGCAAACTCTTCTACGATCCCGACTTCTTTTCGATTTTGGCCCAGGTGTCTTTTAGCGCCACGGTGCGGTTGAACACGAGATGGCCGGGCTCGGAATCCGGGTCCACGCAGAAATATCCCAAGCGTTCGAACTGATAGCGGGCTTCGATGGGGGCATTGGCCAGCGAAGGTTCCAGCTTGGCGTTCGTAATCACTTCGAGCGACGCGGGATTCAAATTGGCGGTAAACTCCTGGCCTTCTTCGACCTGATTCGGATCTTGTCTGGCGAAGAGCTTGTCATAGATACGGACTTCGGCGTCGATGGCGTGGGCGGCCGAGACCCAGTGGATGGTTGATTTCACTTTGCGTCCATCGGGAGCGTTGCCGCCGCGGGTGGCGGGATCGTAGGTGCAGTGGACCTCGACTACTTCTCCCTGGTCGTTCTTGATCACCGATCTTGCGGTGATGAAGTAGCCATAGCGGAGGCGCACTTCGCGGCCTGGGGAGAGGCGGTAATACTGCTTGGGCGGGTCTTCGCGAAAATCGTCGTGCTCGATATAGAGGACTTTGGAGAATGGGACTTTGCGTTTGCCGGCGCTTTCGTCCTCGGGATTGTTGACGGCGTCGACCTCGTCGACCTGGCCTTCGGGATAGTTATCGATCACGACTTTCAGCGGACGGAGCACGGCCATGACTCGGGGAGCGCGCTTGTTCAGGTCTTCGCGGACGAAGTGTTCGAGCATCGCGAGTTCGAGGGTGCCGTTGGTCTTCGAAACTCCGATGGCGGCGCAGAAATTGCGGATGGCTTCGGGGGTGTAGCCGCGCCGGCGGATGCCGGAGAGCGTGGGCATGCGGGGATCGTTCCATCCGGTAACGCGCTTCTCCTGCACGAGGGTGAGCAGTTTGCGCTTGCTGAGGAGGGTGTAGGTGAGGCTGAGGCGATCGAACTCCATCTGTTGCGACGGGAAAATCCCCAGTTGCTGGATGAACCAGTTATAGAGCGGGCGATGATCTTCGAATTCGAGGGTGCAGATGGAGTGAGTGACGTGCTCGATGGAATCGGACTGTCCGTGAGCGTAGTCATACATGGGATAGATGCACCATTTATCTCCGGTGCGATGATGCTCGGCGCGGAGGATGCGATACATGACGGGATCGCGGAGGTTGAGGTTGGGCGAGGCCATGTCGATTTTGGCGCGCAGGACGCGGGATCCATCGGGAAATTCGCCTTGGCGCATGCGCTCGAAAAGATCGAGGTTTTCGGCCGCGCTGCGATTGCGATGGGGACTGTCCTGGCCGGGTTCGGTAAGGGTGCCGCGATGCTTGCGAATTTCTTCCGCGCTTAGATCGTCGACGTAGGCCTTGCCGTCCTGAATGAGCTTGACCGCCCACTGGTAGAGCTGATCGAAATAGTCGGAAGCGTAGAAGAGGCCGTCCCACTCAAAGCCCAGCCAGCGGACGTCTTGCATGATGGAGTCGACGTACTCCTGCTCTTCTTTTTCGGGATTGGTGTCATCGAAGCGGAGGTTGGTTTTGCCGCCGAACTCGTCGGCCAATCCGAAGTTGAGGCAGATGGATTTGGCGTGGCCGATGTGGAGGTAGCCGTTGGGTTCGGGAGGGAAGCGGGTCTGGATGACGGCATCGCCGTATTTTTTGGTTTTCAGATCTTCGAGCACGGTGTCGCGAACGAAGTTTGAGGGGCGCGGTTCGGAGGGCGAAGTGGTGGCAGGGTCGGCAGATTTAGTTGAGGATGACGTGGTAGTACTCATTATTCCTTTATTTTATATGGGAAGGGCTGATTTGCGGCGGATCGGGGCCAGTGGACTGGCGACGGGCTCTCGGTCAATTCTGATTCTGAACGAGCAAAGCTCAGGTGGTGTCGGGCGATCAACGAAAGCACATGATAATCTGCGTCGAGAGGGAGCGCGGGCGGTTTTTGGCGCAACCTATGAAAGGCGTGAGCCACCGAGGGCACGAAGGATCACGAAAGAGTTTGTTGCCGGGTAATTTATCAGGGCAGCGGGATTTTCATGGCTAATTGCGTTCGATGTGGTCGTCAACTTCCGGGACTCACGTTTGGCAGGAAGATTTGCCAGTGGTGCGTGCAGCATGAGGCAGCGCAGCGTGGGGAGGACTCTCCGATTCAGCGAGTGGAGCCGGCACCGTGGATGCGTTCGCAATCCAGTTCGATGATAGTGACGCAGGCGATATTTGGGATCAACGTCGCGGTATTCGTGGCCATGACTTTGGCGGGCGTTTCGCTGACTTCGCCAACCGAGGCGGAGTTGGTGCATTGGGGAGCGAATTTTGGGCCGCAGACGATTGGGGGCGAGTGGTGGCGGTTGTTGACCTGCGTTTTCGTGCATATTGGCATCATCCACATCGCATTCAACATGTGGTGTCTGTGGGGATTGGGCAAGCTGGCCGAGTCGGTGTACGGGCATTGGACGTTTGGCGCGGTCTACCTGATTACGGGAATCGCAGCGAGTGTTACGAGCCTGGCCTGGAATCCCGGGGGAACGAGCGCGGGAGCTTCGGGCGCGATTTTTGGAATCGCGGGAGCGCTGATTGCTTCGTCTTACCTGGGGAGTTTTACGATGCCGGCAGCGGCTGTGCCGGGCATGCTGCGAAGCGTGCTGATGTTTGTCGGGTACAACCTGGTGTTTGGAATGATGTCGGGGCACACGGATAACGCGGCGCACGTTGGAGGATTGGTATCGGGACTGATTTTGGGGGCGCTGATCGCGAAGGTGGCTCCGCAGAGCGATGACCTGGGGCGGCGGCTGAGTGTGTTGCTGGTGGTGGCAGTGCTGGTGTATGGCGGGGCGGCGTGGTTGCATCAATCGCATGCGTATCTGTTTCATGCGGCGAGCGGGCAGAAGCTTCTAACGGAAAACCATGCCGATCAGGCGATTGAGGAACTGAAGACCGCAGTGCGGCAAAGGCCGGGTTATCTGCCGGCGCATTACGAACTGGCGCGAGGTTATTGGATCAAGGGCGACTTTGCCAACGCGGAAAGTGAATTCAAGCGCGTGATTGCAATCAATCCCAAGGATGAACGGGCGTACTTCTATCTGGGGATGGCGTATCTGGAACAGAAGGAGGCACAACCGGCGCGCGATGATTTTTCGCAACTGCTGAAGGTGAACGCAAAGAGCGCGGATGCGCAATTTGGGCTGGCGGAAGTTTCGACCCTGGAGCGGAAGTATCCCGAGGCGCTGGAGGAATATCAGCGGACGTTGCAACTGGACACGGACTATGACGGCGTTTACCAGGAAATGGGTCTGGTGCAGGGCAGGCTCGGACTTTATGACGATGCGATCGCGTCTTTCCTGAAGCAGCAGAAAGCTGGAGACAATTCCGACAACGAAAAGGCCCTGGCGCGGGCCTATGAAGCCAAGGGGATGCATCGCGAGGCGGCGCAGGCGGGGGAGCGGGCCAAGCAGTTTCAGGAAAAGCAGCCGTCGCAGTAGCCGAGGGCAGCGCGTTGAGAGCCGTAGCGATTGTAGCGCGCGATTTATAAGAACATCCCGTCTCGGCTCGCGGCCTGCGTTGGTTCCGGCGGATTACTGTTGCTGTTGTTGTTCCTGCTCGGCGCGGGTGGCGACGCGAGCAAATACGGGACGGGATTGGATGACGATGCTGGGCGCGGGTGGTTCGGGCGGCAGGGTGTCGGATGGACTGACGGTGACGGCGACACTGAGGGAGCTCTGGGCCTCGCCTTTATAAACGCCGCGGGTAGGCGGGACGTCGGCGTAGTCGCGGCCAATGGCGACGCGGATGTGGCGATCACCGCCGATGAGGTTGTTGGTGGGATCGAAGGCGGTCCAACCGAGGCGCGGGACAAGGGCTTCGACCCAGGCGTGGGAAGCGCCTTCGAGGGAGCGGTCTTTGTGGCCGTTTTCCTCGCGATGAAAGAGGTAGCCGCTGACGTAACGGCAGGGGATGCGGAGCGGGCGCACGAGGGCAATCATGATGTGGGCGAAATCCTGGCAGACTCCCTGGCGGGATTGCAGCGCGTCTTCGATGGGGGAATCGACTTTGGTGCTGTTGGGCACGTAGTCGAAGAGGGTGTAGATGCCTTCGTTGAGATGAGAGAGCAGTTCGAGGGGAGCGCCGCGGCGTTCGCACTTCAATTCCTGCGATAGCTTTTCCAGGGCGTTTCCAGAATGGGCGAACTGGCTGGGCAACATCATTTCCCAGTAGTCGTCGCTGGCGGTGAGGGCGTCGAGGTCGGCCCAGTCGCCGGCTTCGGAGGGGCGCGGGGCGGGCGATTCCTGGAGTTGGACGGTGGATTGGGCGGTGACTTTGACTTCCTTGTGGGAGCCGGCAATGTCGAAGTGATGCACGATGTTGCCGGCGAAATCGCGATACTGCGTGATATTGGCGGGAGGATTGACGTTGAGGTTGAAGCTGAGGCAGCGCTGGTAGGCTTCGCTGCGCGGTTGCATGCGTACTTCCATGATGCTCTCGCGCACCGCGGGCTGGTAGCTGAAGGTGGTCGTGTGTCGGATGGAATAGATCAAAGATGCACCTTTTTTTACGTTTTTCTCAATGACTGAGCGCGGTTTCCACCGGGTAGTCGAAATAGATCTGGTGAATCGCGCTATGCGCCTGGCTGCACTGCTGCCGGACGCTATCCACGTAGGCGGTGGCTCCGGAAGCCATGACTTCGTCGATCTGGCTGAAGCTAAGAGTGGCTCGCAGGCGTCCGGCGAGGCGGACCGGAAGATCCTGCCGGCGTTCGGTTAAGTCGGCAATCGCAAGCAGAGAGGCGTGGACCTTGTCGACGCAAAAGCGCACCGAGTGCGGGCACTCCGGGTTCAACAGCAGAAACTCGGCGACCCGGAGGGGGCGCAATTCGGCGGTGTAGCTCTTGCAATAAGCTTCGAACGCGGCGCAATTTTTGAGCAGGCCGACCCACTCCAGATATTCTTCGCTTTCGACCGCCTGCTCCGGCGAATAGGGGAGACGGCTGAAGTAGGCGCCAATCAGGCGGGCTACGGCGTCGGTGCGCTCCACATAGCGCCCCAGTTGAATGTATTGCCAGCCTTCGCCGTGGGACATGGTGGAATCGGTGACGCCGTGAAACAGGTGGGCGCCCTCGCGGACGGAGCGAAAAAAGACATAGGACTGCAGCAGCCAGGTTTCGTTGGAAGTGGTGCTGTTGACCTGTAGATAGAGGCGATTGAGATGCTCCCACATGGAGGAGCTGCACTGCTCGCGCACCTGGCGCAGATTTTCCCGAGCTGCCGCGATGCACGAAATGATGGACGACGAATTTTCCTTGTCGAGGGTTAGAAGGTGAGTGAGGGTGGCGGCGTCGATAGTGCTCTGTTCGGGCGCGGGAGCCTGCAGGGCTTCCAGCAGGCGCCACCAGCGGCCGGAACTGGCTTCGGGAGATTGATCGAGGCGCAACTCGAAGTCGACGTCGATGAGGCGGGCGGTGTGTTCGGCGCGTTCGAGGTAGCGGCTCATCCAGTACAAACTCTCGGCCACGCGAGAGAGCATGGGGTTTTGCAGGCGCAGGCTCATGCGCGGAGCACCCAGGTATCTTTGGAGCCGCCGCCCTGAGAGGAGTTCACGACGAGGGAACCTCGGCGCAGCGCGACTCGGGTCAAGCCTCCAGGGACGAGGGTGACGTTGTCGCCATAGAGGATGTAGGGACGGAGATCGACATGGCGGGCCTGGGCTTCGCCTTCCAGAAAACAGGGGGCGCGGGAAAGACTGAGCGTCGGTTGCGCGATGTAATTTCTGGGATCGGCCTGGATGCGCTGGCGGAACTCTTCCCGCTGCTCGGAAGTGCTGTGCGGACCGATCAACATGCCGTAGCCGCCGGATTCGCCGACGGCTTTGACGACTAGCTGGTCGAGATGTTCGAGAACGTAATTGCGTTGCGAGCGATCGGAGAGCAGGTAGGTTTCAACGTTGTTGAGGATCGGCTCTTCTCCGAGGTAGTAGCGGATGATGGCGGGCACGTAGGCGTAAATGGCCTTGTCGTCGGCGACTCCGGTGCCGACGGCATTGGCCAGGACGATGTTGCCGGCGCGGTAGGCGTTGAAGAGTCCGGGGACGCCGAGGCTGGAATCGCGGCGGAAGCAGAGAGGGTCGAGGAAATCGTCATCGACGCGGCGATAGATGACGTCGACGCGCTTGAGTCCGGCAGTGGTGCGCATGTAGACGACGTTATCGTGGACGAGCAGATCGCGGCCTTCGACGAGCTCGATGCCCATCTGCTGAGCCAGGAAGGTATGTTCGAAGTAGGCCGAATTAAAAACTCCGGGAGTGAGCAGGACGACGGTGGGCTCGTGCCGACTGGTGGAGGAGGCCGGATTGAGGGCGCGGAGGGTAGCCAGCAGGGCTTGGGCGTAATGATCGACGGGACAAACTCCATAGTCGCGGAACAGCGTGGGGAAAACTTTCTTGAGCACCTTGCGGTTGGCCAGCATGTAGGAGACGCCGCTGGGCACGCGGAGATTGTCTTCGAGCACGGCGAAGCTGCCGTCGGGAAGGCGGACGAGATCGGTGCCGCAGATGCTGACGTAGATGCCACGGGGCACGGTGAGATTCCGCATCTCGCGGCGGAAGTGCTTGCAACTGTAGACCAGTTCCCGGGGGACGATGCCGTCGGCGAGAATTCTGCCGTTATGGTAAACGTCCTCGAGAAACAGATTGAGGGCGGCGATGCGTTGCGTGAGTCCGCTTTCGATCTTGCGCCACTCCTGATGGGGAATGATGCGGGGGAGGAGATCGTTTGGGAACACACGTTCCGTGCCTTCATCGTTGCCGTAGACGGTAAAGGTAATTCCCTGATGCAGAAACGAGAGGTCGGCAGCCTGCTGGCTCTTGCGCATTTGCTCGGGCGGCAATTCGAGAAGGGTCTGGAAAAGTGCCTGATAGTGGGGGCGCGGGACTCCGGGAGCCTCGAACATTTCATCGTAGGCGGAGTCAAACTGATAGTTGCGGAAGGGAGGCCGGAACAACGCGCGGGCAGATTCCTGCAGGGGCATGGACGGTCTTAACAAAGCTCGGGATCGAGGACGGCTGTGGGGCACGGATTAAACTCTAGGTGCCGCCCAGCGCCAAGTCCAATCGAATTAGTTTATCGCAAGGATTTGGTTTTCAGGGCTGAGTGTGGCGCGGGCGCTCCGCCCGAAAGAGGCCTGAAACCGGCAGAAAACCAGAAGAAACCCGGGGCGGACAGGGCGTCAGACCTGGCAGGGACCGTCGATTCAGGCGCGTCGCGGGCGCTGTTTGGCCGAAATCGATCGGATGATCAAGTGGCCTGCGCCGGTCTTCGGCAGAGGTGTTTCGGCCTGAGCGACGGCTGCGCGCAAGAGAGCTTCGACGGCTGGTTTTGCTAAACTGGCGGCGCTCTCGAGCCGGATGAAGCGATTCTGATTCCCACTGCCCAGAAGCAGTTTGTCGGGATCGGGCAGGGTGGCTCCGTAATAAAAAGAAAGGCCGACACCTTTGGCATTGGCGGCGAGCGAGACGATGCAGTCCGAGGGCCGTTCGGTGCTGCAATAGCCGATGACGAAAAAATTGTAGTTGTCGTAGACCAGTTCGTTGGCCGTGGGGAAACGTCGGCGGAGCGCGGAACGGACGGAGCGGATCAGGCGCGCCATCGAAGGATCGAACTTCGCGATGAATCCGGCGAGTTGCCGGGTGGGCGATTCGGTCGAGGCGGTTTTTGCCTCTGTCTCTCTGCCTGTCTCTGTTTTTGTCTCTCTGTCTGTCGCTCTCTTTATCTTTTTCTTCATGTTTTTTTCATGAGATCGATCGCTCTGATCTGGCTGATAACGACTCGCAGCCGATGGGGAGGATTCTACCTCTCCCCGAACAACTGGTGCACCACCTCGGTGCGGTAGGCGAAGATTCCCTCCACATCGCTCTTGACCTTCAGGGTATGGGCGATCGAGCCGAGCACGCCGAACGGAAGTAAGTATTGAACTTCATCGGTGATGCGGGTGCCGTTGCCTTCGGCGGCGAAGCGATGTTCGTGATGCCAGAGTTTGTAGGGACCTTTGAGCTGCAAGTCGACGAAGCGGTGGGGCGGTTGCCATTCGATGATTTCGGTGGTCCAGCGAATGGGGAAGACTCTCCAGCGCAGCGAGTATCGGATGAGTGTGCCTTTTTGCACGGGCGCGGGATCGACGCTGAGAATTTTGAAGTTGAGCCAGGCTGGCGTGAGTTTCTGCAGGTTCTCGGCTTTGGAGAAGAAGTCGAAGACTTCGTCAAGCGGCCGCGGAACGAATTGCTGTGCGCGGAAGATGTAAGGAGGCATCTACTTGAGATGCACGGCGGCCTGCGAAGGCTGCGGGCGAGAGGACTTCGCGCCGCGATCTTTATTGTTGGGATTATCAGGTAACGCTGCTCCCGGCATCGCATACTTTGGTTTGATATCGTGGCAACCTGTCTCGCAATAGACTCCGCCAGCGGCGGATTCGGGCGTGGGCATGGGGGAATTCACGGCGATCTCGCGGTCGGCTTCGAGTTGGGCTTCGACGCTGGCAACCAGCTTTTCGTTTTCGGCGGACGTCAGCCACTTTTTCTGAGCGACGAGGCAGTTTTCCAGCCGAGCAATGGGATCGCGCCGCTTCCAATAGTCGAAGAGCGGCTTGGGAACATAGTCGGCGGCATCGTGAATGGCGTGCCCCTTCATACGCATCATCTTCGCTTCGATCAGGGTTGGACCTTGGCCGCGGCGGGCGCGCTCGCAGGCTTCGTGGCAGGCGTCGTAGACCTGGCAGGCGTCGGTGCCATCGACGATTACTCCGGGGATGCCGTAGGCGATGGCGCGCTCGGCGAGATCCTTGACGCGGAACTGCATGTCGGAGGGAGTGGAGTAACCCCAGAGATTATTTTCGACGATGAGGACTAAGCCGAGATTTTGGACGGCGGCGAAATTCAGGCCTTCGTAGGTTACGCCTGTCGATTGGCCGCCATCGCCAATGTAGGTCATGACTGCGATGTGCTTACCCTGGAGACGCGCGCCGAGAGCGACGCCGGCCAGGACGGGGATAAGGTCGCCGAGAGTGGAAATAGGAGCGACTATGTTGCGGTCTTTAATATCGCCGAAGTGCGAGGAGGCGTCGCGGCCGTGGGTGGGCGATCCGGCTTTGGCCATGTATTGCATCATGATGTCGGCGGGCGAGAAGCCGCGGACGAGGAGCGCTCCTTGATTGCGGATCATGGGACCGAGCCACTCATCTTTATGAAGAGCGCAGGCGGAAGCGCAGGAGCAGGCTTCCTGGCCGAGTCCGAAGTAAACTCCGCCGACGACATGGCCCTGCTTGTAGAGATTCTCGAGCGCCGTTTCCATGCGGCGGTTGAGGAGCATCCAACGGTAGATTTCGATGAGTTGGGGGCGGGTGAGGTAGTTCGAATCGCGCAGTGGCGGCGCGGGTTGGGAGAGATCGCCGCTTTCCACTTCGTAGCGAAGCTCGCCGCCTTCGCCGTCTTTTCTTAGTTCTACGATCTGGCGCAGGGTGAAGCTGGGCTTTTCGAGACGGTAATCGCGGATGGCATAGGTGCGGAGATCGCCGTTCCGCTCTGCGCTCTTAGCTGTTGGCTGCTGGCTCTTGCTTTTGAGACGCGAACTCGTTCTTGTCCGCCCTGGCTCCGCGGTGGGAGCGGGTTTTTTGTTCGCCTTCTTCTTGGCCATGATCAGTCCGCGAACATGCTAACACCGGGGGTGGAGCGGGCGCTCGCTTCGGCAAGCTCAGGGCAGGCGTTGTCCGCGGAAAGCGGTGGCGAAAACAACGCCGCGCGTCAGGCCAGAAACAAATCGTCCTCGGGACATTCGCCGCTCAGACGACGCGACTCGTCGGGCGCTTTCATCGGCACGCCCACGCTGTTTCCCAGCAGTGCGTCAATCGTATCAACCCAAAGCATCTGGCTCCCAAAGACGCTGCCGAAGTTTCGCGACACCGACTGTGCGACGGCGTCCAGGTCGAACTCCCGCCCCAATTCTTTTTGCATCGAGGTCACCGGCTTCGCCGTAATGCCGCACGGCACAATCAGACTGAAGTAGCTGAGATCAGTGTTCACGTTCAAAGCGAGGCCATGCGAAGTGACCGAACGCGAAATATGCACGCCGAGAGCGGCGATCTTCGCGGCTGGCTCCGCCTCGGTCCACACTCCCGTAAGCCCCGCCACGCGCCGCGTGGGAATTCCGAAATCGCCGCAAGTGCGAATCAAAACTTCCTCCAGACGTCGGACATAATCGACCGCGCCCAGAGTCTTGCGCGTCAGTGGGGCGCGTACGCCCTCACCCGCGAAAGCGTGCCCCCGCAAATCGAAGATCGGATACCCCACCAACTGCCCCGGCCCATGAAAGGTGACGTCGCCGCCGCGATCGCAGTCGAAGACTTCGACGCCGCGATCGGCGAGCGCTTCGGTCGATGCGAGGACATTGGCGGCTTTGGCGTTGCGGCCGAGGGTGATGACAGGGGAGTGTTCCAGCAGCAAGAGCACGTCGCCGATTTCGTTGGCTTTGCGGAGGTCGACGAGTTTCTGCTGCAGACGCAGACCTTCGCTGTAGTTGAGCGTGCCGAGTTGGACGACAGAAATCACGTGGCTGTTGAAATTATAGGCCTGCGGTGGATCCGTGTTGGGTGGGAATGGCCGCGTTACTCCAGAGCGAGCGCCATTTTGAGCGCCCGGTCCAACTCCTCAACCTTGGAGTGAGCGAGGGACCCGACGAAGCGAGTCAGCTGCACTTTGCGGAGACTGACGAGGTTGTCGCACAGGATCCAGCTTTCATGCTTCAAGCCTTCGTCGACTCCGACGGAGACCTGGGTGGAGAATCCGTGTCCGCGAGTGATCGGGGCGCAGACGACGGTGGGGAATCTGGAATCGAGCAGGATTTAGCGGCTTACCACGACGAAGCTCCGGTAACGTGGATTTAGCAATAGCGCGTATGGTCCGTGCCACTGATGCCGGCATAGACTCTGACCCAGATTCACCGGCTGTATTGATTGCGCTTCCTGTCCTCGTGCCGCTCGATGCCCAGTTGGATCAACCGATCGATCAAATCCGGATAAGTGACTCCCGTGGCCGCCCACAGCTTCGGATACATGCTGATGGCGGTGAAGCCGGGCATGGTGTTGATCTCGTTGACGAAAATTTTGCGTGATTTCGGCTCCATCAGAAAATCGACTCGGGCCAGCCCGCTGCAATCGACGGCTTGAAATGCCGCAATCGCCAAACCTTGCACGGTTTTCATTTCGGCTTTGGTGAGCTTGGCCGGGATTACGGCCTCCGAGCCTTCCAGCAGATACTTCGCGTCGTAGTCGTAGAACTCTTTGCAGGGAACGATTTCTCCCGCGATCGACGCTTTGGGATCGTCGTTGCCGAGCACGGCGCACTCGATCTCGCGGGCCTTGTTCTTTTTTCCGCCGACGCCCTCTTCAATCACAATCTTGCGATCGAACTTCGCCGCTTCGACAATCGCTGGACCCAGTTCCCTGGCATCGTGCGCCTTCGAGATTCCTACCGACGACCCGAGGTTCGCCGGCTTCACGAAGACGGGATACTTCAACTTGCTCTCGACCAATTTCCGCGCCTTCCTGGGCTCCCGCTCGAATTCGCTGCGCAAGACGGTGACGTGTTTTACGATCGGCAGCGCCGCCGCGCGGAACAGAGACTTCATGATGTCTTTATCCATGCCCGCGGAAGAGCCGAGAACGCCCGCGCCCACGTAGGCAATGTCGGCCAGCTCAAGCAAGCCTTGAATGGTGCCGTCTTCGCCGAAGGTTCCGTGGAGTACGGGGAAGATGACATCGACGTTAATGGCGCGGTCGGACGCTCGACGGAGCGCGGCGTCGCTTTGGAACGGGGTCAGTCCAGCCTCGCGGCGCGACGGTTCGGGAGGAAAGACGACGGATTCACCCGACGCCAGCACGGCGGCTCCGGGAGTCGCCTCGGGATCGCCCGCCCGAAGATGTGCTGCCTCGGTGGATCGGGCGCCCTCGCTCGCAGCTTTTTCTTCCTTGCCCTGGAGCAAACGCTCGGCGTGTTCCGCAGTGAGCCAGCGGCCATCTTTGGTGATGCCGATGGGGACGACTTGGTATTTCGTTTTATCGATGGCGTTCACCACCGACGCGGCCGACAGCAGCGACACTTCATGCTCGCCGCTGCGACCGCCAAAAAGGACGCCAACCCGGAGCTTTGCCATGCCCCTTCAGTCTGGCTCCGTGCCGGTTTTACGTCAATCGCAGTTTTGGTTCCGCTGTTAGCGGTTTCTGAGCACCATGGAGGTGTCCACGCCGTGGCTGGAAGTGTCGTGACGTTCATCCTCAATCTGGCGTTGCATCAGCTCCCATTCCGAGCGCAGGGTCATTTCCTTGATGGCGAACTTGGACTCGTGGCGAGCGTCATCGACGCGCACGGCCAATTCTTTTTTCTGAAAACGGAAATCGACGATTTCCGCCAGAGGAACCAACTGGTTCGAGGACCTGCCCACGATCACAAACACGACTTTGTCGGTCACCAGAACGTATTCGGGACAGGCCCCTTCGTTCGTCCCGCCTTGCGGCGGCCCGAAAGCGTTGGCAAAACCGCGGTGGTTAAGCGTGCAGTCGCCCATCCGCATACGGACCACGGTTCCATGTTGATATTCCCCGAGCGGTTCAGCCGAGGCAATCGTTAGTCCGCTCAAAACAATCAGCAATAAAGCAGTGGATTTCATAAGTCTCCAAACGGCAATGTCAAATCAGTCATCTTGAATTAACGATCTTCATTCAACGATCTTCATTCAACGATCTTCATTCAACGATCAT
>Ga0182013_10000115_pt1 | contig 98985 bp, 83 predicted proteins | sample 612S2MmetaG_FD_120487 | JGI IMG/M metagenome (GOLD analysis project Ga0182013, IMG submission 120487) | Permafrost microbial communities from Stordalen Mire, Sweden - 612S2M metaG | ecosystem: Environmental > Terrestrial > Soil > Wetlands > Permafrost | place: Sweden: Stordalen | collected...
CGGCATGCGCTGAGGGCTGCGATCAGGATTGAGCGGCCAATCTCTCTTCGTCGCGTGCCGCCAGCTCGGAAACAGGCTCGCGCAAGGTGAGCACGGGACAGCGCGCATGGGCCAGGACCCGGTAAATGGTGCGGTCGCGGGCCAGATTCTGAAACCCGGACCGTTGCGTGGCTCCCAAAACGATTAGACTGGCCTGAAGCTCTACCGAGGCGGCCAGTATCTCGATGGACGCGTTGCCATGGGCCACGCGGGGCTCGACCGTGCCGCAGCAGTTGGAATCTGTGGCTCCGGTTTCGGCGGCTAAAATGCGCAGCTCGTGCATAGCCGTGGAGTCAATGCCCGTCGGCAGGCCCTTCTGCTCCATCTCATCCATAGGAGGCAACACATGGAGCAGAACCAGTTTTGCCTTCTGACTGGCCGCGATCTGGCAGGCAAGGGCTGCGCTCGGGCGGGAGGCCTCTCTAAGTGTGGTGGCGTGCAGAACGACCTTTTGCCGGCCGTCGCTTGCCACTGGGAGATGAGCCTCGGGTCCCACGGTGATGACCGGGAGATTTACCGAGCGCAGCACTTGCTCAGCCACGGAACCAAGGAGCAACTTACTCACCTTGCTCCGGCTCCGGGTGCCGAGAAGGATACGATCTGCTTGAAATTGCCTGACCGAGGCGGCAATCTGCGGGGCGGCATTGCCCTCCCGCACCAGGGCGTCGCAGGCAATGTTCCGTTCGCGGGCCCGAGCGCACCATGGCTCCAGCGTCTTGGCGGCGAAGTCCAGTGCGCCCGAGGGGTCGTAATACGGCATCCCCACAGCATCGACTGCCATGGCTGCGCCTGTCGCGAGCACATGCAGAAGAATGAGCCGCGTCCCCGTGTCACTGGCCTGCTGGAAGGCGAAGGGCATTAGCCGGTCCAGATCGCTGAGATCTGTGGCGACCAGGATTACGGACGGATGAACCCACCGCTCCGTGCCTGAATCCGGCATTGTGCACCTCGCACCGGAAAGCGTGCCACCGAAATGGACCGGCAGATGTGCTACGGAGCACCCAAACGAGTGAGATGGATCACATTTCTACGCTTGCAAGCCGGCGCTGCCTCGTTGCCTCCCCCGTGGACTTTTCCCCGGTTTCTTCATTGAATCCTTATGCGACTTGCCACTAACATTGTGAATGGCAGCGAATCCGCAATCATTCCATCCTTGTAGACTCCCCAAGAAAAAATAATTACCCGCATGCTCTTGCGCGCCCGTGGCCGATTTCTATAGGTCACCTTTCAGGGCGCCAATCTCTACAACTTGATCTGAATTTCAGGAGGTTAGGTGCAATGCTCTATCGACAGTCTCGAACTGTATTCATCGCTATGGTGCTGACGCTCGCCGCGCTGTTTGTCCTGCCGGTCAACAGCGTCGGGCAAACGTTTCGGGGTGGCATCAGCGGAACGGTGACCGACCAATCGGGCGCGGTGGTAGCGGGAGCCTCGGTGACGGCCGTTGAGCTGGGTACCAATATCAGCTACAAGGCGGTGAGTTCCAGCGCGGGCGAGTTTACCTTTGCCAACATGCCCGTGAGCCTCTACACCGTGACGGTAACAGCGGCTGGATTCAAGAACATCAAAGTCGACCAAGTCCCCGTGACTGCAGCAAGCATCTATACGCTCCCACTGAAGCTGAATGTGGCCTCGACGGGGGAGACGGTTGAGGTTACGGCCGACGCGTTGAGCCTGGATACCGTAACCGACACGCAGTCCACGGCGCTGCCCGAAGAAGTGGTGCAGACGCTGCCAAATAGCGGCCGCGACTTTACCCAGATGCTGGCGCAGACACCGGGCTTTGCCGGCCTCTCGACGGGCGGCGGCGCGGGCAATGCGAGTGTGAACGGCTCCCGCTCCAACTCAGTGAATTGGCAGATCGAGGGCACCGACAACAACGATCTCTGGTGGAACATTCCCGCAGTCAACCAAGGCGGCGTCTCTGCAATTGCCGGCGTAGTCTTACCCATCGATGCCATTGAAAACTTTTCATTTGAGACTGCTGGTTCCACGTCTCTAGGGCGCAACTCCGGCGGTACCGCCAACCTGACTATCAAATCGGGATCCAACAGCCTGCACGGGTCGGCTTACTATTTCAACCACAACGAGTTCTTTCAAAGAACCAATCCATTTCTTTCATCGAAGGGAGCCACCCGCAACCAACATTATGGCTTCTCGACGGGTGGTCCAATCTGGCGAGACAAGACGTTCTTCTTTATTGGCGGCGAACACGAAGGTTTCCTCATCGGCGCCGAGAGCAAAGCGACGGAACCCTCCACTGCATTCCAAAGCGACGCATACGCTGTGCTGGACGCCTGGGGCGTTCCCCACAGTCCGGTTGCCGCCAATCTGCTAAACGGCAACGGATCGCTGAAAGGTTTGTGGCCGTCCACTGCGCTGACCGGAGCGGATGTCAACGACAACTATACAGCCACAGGAAATTTGACCGGTCATAGCTTTAACGGGATTGCCAAAGTGGACGAGCAACTGACGAGCAAGGATCATATTGCAGCCAGCTGGTTTGTCGGGCAGGGAACGCAAACCGCCCCGACCTCATCGGCTTTGTCGCCGTACTTTGAGAACGCACCGATTCACGTCCAGAACTACTCACTGGTCTATAACCGCGTTTTGACCACCAGCATCACCAACCAACTGTCGGCTGGTGTCAGCTACTTTAACCAGGCCTTCTCCGACGCCGAAACCGACTTTAACCCTATTGGCCTGGGTTTCAACACTGGGGTCACCGATCCGGCCCTGGCTGGATCGCCTCACCTGATTATCGGCCCATCGACGGCCAGTACCGGACTCACGGCCGGCGGCAGCGGATTTGATCCGATTGGCGTAACCGCGCCCTCGGGTAGAAACGATATTACCGGCCACCTGGACGAAAGCCTGGCCTGGACCAAGGGCGCACATCAATTCATGTTCGGCGGGGAAATTCGCCAGGCGCAAGTCGATGATTTCTACCAGACCGGCGAGCGCGGCACGATTTATTTCGACGATTCGCAGGGTCCCTGGGCCACTCTGGCAGGGGGAACGCCCGCAGCCGCTTGCGCAGCGCAGGCAACCACATCTCCGACCGGCAGCACCCTTGCCGGCTTATCGACAAACATCAACGTCTACTACCTTGCGGATTTCCTCGCCGGCTGCTTTGACCCAGTGTCCTCTGAGATTGTTCTCGGCGACCCGAAGCGCCAGGTCTTCGTGAACACATTCTCCCTCTTTGCCCAGGATTCATGGCAATTGACCAAGCGTCTAAGTGCGGACTATGGCCTGCGCTATGACTATGAAGGCCCGGTTCACTCGGGGGCCCACGACCTCTCGGTCTTCGATCCGTCTCTTCCCACGGGCCTGGCGGTTGCGGGCGTGGATGTGCCGGACATTTACAACAAATTCTGGGGAGGGGCAAGTCCTCGAATAGGCTTCGCGCTCCAGGCCGACTCCAGCGGCAAGACGGTTGTTCGCGGCGGGTTCGGCCTCTACTACGACTCCATCTACATGAAGTCGGTGCTGCAAAATAACGGCCTGCAGAATATTTCAGTTTTCGGCCCCGGCCTGAATCCGGCCGGAGCCGATCAGGTTGCACAGGCGGGGGGTCTCAAAGGCACGGTGGTTGCTAACGGCACGCCAATTTTCCCCACGCTGAGCGAAGCCTTGTCGCAGCAAAGTGGGAATGTGATCAAGATCTCAACCTTCGACAAGAACTTCCGGCCCTCCTACAGCGAGTCATGGGATCTGAACGTGCAGCATAGCTTCACGCCTTCGGTCATCCTTCAGGTGGGATACGTGGGCACCAAGGGCACGCATTTGATGGGCATGTTCGATATCAACCCGGCTGCGCCAGGGACGGCCAACCTCACCGACCCCAATTTGACCCGGCCCTATTACAGCCCCGACTACAACACGCCGGGGAAGTTCCCGTTCTCGGTGATCGACGAGGCACGGAGCAACCTCGGTTCCATCTACAACTCACTGCAGTCCACACTACGGGTACAGAACTGGCACAGCCTATCGTCGCAACTGGCCTACACATGGGGTCATGCCCTGGACTACGAGACAGGACTGCTGCCTTATGTTCCGCAGGATCCAACCAACGAGGGAGCCGAGTACGGGAATTCGGACTTTGACGTGCGAAATACCCTTACCGGCTACGTAAACTACCAAGTGCCTGGCTTTGTTGGTCCCAGCCGACTGACCAAAGGCTGGGAAATCAATTCCGGCTTCTCCTTCCACGGCGGAACGCCTTACACCGTGACGTCGGCCAACAACCCCAGCGGCAACAGCGAAGGCGCGGATCGCGCTGTGCAGGCGGTTGCCCATCCGTCGGCCGGCGTTTCTCACGCCATCACCGGCGGTGTGGTGCAGTGGTTCAGCCCCACCGCGTTTGTCGATGCGCCTGCGGGCCAGTACTCGCCCACGCGGCGCGGGCAGAACTACAATCCCGGATACTCAGCGGTGGACATGGCATTCATTAAAAACACGCCGATTGTGGAGAGAGTCAGCTCACAATTCCGCGTGGATGTCTTCAACATCTTCAACCGCACGAACCTGGCCCCGGTGGGCTTCCCGTTTGCCGGCGAAACCGCCCAGATCAGTTCAACACTTGGGCCCTACCTCGGCAACCCAGGCATTGGGCCGGGTGAGCCGCTGAACGCCCAGTTCTCGCTGAAGATCCTCTTCTAACCGAAACCATGGGTCAATTACGGCGGTCTTCCGATTTCAATCCGTGGGTTGAAAACCTCTAAGTAGCAAGAGCCTCCGTCGATCGACGGGGGCTCTTGTCTTCTCCAGAAACTCAATTTTTAAAACCGGCAACCGACACCTGTTATTACGACAGGTGAGTAAAGGGATGATCGGCCAGCCTGCGGGGCAACGGCGGAGGGACCAGACCCGCCGTCGATGTGCTCATCACTTCAGTGAACGCCTTGCGGAAGGATGTCATCTCATCTGGCGTGCCCACGGTAACGCGCAGGCAGGTGGGCCACGCCGGCCAGATGCGTCCGACAAACATGTCTTTCGATGCCAGCGCTGCCTGCACTTCTTTTCCAGGGCGTCGCACATCGAGCATGAAGCAGTTGCTGTCAGATGGCGTGGTTGCGTAGCCCTCGCTCTTGAGCCATGCCAAAGTGTCGCGGCGAATGTCGCCGATAATCTTCTTGCGCTTGGGCACCAGATCCGAATCCAGCAGACTGGCTTTGGCTGCGACCACGGCGGTGATGGGGAGCGAGTTCTCCCCGCCCAGCGACGTCACCTTGGCCAACAGGTCGGGCCGCCCCACAGCGAAGCCCATGCGGATACCTGCCATTCCGTAAAGCTTGGAGAACGTGCGCAGCACGATCACATCCTTGCCGTCCTTCACAAAGTCCAGTGAAGGCGCAGCATCGGAGAGGTGAATATATGCCTCGTCTATCAGCAGGATGGTACCCTTGGGCGCATTGGCCACCGCGTATTCAATGTCGGCGCGAGGAGTCACGGTGCCCGTGGGGTTGTTGGGATTGCAGATGTAGATCACGCCGGGATTTGAAGCGGCTGCGAGCATGGCCTTGATATCGTGCGTGGCCGCGCCTTTAGGGTCGGCCAGAGGCACTTTGAGGATGGGAGCGCCGGAGACCTTGGCAGCCCACATAGGCGCCTCATAGCCGGGGTCGGCGATTACCAGCGGCTTGTCCTTGCTGGTGAAGGCCAGAACTGTATAGTGCAGCGGCTCAGAGGAACCAGCAAAAGGCGCCACCGACTCCGGATTCAGGCCTTCGAGCCTGGCAAATGTCTCCGCCAGCTCCTCCTGCATGTTGAACAAATACCGGCCGCCACGGGGAATGATGCTGGCCATCGCCTGGCGCGCAACTTCACAGGGCCCGAGCGGATTCTCATTGGCGTCGATGTGTATGCCGATATTGGGGTCGGCAAACTTGGGACGGTCGGCCAGAGCGAGACGCGCTTCGGTGAGGATGGGAAGGCTAGCCAGAGCAGAGGCGCCAGCGGCGTAACGGAAGAAAGTGCGGCGCGAAAATCCACTACAGGCAGCGGGGTCTTCAGACGGATGCATCGGCATGGCTCCTTGCGGTGGAAATAGGTTGTGCGGAGTGCTCCGCGGGATGCAGGGGAACAGGGGGCAAAAGGGAATCAGGTAGTTGGATAAAGGGGAAGAACAGTTCCATATCTCAAGTTATCCCTCAAAGACCATGAAGACAAGAGCGAAATGTGCACGCGCGTTAAGCCGAGGCCGGCGATGCGCTCTCGGCTCGCTGCGGCGGTGGCATGCCGCACACAGGAAGGCTGTGCGCTGCAGAAATGAGTGGTAGGCGGCCTTTGCAGCGAGGCCCAGCATATTGGCTGTCAAACCGTATTCCATCGTGATCTGGGCGATGTTGCAAGGAGAGCAAAATGTGGTAGACTTCCGTCCGGTAAACGTTTCCTCGCTGCGAGTGCCAACTTAACCGGGGAATCTTCCGGTTTGGGCGCTGCTCCGATGCCCGATTGCTCATTTCAGCTGCACAGCGCCACCGCTTGACATGCTGGGCAGTAAACCCATTTACTTAGGGGCGAACGTCCTCATGCCTTATGGACGAAATGGCTCCTGACCAGGTGACATAATGCTCGGATTGGTCCCAGTCTCCGCCACCGCCGGTTCATTTTCTCAATTGCCGGCTTTGCTGGCTCTCAGCGCTGCCCCGCTCGCACGCCTCAGGCCGCTCGATATTGCGGTAATCGCCATCTACTTCGTGATGGTGCTCTGGATCGGCTTCTACCTGAAGGGCAGATCCAACACCAGCGAAGAGTTCTTCATGGCTGGCCGCGAAATGACCGCCTGGATTGCGGGTTTAAGTTTTGTCTCGGCCAATCTCGGTTCATTGGAATTGATGGGCTGGGCCGGTTCGGCATACCAATACGGCATCCTGGCCACACACTGGTATTGGATTGGCGCCATTCCCGCCATGATCTTCCTCGGCCTGGTGATGATGCCCTTCTACTACGTGTCCAAGACGCACTCCGTTCCCGGCTATCTCGACCTGCGCTTCGGGGGGGCAAGCCGTAGCCTGGCCGCCATCTCCTTCGCGACCGAGATGGTCCTGATGAGTGGGGTGAACATGTTCGCCATGGCCGTAGTGATGAAGGTCGTGCTCGGATGGGACATCACATTCAGCATTCTGGTCTCGTCGGTCGCAGTGGCGCTTTATGTCGGCCTGGGCGGATTACGTTCAGCCATCTTCAATGAGGTGCTGCAGTTTGTGCTCATCTGGGGTGGCGCGCTCCTTGTTCCCATCCTCGGCCTGGTACAGGCAGGTGGGTGGAACGGCCTGAAAGCCAGGATCCTTACCAATCTGCACTCCGATAGCTATTTCCACCTGTGGCGCGATACCGGCCATTTTTCCGCCAACCCCATGGGCGTCCACTGGACGGGGATCGTTTTCGGCCTGGGTTTCGTAATCAGTTTCGGTTACTGGACTACCGACTTCCTAGTGGTGCAGCGCGTGCTGGCGGCGCATAACCTGCGCGCCGCGCGAATGGCTCCCATCATCGGTTCCTTCTTCAAGATGGCGGTTCCATTCATCGTTATTCTTCCAGGTCTGCTGGGCCTTGTGCTGTTGCAGAATCCTGATGGAAGCCACCGCCAACTGGTCGGTGAGGATGTGGTGAAGTCCTGTGCGGCGAGTACGACAGAAGATAAGATCCAGGATCCTGCCGGCTGTTCGACGGCGCTTTCCACCAAGACCTCGCTCTCGGCGGAGGCGCAGCAGAAAGTTCTGAGCGCGGCTCCGAATTCTGAGCTCCATAGCTACAATGAGGCGCTACCGCTGATGATGGTCCGCTACTGCGGGCCAGGTCTGCTCGGCCTCGGCATAACTGCTCTGATTGCGGGCTTTATGAGTGGCATGGCGGGCAACGTGAGCGCCTTCTCCACGGTGTGGACCTACGATATCTACAAGCCGCTCATCAACAAGAAGGGTTCTGACAGCCATTACGTGATGGTGGGCCGGATGTCGATCCTGGTTGGCGTGGCAGTGTCTATTGGCGCCGCCTACTTGGTGATGCATGCGCACGGCATCATGGACTACGTGCAGGCGCTGTTCAGCTTCTTTATCGCGCCGCTGCTGGGCGCCATCCTGATGGGCATGTTCTGGAAGCGGGCCACCGCGCCTGCCGGTTTCCTCGGCCTGCTGATCGGCATCGTGACTTCAGTCAGCCTCTTTGTATGGGTCAAGTTCAATCCCGTCGAACTGTCTACCGTGGCGCTTTCGCCTGACGCCAAGCCCATGGCTGAGAATCTTTATCGTGCGCTGTGGGCGTTCCTGACCACAGTGATCGTCATCTTTGTGGTCAGCCTGTTTACTAAACCCAGGCCAGTTGCGGAACTGAATGGCCTGGTCTATGGCGCCACCATCCTGCCCAAGGAAGACCCTGTTCCGTTCTACAAGAACGAATGGATGTGGGCGATTCTAGTGGTGATCATCTTTGCAGTCCTCAACATTTTGTTCTGGTAGCGAACAGAGACTCCGCTGGCAGGCGCGAGAGAAAGGGAAAAAGACAAATGCATGGTTCCGGAATCCCAATTTGGTTCTTCATCGGAGTACTGCTGGTTGCCTATGGCGGAATGATCTTCGGTTATGGTGTTTTTGAATGGGCCACCGGCAGCTATCCGCAGGCTGTGCAGTTGACCAATCTTCATACGCCCGTCTGGTGGGGCGCTCTGCTGTTCCTTCTCGGAGTGTTCTACGTCCTTAAGTTCCGTCCAGCGCGCAGCAGCAAGTGAGTATTGTACTGGGGTGCATCGAGCCCTTGGAGAAGCGATGTCTGAAGGTACGCGTTTAGCCGTCCTGGCGCGAGGAGCAGTTCAATCCGATCCGTGTCGCGGAAGTTCCGGAATGACGACGGCCATTCCGGCTCCGGCGCGGGCACTCGAGCCGTACAAACGGTAATCAATAGAGGAGCAGAGAACATGACAGCGCAACGAACAATGACCTTTGGCGTGGTGGTGGGCAACCGCGGCTTCTTTCCGGATCACCTAGCCAAGACCGGCCGTGAAGAAATCATCGCCGTTCTTGAGGCCGCGGGAGCGCGGGCGGTAGTGTTGAGCCCCGAGGAATCGAAACATGGCGCAGTGGAGACATACGCGGAGTCGCAGTGTTGCGCCGAACTTTTCAAGAAACATGCCGAGGAGATCGACGGCATTATCATCACGCTGCCGAATTTTGGCGAGGAACGCGGCATTGTGGATGCCATCCGGCTTTCCGGGCTCAAGGTCCCGGTGCTGGTGCAGGCCACGCCCGACCGCTCCGATGCCATGACCATCGCCACGCGCCGCGACAGTTTTTGCGGGAAGATGAGCGCGTGTAACAACATGATGCAGTACGGCATCCCCTACTCGCTGACCACCCTACACACCGAGAGCCTGACTTCGGCTGAATTCAAGTCTGACCTGGAGTGGTTCTCCGCGGTCTGCCGCATTGTGAAGGGCCTCAAGAACCTGCGTATCGGCGCAATCGGTGCGCGGCCCACGGCTTTTAATACCGTGCGCTACTCCGAACGCATCTTCGAGACGAGCGGCATCACTATTGAGACCATCGATCTGTCTGAGATATTCGGCCGCATCAATCGCATGAAGGACACCGACGATGCTGCCCAGGCCAAGTTTGCCGCCATCAAGGCTTACGTCAGCACCACCGGCATCGCCGACGCGGCTTTGCTGAAGATGGCCAAGCTGGGTGCGGTCATCGATGGCTGGATGAAGCAGGTCCACGTAACCGTCAGCGCCGTGCAGTGCTGGACCTCGATGGAAGAGTTCTTCGGCGTAGTGCCTTGCACCATCATGAGCATGATGAGCAACGATCTTATTCCTTCAGCCTGCGAAGTGGATGTGCCCGGCACGTTGAGTATGTATATGCTGGCCCTGGCCAGCCAGACGCCGAGTGCGCTGCTCGACTGGAACAATAATTACGGCAATCATCCTGACAAATGCGTCTGCTTCCACTGTTCCAACCTCCCCAAGCACTTCTTCAAAGATGTCCGTATGGACTACCAGGAAATCATCGCCGGCACGGTTGGCAAGGAGAATACTTTCGGCACGTGCGTGGGCCGCGTCAAGGCGGGCGCCATGACCTTTGCGCGCTACTCCACCGATGACCGCCGCGGTGTGGTGCGTGGCTACACTGGGGCAGGGCGCTTTACCGAGGATCCGCTGGAGACCTTTGGCGGTGCGGGCGTGGTCGAGATTCCGCAATTACAGAAACTGCTCAAATACATTTGCCGCGAGGGATTCGAACATCACGTTGCCGCCAACTTCAGCGATGTATCGAAAGCGGTGCATGAAGCTGCGCGCTATCTCGGTTGGGAGAGCCACTATCATCCCGTACTCGACGAGTAGACTGTAGGCGCGAAACCATCGGGCGTTGACGAATACAGTCAGCGCCCGAAACTCATTTGCTGTTATTTCTAAGAGGGAAGCGCAATCATGAGTAAAAGAATTGGCAAGAGCCTGGTAGCCGGCGGCACAACGCTGGTGACAGAAGCCGCATGGAATGCGGAGTTGGACGCAAAGCACGAAAAGTTGGTGGAGTGGCTGCGGGCTCAGAAGCTCGCCGGCGTCCTGATCCGCCGCAATGAGAATATTGCGTGGCTTACGGGTGGCGCGGTAGAGGAGCGGGTGAACTCGGCCTGCGAGACTGCAGTGGTATCGCTGTTGGTGACCGCCGCAGGCAAGCGCTATTACCTGACTACGGAGAATGAAGCGCCGCGGGCCCACGACGAGGAGTTTGGCACATTGGATTTTGAGCCGGTGCTGTTCCCCTGGTGGGCGGACGATACCGCGGCCGCGGCCACCAGGCTGGCCGGCGGACAATTGGGCTCCGACACTCCAGGTACGAACCTGACGACGGTGAGTTTCTATCCGCTGCGCGCCGCTTTGAGCGAGCCGGAGATTGCGCGTTATCGCTGGCTGGGTGCGGAAGTCACGGCAGCCACGGTTGAAGCGATCCACCAGGTTGAACCCGGACTAAGCGAATACGATCTTGAGGCTATCACCGCAGCCGGTCTGCTGCGCCGCAGCATTCTGCCCTCGGTTTATCTCTTCGCAGTCGATGAGCGCATCCTCAAATACAAGCACGCCGCCGCGCGGGGCAAACGGTTGAAGCAGTACGGCATGTTGAATCTCTGCGCGCGCAAATGGGGACTGGCCATCTCCATCACCCGCTTTGTTCATTTCGGCGCGTTGCCGGCGGATCTTGCTGCACGCTTTCATTCTGCAGCACAGGTCAACGCCGCGCTGCTGGATGCGACCAGGGTGGGCGCGACTTCGGCAGATTTGTTCCGCGTATGCCAGGCGGCTTACGCAGCCGAGGGCTTTCCCGGCGAAGAGCGGTTCCACCACCAGGGCGGCCCGACCGGATACGGCGAGCGCGAGTGGGTGGCAACGCCAAATGGGACAGAAGTTGTGGTCAACAACCAGGCCTTTGCATGGAACCCCAGCATCCGCGGCGGCAAAGCAGAGGACACGGTCATTCTGAGGGATGGCAAGATCGAGTGGCTTACCGCTACGCCGGAGTTGCCCGTAATCCATGCCATCGCAAACGGCCACGCGTATCCCGCCGCAGGCGTGCTGGTGCAATGAGCGACAGCAGTCAGCGGAGCGAATTCTCTCCGTTTTTCCAACGGAGGATTAAACCGGTTCATTGCGAAGAGGCATGATGAAAGCTCTGGTGTTGGAGGAAAAGCTTAGCCTGTCATTGCGCGAAATCGACCTTCCACAGGAAATGGGACCGCACGACGTGCGCGTGAGAATTGCGCGGGTAGGCATCTGCGGCAGCGATGTGCACTATTACACGCATGGACGCATCGGTCCTTACATAGTGAAGGAGCCAATGGTGCTGGGCCACGAGTCTGCAGGCATCGTGGTTGCCGTGGGCAGCGAGGTGCGGGAGTTTGTGCCCGGCGATCGCGTGTGCATGGAGCCGGGTATTCCCGACCTCTCTTCGCGAGCCAGCCGGGAAGGCCACTACAACCTCGATCCTGCGGTGCGCTTCTGGGCAACACCGCCTTTCCACGGCTGTCTTTGTACTGAAGTCGTGCATCCAGCGGCCTTCACATTCAAGTTGCCCAGCCACGTTTCGCTGGCCGAGGGCGCGATGGTGGAGCCGTTCGCGGTGGGGATGCACGCGGCCACCAAGGCCGGGATCAAGCCGGGCGCCACAGCGGTGGTGTTGGGCGCCGGACCGATCGGCACCATGGTTGCGTTGTCCGCGCTGGCCGCTGGTGCAGGCCAGGTGATCATCTCCGACTTAGCCGCGGAGAAGCTGGCCATCGCCGGTCAGTATGCGGGAATTCGCCCCTTCAACATTCGCAATGGCTCGTTGGTGGACTATGTGGCTGAACTCACCGGCGGCTGGGGCGCGGACGTGGTATTTGAAGCCAGCGGCAGCACGCGCGCCTACGATAAGATATTCGACTTGCTGGCGCCGGCCGGTACTCTGATACTGGTGGGCTTGCCGCTGGAGCCGGTGGCTTTCGATGTGGTTGCCGCGCAGGCAAAGGAAGCTCGCGTCGAGACCATCTTTCGCTATGCAAATGTTTACCCCAAGGCAGTCGCACTGCTGGCTTCGGGAAAGGTGGACTTGAAGCCACTTCTCTCGGCCAGTTTTCCTTTTGAACAGAGCATCGCCGCCTTTGAGCGGGCAGCGGAAGGCCGTCCCACGGATGTGAAACTGCAAATCGTTGTTGAGGAATCCGCCGCGTGAGCGTTCCCGGCCCGGAAGTTTCAGAGAGAGAGGTCAGCCAGGAAGGCCGCTTCGTCCTGGGAATGCCCCTGGCCCTTCTGGGTGGCTATATTGCCATCGTCTTCTGCATGACGGGCGATGGTATTGAGCAGGCGTTCCTGTCGAAGTACCTGGTCAACCTGGGTTTCACCGCCGGCGATGCTGCGCTGGTATTTACCGTCTACGGCGCCAGCGCCGCGCTGTCCAGTTGGCTCTCCGGCGTTCTGGCTGAGGTCTTTCTGCCGCGCCGCATCATGTTGCTGGGGGTCGCATGGTGGCTTGTCTTCCACGCGCTCTTTCTCGGCTTTGGCCTGACCCACCCGAATCTGGCCCTGACGCTGATCTTCTATGGCATCCGTGGCTTTGCGTATCCCCTATTTTTCTACGGCTTCTTTGTATGGGTGGTGCAACAGAGCCGCCCGCATGAGCTTGCCTCGGCCATCGGCTGGACGTGGGGCATGTTCACCATCGGCTACGGTATTGTTGGTTCATACCTGCCGAGCTTTACAATCCCCTGGATCGGCTACATGGGTACCCTGTGGATGTCGATGGCCTGGGTGCTGGTCGGCGGGTTGCTCATCTTCTTCTTCACCCGTGGCGTTCCGCAAGTGCCGCGCGACCATGTTTTGCGCGGCGAACCCGAATCCAGCAAACTTGCTGAGATCGGGAAGTGCGCTACGCTGATCTTCCACAACCGCAACATTGCCCTGGCGCTCATCACGCGCATCATTTGCAACCTGTCGCTGTTCGGTTTTCCGGTCATCATGCCGTTGCTTTATACCTCGTCGCGGGTCGGTTTCAGCGTGCCGCAGTGGCTGCGTATCTGGGGAACCTTCTTCCTTGTCCAGCCCATCACCAACGTCTGCTGGGGCCTGATCGGTGACCGGATTGGATGGATGCGCCAGATGCGCTGGGTCGGCTTTGTCGGTTGCGGTACGGCGACGCTGCTCTTCTACTGGATACCGCTCAGGTTTCCCCACAACACACTTGCCGCCACCGTGGCCGCTTTGTTCTTCGCCTTGACGATCACTTCGTTCGTGCCCATGGGAGCAATATTTCCCACCATGGAGCCGAAGCACAAGGGCGCCGCGGTCTCAGTGCAGAACCTGGGTGGCGGCCTGGCCAACTTTGGTGGTCCGGTCCTCGCCACCATTATTCTTCCCATCTGGGGAATTGGCGGCGTGGTCGTGGTCTACGGAGTCCTCTACTACCTGGCCGCAGTGCTCACATTCTTCATTCACGTCGATCAGCCCAAGAATGCCTCGGCTGCCTCGTTGGCGACGCATTAATGTGAGCGGTTCGGAATTGGCGCGTGGTCTCTGAATTGGAACAGTTGGGCAGAATAATGCTCTAATCCGTCGCATCCACCGGCTGCAATGTCAGGCGCGCCGTCAGCACTACCAAGGCGATCCAAAGAGCGTCGGCGCCGAGCAGGTGTGCCACCTGCAGCCAAACTGGAGCCAGAAGAAAAACGTCGAGCACGCCCAGAATATATTGCGCTGCCAGCAGAAGCAGCACCAGAGCAGAGAGCCCGCGATTGTCCCAATTTGCGGTGCGCTGCGCTGCGCGTACCAGCAACCAGATGAGAAAAATGCTGGCCACGAACGCGACGGTTGGATGCGCCCAGCGCCACCGCACCAGCCAGCTGCTGGCCGATGAGAAATCCTGCGCCAGTGCCGCGCCCAGTGAAGCGGAAGGAAAGAGCGTGTCGCCCAGCGCGGCCAGAGAGCCGGTGACGCCTACCGCCATCACCACGACAATGGCGGCCACGGCACCCAGCGGCGTAACCAGCCGGATGCTGCCGCGCAGGTATCCCTGCCGGCGGTTGAGCAGGTGCGCGGTGAGCGTGAGCGCGGCGAGCAGCAGGAGCGTGTTGGCGAGGTGCAGCGCCAGGTAGGCCGGGCGTAGCGGTGACTGACTCTGGGCCGTCAATCCCAGCTTAACCAGCAGCGCGCCGAGGATCGCCTCAACCAGCGTGAATGCGACGGAGGCGACAACAGCCGCGCGCGCCAGGTGACCGCGCACCGTGCCCGCAAATGTCCACACCAGCAGGGCCACGGCAGAGAAGAACGAGAGTGCGCTGGTGATGCGGTGGGTGAACTCGATGATGGTGTCCAGGCGCGCTGAGTGCTGCATCACCGTGCCGTTGCACAACGGCCAATGGTCGCCGCACCCCGCACCGGATCCAGTGGCACGCACCAGCGTGCCCCAAAGGATCACGGCAACAAAGTAAAGCAACACTCCCCATGAAAAGCGGCGCAGTGCGGGCGAGGGCAGGCGTTGCAAGTGCACTGAAGCAGCGGCAGCAGGCATCAATGAAGACTCCGTATCGAACCTTTCAGTGTAGAACAGAGACGATTACCGCGGCGCAGCGCTTACTCCTTCAGCAGCCGCACCACGTGATTCACGATCATCAGGTCCTCGGCGGGCGGAATCACGCGAACGGTCACTGGCGAGTTCTCAGCCGAGATCACAGCTTCGCCGCGGACATTGTTGCGCTCCGCATCGAGCACGATGCCCAGGGCTCCCAGTTCAGTGCAGATTTCAGCGCGCGAAGCAATGTCGTTCTCGCCGATGCCTCCGGTGAAGACCAGCATATCGAGCCCATTCAACTCGGCTACAAAGCTGCCGATCCATTTCTGAATCGTCCAAACGAACTTATCCACGGCCAGGCGCGCTTTGGCGTTGCCATTTTTGATGGCGTCGCGGAGATCGCGCATGTCGTTCGAGAGCTCGCTCACGCCCAGCAAACCGGCTCTCTTGCTGGCCACCACTTCCAACTGGTCGGCTGCCGCGGTGGCGTTTTCGGCCGTCTCGGCAATCTTGCGCAAAATAAACAAAAGCACACCCGGGTCGATATCGCCGGTGCGCGTGCCGCTGATGATGCCGCCGGTGGGGGTCAGGCCCATCGACGTATCGAGGCACCGCCCATTCCTGATGGCGGAGATTGATGCACCGTTGCCCAGGTGAGCCACAATGAGTTTTTCCGGCACATTCGGCTGCAGCTGGTAGACGATGGACTCGTAAGAGATGCCGTGGGCTCCATAGCGGCGCACGCCCATTGCCGAATATTCCGCGGGAATCGGCATGTGCTTTGCTACTTCGGGCATGGTGCGATGGAAGTAGGTATCAAGGATTACAAAGTTGGGAATGCCGGGAAACAGCCGCAGGGCCTCGCGCATGATATAGACAGCGATGGGCGTGTGCAGCGGCGCAAAGGCCGTATAGCTCTCCATCTCGTCGATCAATGCGGGCGTGATGCGCTGGTTCTCGAGCACCGTTGGCCCGCCTGCGACCATGCGATGGCCGATGGCCGCCGGAGCAGGGAAATCGGCCGAGTGCAGCGCGTCGGCCACGAGCGCAAAAGCGACTGCGCGCGTGGGCAGGGCGGGCGTCTGATCGACGAGTTTTTTGCCCGCTGCATCCTTGATCCAGAACTTGCCCAGATCGGTGCCGATGCCGTCGACCGCTCCCTCGTGGAGCTTGCGCCGCTCGCCGTTGGCGGCTTCATAGATTGAAAATTTGATGGATGATGAGCCGCTGTTCAAAACCAATACTGGCAAAGATGACATGAAATAAAACCTCGATAGGTTAGGGCTGAATGAATCAGCGGGTTAGGCACTCCGCAGCGTGTCCGCGGAGTGGGGCGAGACTGCGGCGGCCTAGTCTTTTGGCCAACGCCAATCCTTCACTTCGGGCAAGTCGTCTCCGTTTTCCGCAACATACAAACGGTGGCGCTGTATGGCCTCGGAATACCACTGCTCGGCCTCGCCTACCTGCGCAGCCAGACGAGGTACGCGCCTGATGGCGTCGAGCGCCAACTGGAAACGGTCGATGTTGTTGAGTACGCACATGTCGAAGGGCGTGGTCGTGGTGCCCTCTTCCTTGTAGCCGCGCACGTGAATGTTGTCGTGATTGTGCCGCCGGTAAGTGAGGCGGTGAATCAGCCATGGATAGCCGTGAAAAGCGAAGACGACCGGAATGCCGACAGGGAAGAGGTGGTCGAAGTCCTCGTCGGGCAGGCCATGCGGATGCTCGGACTGAGGCTGGAGCGCCATCAGATCCACAATATTCACCACGCGGATGCGCAGATCCGGAATCCTGGCGCGCAAAAGGGTAACAGCGGCCAGCGTCTCCAGCGTGGGCACGTCGCCCGAGCAAGCCAACACCACATCGGGCGAACCTTCGTCATTGGAGGCCCAATTCCATGCGCCAATCCCGGTAGTGCAGTGAGCGATGGCCTCGTCAATGGTGAGCCACTGCGGCGCCGGCTGTTTGCCGGCCACAATCAGGTTGATATAGTTTCTGCTCCGCAGGCAGTGGTCGGCCACGGAGAGCAGTGTGTTTGCGTCGGGCGGAAGATAGACGCGCACTACGTCAGCCTTCTTATTCACCAGGTGATCGATAAAGCCAGGGTCCTGGTGGCTGAATCCGTTATGGTCCTGCCGCCACACCAGCGAACTGAGCAGGTAATTGAGCGAGGCGATGGGCTTGCGCCAGGGAATCTGCCTGGTCACTTTGAGCCACTTTGCGTGCTGGTTCACCATCGAGTCCACAATGTGGATGAAGGCCTCATAGCAGGAAAAGAAGCCGTGGCGCCCGGTGAGCAGATAGCCCTCAAGCCAGCCCTGGCACATGTGCTCGCTGAGAATCTCCATTACACGCCCGGTCTGCGAGAGGTTCTCATCCACCGGCAACGTCGCGGCCATCCAGGCCTTGCCAGTCCCCGTTATCACGTCGCCGAGGCGGTTGGATGCCGTCTCATCCGGCCCAAAGACGCGAAAGTTCTTCTGCTCCTTGTTGGCTTCCATCACAGCATGGAGCAGTTGGCCCAGGACGCGCGTGGATTCGACGTCGGCTTGGCCGCGGCCTTCGATTTTCACCGCGAAGTCACGGAAGTTGGGCACTCTGAGCGGTTGCAGCAGCAGGCCGCCGTTGGCGTGGGCGTTCATGCCCATGCGCCGCCGGCCCTTGGGCGCCAACTCAGCCAGCTCCGCACGGAATGCGCCTTTCTCGTCGAACAGTTCGTCGGGCTTATAGCTACGCATCCAGTCTTCGAGCAGACGCAGGTGGTCGGGCTTTTCCCGGAGTTCGGAGAAGGGAACCTGGTGTGCGCGCCAAGTGTTTTCCACGGGTTTGCCTTCCACGAACTTGGGCCCGGTCCAGCCCTTGGGTGTGCGCATGATCAGCATGGGCCACGCCGGCCGCTGGGTGGCTCCTCCTTCGCGCGCGGCCTTCTGGATGGCGGCGATGCGGTCGAGCATGGTCTCAAATACCGTGGCGGCCTGTTGGTGCAGCACGGTCGAATCATCACCCTCAAGGGTGAACGGTTCGTATCCGTAGCCGCGCATTAGATCTTCAAGTTCTGCATGAGGTATTCGCGCCAATACCGTGGGATTGGCGATCTTGTAGCCGTTCAAATGCAGGATAGGCAACACTGCGCCGTCGGTGGCTGGGTTAAGAAATTTGTTGGAGTGCCAACTGGTGGCCAGGGGACCTGTTTCGGCCTCGCCATCGCCCACAACACAAGCCACAATCAGGTCAGGATTGTCGAAAGCCGCCCCGTACGCATGCACCAACGAATAGCCCAGTTCGCCGCCCTCGTGGATCGAGCCCGGAGTCTCCGGCGCCACATGACTAGGAATGCCGTAGGGCCAGCTGAACTGGCGGAACAAGCGCTTGATCCCGTCTTTGTTCTGCTCAATGTGGGGATAGATTTCGGTGTACGATCCCTCGAGATAAGTGTTGGCCACAAGCCCCGGTCCGCCATGCCCCGGGCCAATGACGTAAATCATGTTCAGATTGCGCTCACGGATCAACCGGTTCCAGTGCACATAAAGAAAGTTGAGTCCCGGCGTGGTGCCCCAGTGGCCTAGTAGCCGCGGCTTCACGTCGTCCAGCGTAAGCGGGCGTTCCAGCAGCGGGTTGTCTTTGAGGTAAATCTGGCCAACTGAGAGATAATTCGCGGCCCGCCAGTAGGCGTCCATCTTCGCCAACAATTCCGGGCTCAGAGGACCGTGACTCGTCGCTTCGCTCATGTTGCACCTCGCAAGGGCGAAATTGCGTGCCACTCAAGGCTAGCAGCCAAAGGTTACAGCCAGGGGTGATTGGAGTCACAAGCGGCAGTTGCGCCGACTCTCTTGTAGGACTGCGCAGCTTCATTCGCAAAGTGTTCAGAAGTAGCGCTTGAGTTTCAGGATTTGCGACTCAAAGCCGTACCAGAGAACAGTGGCCAGCACAGTAGAGGCTGCCAGACGGAACGCCACCACTGCGAGATTGCCGGCCATACCGAAATGATCCATGCGCAGATCGAACCAGCCAAAGTAGATGAAGACCGTGATGTGAATCATGTAAAGGCCATAGCTGATGCGGCCATAGAAAGCCAGCGGTCCGCGGCGCAGTATAGCGTTCACCGGATTGCGCGCACCTGTGGAGGCAATGGCCGCCAGCACCGCGCCGGCAAAGCCGAGCGCCAGGGCGGAATCCAAAAATGCGGTTCCCCCGGCCACAGTGGCCGCGGCAGCAATGCCCAGTACCAAGCTTCCCAGGCCAATCGATAACCAGATGCGCCGGGCCAGAGGGATTGTGTAGATCCCTAGCGCCATGAGGCTGCCCAGGGCAAGGCCGTCCAGGTGAATCAGCGTGTGGGTGGGCGTGATCCAGGCGTGGTGGCCGTGGCGCAGCAGGGGAGAGCAGATCAGCGCCAGAGTCAGCAGGAGGGCCAAGAGCCAGGGGCGGCGCAGGAAGCGCACCGCAGGCGCCCAGAGGAAGTAGTACTGCTCCTCGATGGCCAGCGCCCAGGTGGGTCCGATCGCCGGCGGCAGAGTGAGGTGAAAAAGGTTCTGGACGAAGAAAATATAAGCCAGCCAGGGTGCGGATTTGATGGCTTCCAGCACGGTGGGGCCGATGAACCAGGGAGCGTTCAGGTAGACAACCGCCAGCAGCAGCGCATACAGGGGCCAGATGCGCAGCACCCTGCGCGCATGGAAGGTATGCAGGTAGTGCGGCTTGTCCAGCGTGCCCAGGAGAATGGAAGTAATCAGAAACCCGCTTAAGACAAAAAAGACAATCACGCCCGACCATCCCCACATGCTGGCGGAGAAGAGCCACGTTCCCTGGAGCCGCAGATGGCAGTGGTAGAGAACGACCCACAGAATCGCAAGCCCGCGCAGGCCGTCTAGTTCCGGCAGGTAGTTGGGCAGCCAGGTTGGGCGTTGAATGGGCAAGGAAGTGTGTGCGCAGGTCAGCGAGTCAGCGCTGAGATCATCCCGCCGCCAGCTGCTTGGCCCTCTCCGTGGCGCGCATCACGGCCTTGATGAGCGTGACGCGCAGGCCACCTTCCTCAAGCTCGAGAATGCCGTCGATGGTGCACCCGGCGGGAGTGGTTACGGCGTCCTTCAGCAGCGCCGGATGGTAGCCAGTGTCGAGCACCATCTTGGCGGCGCCATAGGTGGTTTGCGCGGCCAGCTGCGTAGCCGTGTCGCGGGGCAAGCCCACCTTCACGCCCGCCTCGGCCAGCGCTTCAATAATGATGTAGATGTAGGCCGGTCCCGAAGCCGATAGGCCTGTTACGGCATCCATGTGTTTTTCGTCCACCACCACAACGCGGCCCACCGTCTCAAAAATGCGTTGCGCCAGTTCCATTTGTGCCGGGGTCACAAAACGCCCGCGGCACAATCCTGCGGCTCCCGCGCCCAGGGCCGAGGGTGTGTTGGGCATGGCGCGAATCACGCCTATCTCCAGCCCCGCCGCGTCTTCAATCGCCCTGGTCTTGACCGATGCAGCAAAGGAGACCAGCGTTTTGGTCTTGGTAAGCGCGGGGCGTATCTCGGCGATCAGGTCCGGCACCTGGAAGGGCTTCACGCCCAGCAGAATCAGATCCGCCTTGCTGGCCGCGGCCAGGTTGTCGGTGCTCACGTCCACACCCCATTGTGTACTCAGGGCGAGCGCTCGCTCGGCGTGGCCTACGGTGGCGTGAATCTGGTCGGGAGCAAAAAGGTTCTGCTTCAAAAAGGCTTGCAGCAGAATGCCGCCCATCTTGCCGGCTCCGAGCACGGCCACACGGACATTGGGCAACTGCGCGGGTACTTCGGTGGCCTCAACGGCTATCTCCGCCATTTTTTCCTTTTTCCCTTGATTTAGATGAGGGTTTTGAAACTACGTCCAGAATACGCGCATCGCCGCGCCTATGCTACGCCCCGAGTAGGTTCGTAGACAATTCGGCCAGGGAATCGCTTCACAACGAAGCGATTCTCCTGGCCGCACAACTGTATAAGCTTGCCTGCTTCCTAGGGGGTGAGCAGTTCTTCTTGTGAGAGATAGGACCTAAATGCCTTGTCAGCGTTGCTGGTCCGCTCTTCAGCTGTCCAGGCCTCGTTCCAAACCATGTAGCCGCCCGGAAGGGTGAACGTTTTCAGCCGGTTGGCGATTCCACACAAGATTGCCGTTTGCCCGGCGTGGCTTTCCAGATCATAGATGTCGGTCGATTTCGCGGCCGACTTGGGGGCGCGAATATCGGCAATCTGTGATCCGGCATAGGCAATGGCAATGGCCAAGGTTGTGTCCTTCAGCCGGTTCTTGTCGAAGATGCAGCTGAAGAGCACGCCATCCGGGGAGTCAACGTCGCCCTTGACCTCGGATTTTGACGAGGCCTCATTGGCGCCGCCGAATCCAATCACTACGCCATTGTTGTCAACCTTAGTGCCGAAGGCGTTGGCAGCCCGTTCCACATCCTCACCTGCCGCGTTGCCGGGACCGAAGGCCTTTGCTACCAGGTGAATAGTCGCCAATGGGTCGCTGACCTGGGCATCGAGCGGAATCTCGCCCTTGGTGATCGGAGCGATTTTTGAGTAATCGATCTCCTGGGGAGTTACATCGGAGACCGATTGCAGGACAAGCCGCGCGGGATAGGCATTCAGATGCCCGAAGCCGCTGATGAGTGCAATCTTGCCCGACGCGTCGTGATGCAGAGCCACGTCCGCTCCGTCCAGCCGGCCCACCAGTGTGGCGCTCACGTTGTTGCGCCCGCATCCGATGCACATGCCGTTGCCTTTGTAAGGTGCGGCAAGCGCGGAATCGAACTGCTTGAAGTCTTTGCTCTTATCCAGGGTTACAGGCGTCCGCTCGACAGGCGCAACCGTCCCGGCGAAGTTGCGGGCGGGCTGCATCTGAACCATGAGGGCGGGGCCTGCCTTGGCCTTCGTCCCTTCAGGATACGAAAGCCAGATGTCGCTCACGTGCTGGCCGCAGCCAGTGCCCTTGATCACAAATTGAGACAGCCCAGCCGTCACCGTTCCCTTGACGCGAACAATCTTTCCGTTAAAGGACTGCGGATTCTTGAGAATGTCGCAGACTGTTGTATCGACCACCTGCGCATGCAGGCAGCAAGAAAATGCACACACCAACCCGATTACAAGAAGGCGCTTCATTCCACTCTCTCCATTGATTGCGAAACCCGCCTCACCCGCCAACCGCAGCAAACGAGCAGACTAGCTCCAGATTTGAACTTTCCAGCCTACCACGCCGGGACGGCTGGGGAAGTGTTCTCGGCCACGTTCCGGGGGCTATTTCGTCCCAACCGCTTTCTGGTTCGCGATCCAGGCATCGATGCGGTCGCTGAGCACGTCCAGCGGCAGTGCGCCCGTGTCCAGCACCTGATCGTGGAAAGCGCGAATATCGAACTTGTCGCCCAGCGCCTTCTTTGCCCGGTCCCGTAACTCGAGAATCTTGAGTTGACCGATCTTGTAGGCCAGCGCCTGGCTGGGCCCCGCGATATAGCGATCCACCTCGGACTGGATGCTGGTTTCGTCGATGGCCGAGTGGTCATGAAAGTACTGGACCATCTGGTCGCGGGTCCAGTGTTGGGAGTGGACGCCAGTGTCGACGACGAGGCGGATGGCGCGCCAGATGTCGCCTTCCAGTCGGCCGTAGTCCGAGTAGGGGTCCTGGTAGAATCCGACATCCTTGCCCAGCCGCTCGGCATACAGGCCCCAGCCCTCGGAGAAGGCGGTATAGCGCTCGTACTTCCGGAACTCGGGAAGACCCTCCAGTTCGTCGGCGATGGAGATCTGCAAATGGTGGCCGGGAATGCCCTCGTGGTAGGCGATGTCCTCGACCGAATAGAGGTTCAAAGTGGTGGCGTTGTAGGTGTTGATGCGCAGGCGTCCAGGGCGGCTGCCGTCGGGCGTGCCCGCTTCGTAGTAAGCCGGCGCCGCAGTCTTCTGGATGTAATCCGGAACCGCCGCCACCTCAAAGGGCGCTTTGGGCAGGCGACCAAATAGTTGTGGCAGCTTGGCCTGCATGGGAGTCAGGTAGCCGCGATAGGCGTCGAGCAGAGCTTCGGCCGAGGCGGGATGCAGCTTCGGATTGGTCTTGAGGCTGGCCTGGAAGCTCTTCAAATCCTTGAAGCCAAGCTGCTGGGCGATGACCTGCATCTCAGCTTCATCCTTTTTCACCTCGTCGAGGCCGATCTGGTGAATCTGGTCCGAGGTCAGATTCGTGGTCGTTGTGCGGCGTATGAGGAACTGGTAGTACTTTGCCCCGTCGGGCAGGGCGGAGATTCCGGGCTGCTCACGTCCGGCGGGAACATAGGTGACCTGGAGAAAGCGCGCGAAGCGCTGGTAGGCGGGCAGCACCTGCTTACCAATCGCGTCCATCATTTCGGACTTGATGCGCTCCTGTTCCGGCGCGGGAATCGACGCTGGAAAGTGCTTCAGGGGCATGGCCAGTGGCGAGTCCTCCGGCTTTTGATCGGCCAACTGCTTCACCTGATCCAGCGCCTTCGCCAGCAGGAACTTGGGCGGGACTCGGCCATCGTCGATGCCGATGGTCATGTTGGTGGTTACCTGGTCGAAGGCTTTGGGGAGGGCGCGCAGCCGAGCGGTCCAATCGTCGTAGTCCTTGACGGTGGTGAAGCTGAGTTCGGCCACTAACTGCGGATATTCGGTGTAAATGCCCCCTTGCTGACTCACGGGCATCTCCCACTCTTTGAACTCCGCGGATTCTTCATCGTCGGCAAACTCACGCAGGAGCAGATCGCGACTGGTCTTCTCCTGGTTTGTCAAGCCGGCGGTGTCGATGGCAGCCAGGTGCATCAGAAAGTCCTGTTTGCGGGCCAGCCAATCGTTCTCGGCCTTCACGGAGTAGTCGGTGATCTGGTAGTTATAGCGCTTGTCGCCAAGGGTGGAGGCGAACTCGGGAGAGTGCTGGAGAGTCGCTTCCCAATACTCGTGGAAGATGTCGTTGAGGGCTTTGCGGCGATCTTCGAGGGAAGCCGGGGCCGAGGTGAGAGGCAGGGCCTGCGCGCGGGCGAAGGACACGCAGGCCAGCAGCAGGAAGGCCGAGGTCAGTGCAGGGAGCCAGACTTTTCTCAACGGAACAGTTCCTTGGAGTGAAGTTGAGGGGCGAATACGCATTCCCATCGAGTGTAGAGCACGTGGCAGAGAACAACATTTCCCAGAGAAGAATGGGCGTGTCGGAATTTAGATTTGGTGGTCACGTCCGGCGTGGGGTGGACCAAAACACTGGAAAAACAGCCCCAAGAGGACTTGGACGGTCAGGCCTTCCGCGATCAGCCACCCCGGCGCGCTTTCGCATCCTGACCCCATGCAGTTAACCCTTGCGGCTCCCCAATGCACAGGCATGCGCGGTATGCTCTGACCATGGTGCGCTTCACGGTGCTGGCGTCGGGGTCCAGGGGTAACAGCATGGTTGTGTCCGGGGGCCGCACACGCATCCTGGTGGATGCCGGGCTGAGTTGCCGGGAGCTTTTCCGGCGCATGAAGCTGGCAGATGAAGACCCCACGACACTGGACGCTATCCTGATTACCCACGAACACCAGGACCACATCAACGGGCTCTCCGTTACGGCGCGCAAGCTGGGCATTCCGGTGTACTTTACCGAGGGTACTCATCGCGCCTGGATGCGTTGGCTGACGCCGCGCCGGCAGATGACTTATGCCCAGTGGCTGGAGCAGTGCCGCCAACAGGCAGCCGCCCGACAGGCGGAGGCCGACGCAGCAGCCGCCGAAGGGGAGCCGGATGAGGTGGACCTTGCTGCGGAATGCGACTCGGCCGGGGTGGACTCGACACAGGGCTCTGCCGCGGAGGCAAGCGCGAAAGCTGCCGAGGCCAATCCTCATGCTGCAGTCGCGACGGTGCAAAAGGACCCAACGTGGTTACCTTCAGTCGCTTACTTCCAGGCCGGACAACCCTTCCAGGTCGGCGATATCGCCGTGAGCCCCTTCACGATTCCCCATGACGCAACGGACCCGGTGGGCTTTGTGTTTCAGACAGAAGGGGTGCGGATGGGTGTGACCACCGACCTGGGCTACATTCCGCCCAACGTCAAGGCCCAGCTCAAGAAACTCGACTTGCTGCTGCTGGAGTCGAACCACGACCTGGAGATGCTGCGCGACGGGCCGTACCCCTGGTCGGTGAAACAGCGGGTATTGTCGCGGGTGGGCCATTTATCGAACGAGGCGGCGGCGGAGTTCCTTGAGAGCGAGTATGACGGCCAGGCAGCCTACGTTATCCTGGGGCATCTGTCTGAAAGCAATAATCTTCCCGATCTGGCGAGAGTTACGGCGGAGCGCGCGCTGAACGGACGGGCAAGTCTGCTGGCCAATCGACTGTTACTTGCAGAGCAACACCAGCCAATCTCATCTATCTATTTCTAGATGGGATGGTTTAAAATGGTTACATTAGTAAGAACAGTCATCACTCTGTACCAGGTGGATTGGCAAGGGGAATGCCTGGGCGCTTCGGCCCTGGGGGTAGTTGAGTTATTGGAACACCAGTGAATCACGCATGGCTGGTGGAGCATCCAAGACGCACAGGGCTCTCTATTGCCACGCAGGCCGCGCTGACGCACAGCGATTGAGCAGAACCTTTGCAAAGTGAGTCTAAATGTCTATGGCAAGAACACGCTGCACAGATCGAGTAGTTGGCAATATCCTGGCAAGCTGGCGCTATGACATTTCGGGAATTTCACCCGAGATGCGGAAGGACTACGAGCAACATCTGGCCGACTGCAACCACTGCAGTGCGCGGCAGAGATTTCACCGCAGCCTGGACGTGACCCTGTTTGTGCTGACCTCGCTGGCGGTCTTCTTCTTCCTGTTCGCGCTGGCGGTGCTGCAGCACATCAAGCCGTTGGATCATGTCGCCTTCCATGTTTTTCAACTTGATATCTCCGACATGTACCACATGCTGTTCTCGGCAGGCATTGCGGGGCTTTGTTTCTCGGTGATTGCGCTGGCGCTGGTGCTGATGGCTACGCCGGCTCCCTCCTATCTTGGCGGCATCGCATCGGAGCGCGCCAAGCTGCTTGAAGAGCGTCTGCCGGACGCCATCAAGTCGCTGCGCCCGCGCTAGAAAGCGACTTCCTTCGGTATAAGTTCAGGGCCTCTCGCATGCGGGAGGCCCTTCTGCTTGGTGCGCATGGCTATGCAGCAATGAGAAGCTAATACTCCTCGTTCTGACGCGAAGAGGCGGAGTTTTTGACCAGACCCTCTAAATCCGCCTGCTTGGGTGTGGCGTGTCTCCTTGCTCGTGGGGACCACGGCGCGTGAAGGATGGCGCTCCCTCTATGTCGTGGGAGGTCGAGCGTAAAGTGCTGGTGCTGTTTCTTTAGGGCTCCGGGAATCACCCGACAATCTGGCCATGGCCGAGCCAGCGGCGCAGGTAGCTGACCTGGCCCACATGGTAGGCCTCGTGAAAGGCCAGGAAGACGACCATGCCGCTGACCTTCCCGTCGAAGCTCGGCGATTTCTCCGGAGCCGGTGCGGACAAGACTTCATCCGATGCGCTCTCGAGCGCGGCGGTCAGGTTTGCGGAGACCTGCTGCCAACCAAGCAGAATCTCCTCTGACGAAGGGAACTCTGACGGCGCAGGCAGTTTGGCTCCGCGCGCGAAGAGGGACAGCCATGGCCGCTCCCATGGCGAACCAAGCATCTTGAGAGCCATGGAGCGCGCCCAAACGAGGTGGCCCAGAATCCAGAGGGCCGGGTTTGTTGTTTGGTTGGGGCAGGCAAGCAACTCCTCGGTGGTGAGGCCGTCGAAACTCTTTGCGAGTAAATGGCTGTTCTGGCGATAGGCATGTGCCGCGGTGTCAATGCGACTGTCGATGGGCATGATTGTGGCTCTCCTTTGATGTGGATAGGGTGGCGGGTAAGCGGTGGCATCGGACGCAGGTGCCCGGCTAGGATTTCGCGGCGCGCTCGAGTTCGGCGATGTCCAGCTTGGTCATCTGCAGCATGGCTTGCATCGCTTTTGGGTGCTTAAGGAGATCGGAGATGCGCGCGGGCACAATCTGCCAGCGCAGGCCGAACTTGTCCTTGAGCCAGCCGCACTGAATTTCGCTGCCGCCTTCGCTGAGCTTCGACCAATAGTAGTCCACCTCCTGCTGGGAGTCGCAGCGCACGACGAACGAGACAGCTTCAGTGAACTTGAAGCTTGGGCCACCATTGAGGGCCGTAAACTGCACGCCGTCCAGCTCGAAAGCGATGGTGAGAACGCCGCCTTTTGGTCCAGGGGCTTCGCCGGTGTTGCGCAATTCGTCGAGACGGCGTGAGTTCTTGAATACGGTGAGGTAGAAGGCGACCGCCTCTTCAGCGTTGGAATCGAAGCAGAGAAACGGGGTAATGCGGGGGAAGTTTTCAAGAGCGCTCACCGGAGTCACCTGATCATTGATTTGAAAGAGATTTGCAGGACGCACCAAGAATGGCAAAGACATTGAAGAGCAAACCAAGCGAACTGGCGCACATTGTAAACACAATTCGATTGCAAGTTGCAAGTTAAAATATGTAACGTATTTCTGTGGTCAGAAAATCCATCAAGAAGCCTCGCTCGGGATGCCCGGTGAGCGTCTCGCTGGAACTTTTCGGCGATCATTGGTCGCTGCTGATCATTCGCGATCTGATGGTGCGTGGCTACCGCACGTTCAGGGAGTTTCAGCAGGCCGGGGAAGGGATCGCCACCAATATCCTGTCTGCCCGCCTGCGCAGGCTGAAGACCGGGGGCATCGTGATGGCAGAGCCTGCAGCAGAGGACGGCCGGAGCATTCACTACCGGCTCACGCCAAAAGGTATCGCGCTGGCGCCGGTAGTGCTTGAACTGCTACTCTGGGCGGCGCGGTATGAAGAGACGGCCGTACCCTGCGGCTTTGTGGAGCAGGTGGAAAAGAACCGCGAAGCCGTGCTTGCGGAAACTTATCGCCGATGGGAACAGCGCGATCCCACGCCGTTGATTCCTCCCTTCAAAGTCGAACGTAAACGCCACAAGGAGAACACAAACAATGAAGATGCACACCTATCTGAACTACGGCGGAAACTGCACTGAGGCGTTCAAGTTCTACGAAAAACATCTAGGCGGAAAGATCGGCATGATGATGACGCACGCCGATTCGCCTGGCCCCAGCAATGTGCCGCCGGAATGGAAGAACACGGTACTGCACGCGCAAATCACCATTGGAGAGGCGCTGCTGATGGGAGCGGACATACCGAGTTACAAGCCAATGCGCAGCGTCTATCTTTCGCTGAGCGTCGACAGTGACGCGGAGGCGGATCGCATTTACGGGCAACTTTCCGAGGGCGGCGAGGTGTTCATGCCGATGCAGGAGACATTTTTTGCGACGCGGTTCGCCCAGTTACGGGATAAGTTCGGCACGTCGTGGATGCTTATTCACGAGCGCCCCATTCCGAGCCAAGGGTAAAGAGTGCGCATAGGGATTTCGCACCTTTGGGAGTGCTATCCCATGTCCGAAAATCCGGACATGGGGCACCCACAGCCTCCGGTCCAGTAGGCTATGCAGGCCAGAGAGTAAGTACCTTGCTTATGGCGGAGACTACGGTAGCCGCTGTGGCGATATTTTTTGTAATTTGATTGATCTCGTCCTTTATCGTCTGCAGCGCCTTGTTCACGGCATCGATCTTAGGTTTGAAAGCAATAAATAGCTGAGTGTTCTTGGCAAGACCCTGCTCATCAATGGCGGTGATGATTTCGCCAATGGCTTCCTGGGCGCCATGGATGAGATCTTTGCTGGCGATGTCAGATGCTTCCCAATAGGCTCTGCCGAGCGCATCGTAGGCAGCCTGGTAAGTAGCGCCTGGGTCGGGATTTTGCAGAATTGGCGGTGTGGCAGGGCTGCTCATCGATATCCTCCTCAAGGATGAAGTTATTTCGTCGGAAGGGACTTATAAAAGGTTGAGAGGTCCTGGCCCACGGCTTGAAGATCGGCAATCTTTTGCTGAAGGGATTCAGGATTGTTGCCCTGGGCTGCTGCGGCCAGCGCCTGGTGAGTTAGCGCAAGTGTGCTCAGGGCCGTCTGGAGCTTGGCGAGCAGATCATCGTTCGCCTTTTGCTGGGCGGCGAGTTCGATGAGGCGGCCGACTTCTTCGCGGTGCTCGAAGGGGCTGACGGCTGTGCCCTCATGGCGGATGGAGTGATCCAAATCAATGATCAATGACTGATAGTCAACATCGGCCTGGCGGCGAAGAATCTTGATGTCGCTGTCGAGTAACTCACATAGAGCCTGGACATTTGGATTCATCGCCTGGGTGATTTTCGGAAGGGAGCCTTTGACCTTTTTGGCCCTGAGGTAATCGGCGAGAGCGAGAATAGTGGTGCTGATAGCGTTGGACTGCGCCGCACTTAGCACGGGGATGTTAGGGATGGCGGTGCTGAATTTGGTCGCAATGTTTTGGTTCAGATCCCCGAGGTTTGCGCCCACGCCAGCAGCGGCGTCGTCGAGCGCTTTATCTTCGTCCTTCTGTGGCTTGCCGGTAAGCTCCACGAGAGAGGCGGCGTAGGCTTTGAGGCCGTCGAGAACCTTGACGCGCGCATCAAGCTGCTCCGGAGTGAGCAGGGGCTGGACATTCAGATAGGGGCTCCAGGTGGGGTTTTTGTCGTAGTCGTAAACGGCGGCTGCGACCTGCTCGTCCTGGCGGAGCTTATTGGCGGCGCGGTAGGCATCTTGAGAACTGTCGACCACTATACCGGCAGCCTGGGAAAATGCAGTGGCGTGCTTGGCCAGCGGTGAGAGGCAGCCGGTGGCGGATAGGCTCAGACATAACCAAAGAGTCAGTACACCGGCGTGCGCAAGCTGCCTGGGGAGCCTTTGGGGGAAGTGGTCCTGCGGGCGTCGCATTCCTGCATAAAAGACCACGACCGGTGCGTTGTCAAGACAAAATATATTGATCTTTCTAAAAGTTCGACTATTCGTGGATGCCGGGGCGTGATACAAGGTTAGGCATGTAACTTCCCCCGGAGGATCACAATGGCCAAGAGAATCGTGTATTGCGCGGACGGAACCTGGCAGGCGCCGGTGAATAACACCAATGTTTACCGGCTGTATAAGGCTCTACTTATGAGCGCAGACCAAGTTACCTATTACGACGATGGAGTGGGCGCCGACGCCTCGGGGTTGAGCCACATTCTGGAAGGCGCGTTCGGTCAAGGACTATTCCAGAAGATACAAGACGGCTACACGAAGATAGCTCATGCGTTTGAATCGGGCGACGAGATATATCTGTTTGGATTCAGCCGGGGAGCGTACACGGCGCGAAGCCTGGCGGGAATGATCGCAAATTGCGGCCTGCCGACAGGAACGTTCAGCGACAATTGCGTAGCACAGGCATTTGCGGCCTATCGGGATCCGGTGAACAGGGCGTCGATTCTGGCGGGACTGGGGCCGTGTGGGCTGGGAGACGCAACGATACGGATGATTGGTGTGTGGGACACGGTGGGTTCACTCGGAATTCCCGCGATCCTTGGCGGGATCGATGACAAGATATATGGATTTCTCGACACGGGACTGCATCCGGATGTGAAAAACGCCTACCACTGCCTTGCAATCGATGAACAGCGACCACAGTTTCCAGCTACGCTTTGGACCTCGACTCCAGCGCCCGGGCAGACGATAGAACAGGTCTGGTTCTCAGGCACCCATGGGGATGTGGGCGGAGGGACAACCGCAGCAGGGGGCGTGGATGCGGGAACGCAGCTGTGCGATATCACGCTAGGATGGATGGCGGCCAAGGCGCAGGCGCTGGGCCTAACGATGGATCCGGCGGTAGCCGCACAGTTTGCGACATTGCCCTCGCAGTACGCCCTGGATGCGATCCACCAGACGTGGACCCCGTTGGATGGGCCGCCGCACCTGCGGCCGATTGCGGCGAATGCCGAGGTTGCAAACAGCGTGGCCGTACGGGTGCAATACGGATTGACCTACACGCCGGGAAACCTGACCCTGGCGAATGGCTTGCTGGGGAGTGGGTATTCGCTGGTGACGGTGGTGAGCTAAAGCCGGCTGGTACGAGAGCCGCAATTATTCGCCGTGGAAGCGGACAGCGAGGGCGGCGCGTGCAGCCTCCAAGAAGCGGGCGAGCCGGGTCATGTGAGGGAGTGCGACTGGGCGCAGACCGCGACCTTACCGGAGATCACTTCAACGTCTGACCTTTGTCCGTCATTTGAGCCAGAAGGGTCTGGCTCTCCGCCTGGACCAGGGCAGACAACTTTGCATAGGAAAGCGCTTCGGCCGAGTCCTGACCCGTGGCGATGGCGTAGGCGCAGTTCGCCGCCAGTGGTGGCAGGGGGAATGCTGCATCAGCGCAGCAGGTCTTCGAGGGTGGTACTGAGGTCAGTCTTTTCGTCGCGGTATTTCACGATGACGGGCGCGTAGAGGCTGAGGCCCCAATTCTGGCTACGCGCATGGCCCTTACCTTTGGATACGGCGCGGGAGCCAGGCACGACAACCGCATTTGCGGGGACGATGAGGGGCATGTCGCCGGCGGCGCGGAGGACTGTGCCGTTGACCAGGTCGAATACGGGAGTGCCACGGGTGAGGATGGTTCCGGCGGCCAGGACCGCGCCGCGACGAACAATGGTTCCCTCATAGACGCCGCAATTGCCGCCGACGAGTACGTCGTCTTCAATGACCACGGGACTGGCGTTGACGGGCTCGAGGACGCCGCCAATCTGCGCAGCGGCGCTGAGGTGAACGCGCTTGCCGATCTGGGCGCAGGAACCGACGAGGGCGTGCGAATCGACCATGGTGCCCTCGTCGACCCAGGCGCCGGCGTTGATGTACATGGGTGGCATGCAGACCACGCCACGAGCCACGTAGGCTCCGGCACGCACCGAAGAACCGCCGGGCACGACGCGGACCCCGTCGGCCACGGCGAAGCGGTGGACCGGGAAGGTGAGCTTGTCGATGAAGGAGAGGCCAGCCGCAGAGCAGTCTACGAGAGCGCCTAGGCGAAAGCCGAGCAGAATGCCCTGTTTGACCCAGGCGTTGACGCGCCAGCCGGTGGTTGAAGCGGCGTCCGGCGAGGCGGCGCGCGCCTGACCGGACTCGAGGGCGGCACGAAGTTCGAGGAAGTCGTCCATGGCGGACTGGTCACCGACGGCAGCCGGACCGGCGGCAAAGTGGCGCTCCACGGCTTGCTGAAGCTGAGAGATGGACATTGCATTCTGAGTCTATCAAGGCAGGGAACAGGGGTTCAGGGACTAGGGTTGGGGCGCGCTGATTTGGTACCGAGCGGCTTCAGGAGGCGCGAAGTGCGCGTGGAGAAGCACACGAATTCTGCGGAAATCAGGTAGGGCTGAGTCGCGCCGATGGAAAAACAGTAGCCTAGCAGGAACGAGTCAGGCCGCGGGCCGAGGCTGCAGCTTTACCTTGGCGTGGCCGTTCATCGCAATAGGCTGGAGGCGGAAGGAGTTCTTTCCTGCCGGAACCAGTGCCAGGGGAACTGGAGCGCGGTTCGGTTTTGAGTGCAGTTGCTTTGATTCAAGCCAGGCGCACAGCCGGGGGTCATGAATCTCAGGCTGACCTTCCCAGAAGTTTGGACTGAGGCCACACTGTATTTGCAAATGATCGAGTTGCAACTCGATGGCCGAAATGCGCTTAGGAAAATAGCGGCGCACGTTGTCGATGCCGACATGGAGTCCAGTAACTCCATGGCCTTTGGATTGTGTGAGAACCACCATAAGTACCTGCTCTTTAACAGCGAATGAGGTCAGTTTAGGGAGACAGGATGGGGAAAACTGCGGGGAATACCTGGAATTCGCAGTACGAATTCCTAATTTGAAACCCTTTGGAAAAAGGGTCAATTTGGGTTAATAGTGCACCCCTTTTTCTTCCCTGTCAAGAACTTGTCTTGTTAATTCAACTTTGCGCGCTAGTCAAAGGTTGATAAAGATGCCTGGAGGCGCGTGGAGATTGCTGGAGAGCCCTCTGGGCGGCTAAATCGTGTGCAGTAATAGACGCAGGCTTCTGCAACTTAGTGAGCAAGCAAATAAGTCACAGAGCGGTGATGGCTGGAATGCAAGTTACAGCTTAGAAACATGGTGGGGAGGCAGCAAGTTATAGGAGATAACTTCAGCGAAGTTATCAACGTTTACATTTTTGGAAGGCGAAGCATCTAAAGAGTTCGGCGTCAATCTTATGCCGCTGTTTAGTGATGAATTGATTGAGGGATTTGTGCGGATGCGAAACCGCGTACTCAGGAGACGGGCTATGGCTGCACTTCCGGCACGGGCTGGACAGTGCAGGGGGCGGTCTGGAACCAGGGAGCATGGAGCCTGCCGGGGTGGAGCTGGAGACAGACCTGACTGCCAGGAATTGTGGCGTCATAGGTGCTGGGGGAGACGGCTACCTGGTTCGGTTTTGCAAACGGTCCCCACGTCTCGAGCTGGAGATAATAAGTGTTGGAACGGCCGTGTGAAATGTGTTTGCCGATGACAGTCACGTTGTAGGCAATGGCAGGGGACTGATCCGCGAGCGAGTCTGCCACGAGGACGAGGCCGTAGCTGTACATGCCCGCGAAAAAGAGCAAGGCGATGAGGCGGCCGAAGGCTTGAGGTCCTTTGGGCGCGGCGGCGTAAAGCAATCCGGCGCAGACGATTGCGACTGCGGCGATCAGCGGCAACAGGGGCTGCATGGAGACGAAATGGATGCCGCGATTGTGGAGGACGAGTCCAAAACCGGCGACAAGCAAGGCATAGCTGAGTTCAGCGCGGGGATCAGATTTTTGCTTGACGACGGCATAGAGCAGGGGCGACCGCTGCAACAGGAGCATCAAAGCCACGGGTATCAGCGCGAGGACGATGGCCGAGGGTACCTGCAGGGCGGCATCCGCGAAGTTCAGCGCGGCCGCGGCGGCAACGGCGATCACAAGGGCAAAGATGCTCCAGGTCCGGGCCGTGGACAGAGCGGCGAGGCGCTCCTCGGGGGTGGCGCCCAGTTCCTGGTCATGGGAGATTTCATCGAGCAGCGCATCGCGATCACGCTTGTCGAGGTCAGTGATTTGCTGGGACCATGCGCGGAAGTCGTCATCGGTAGCGAAGGAACTGGATAGAGTGATGGATCCGCGCCCGTCTTTGAGGTAGAGCTTCCGATAGGTGCCATTGCGCGTGCTTATGGTGCGGAATCCCTCAATCTCGCTGAGATCGGCGCTGCGTTCGCGGAAGGCGCCGCGCACCTCGATGCGGGTGCCCTCGATGACCAGGCGGGAGCGCAGCACCACAGCGAGCATGTAGGCGCTGAAGGGCAGGAGGAACAGAAATACGATCGCGCTGGCCGGGCCGTTGGGGTGCGCTGCAATCGAGATCGCAGCGAAGATTCCGACAGCGGCAAGCAGAACCGCAAAGAAGAGAAGGAGCCCTTTTGGTGCAATTCTCAACCGGTATTCGTGCCGTGTTGCGGTTGCTTGTTGGAACGAATTCATCGTGCTCCTCCGTTGCTCGCCTTTGTACCACAGGAGACAGACCTGCGCGTATGAATAGAAGCAGAGGCGGTACACGGGCCGATGGGAACGGTGTGGCCGCTCGCATACACTGAATGGTTACGCGGTTTTTTGGGCATTGGGCTGGGCCGAGCCGCGCTGGAGAGGAAGTTGGGAAAGAGATTGATGCGAATTGGCGGGCAGTTGGCCCTGGCGGTTTTTTTGGCGACGGCGGCGGGAGCACAGCAGCGCTATGACGCCGAGGCGATCCGGCTGAACAACCGCGGCGTGGCGCTGATGGGGCAGCAATTTACCGAGCGGGCCGCGGAGAGCTTTGCGGCGGCGTGCAAGAAGGACCCGAAGCTGGCGCAGGCAGCCATCAACGAGGGCATTGCGCTAATGACGCTGCAAAAACTGCCGGAGGCCAAAAGGGCCTTGCAGACGGCGCTCGCCCTAGACCCTGGGAGTGCCCAGGCCTGGTACAACCTGGGACTGGCGCAGCACGCCGACAATGAACTGGACGCGGCACTGGCCAGTTTTCAGCAGGCGGTGAAGTTCGATCCCCGGGACGTGGACTCGTATTACTTTGAGGGCGCCACCTATCAGGAGATGAAGCAGTACGACAAGGCGATTGCGGTGCTGAAGCAGGCACTGGAAATCAGCTCGCTGCACGCTTCGTCGGAGTTTGCGCTGGCGCGCGCGCTGCAACGTTCTGGCGACACAGCGGATGCGAAGGAGCACTTCAAGCGCTTTCAGCACCTGGCGAGTACCAAGATTGGAGCGCCGATCGGGCTGGCCTACGGCGAGCAGGGGCACTACTCGACGGTGACGCCGGTGGAGGAGCCGCAAGCGGTGGAACGGACGATGATCCCGGTGAAACTGGTGGCGGAGGCGATGATTGTGGAATCCCAGGTCCCAAAGGCGGGACCTGGGGCACCCACGTACTCAGGGACGGGCGGGGCTTGCATGATGGATGTGACCGGGTCGGGGGGCATGGACCTGCTGCTGATGGGGTCGGGAGCGCAGGCCATTCGCGTGCTGCACAGGCGGAACGATGGAAGCTATGAAGAGCTGGACTCGGCGGCCACGGGGCTGAAGGCGCAGGGTCATGCAGTGGCGTGCGCGGTGGGCGACTACGACGCCGACAACCTGAACGATCTGGCGGTGGCGCTGGACGACGGGGTGCTGCTGTTTCGGAATCTGGGCAAGGGAAAGTTTGAGGATGTGACGGCGGAGGCGGGACTGGGCCCGCGCAATCGGCCTACAGGGATCACATTTGTGGACTACGACCACGATGGCGATCTGGATTTGCTACTTACCGGATTGGCGCTGAATGCAGGCGGGGAATCGAATGTGCTGTGGCGCAACAACGGCAACAAGACATTTACCGAGTGGACCGAGCCGACGGGACTAGGCGGCAGCGGCAAGACGGAAGCCGTGATTCTGACCGACTTCAACAACGACCGCGCGGTGGACCTGGCGGTGACCGGCGATGGCCCGGCGCCGTTGCTGTACGTGAATCCGCGTGAGAGCAAATATCCAACACAGCCGTTGTATGAAGGCGAGAAGCTGCCGCCGACGGTGGGCATCGCGGTGCTGGACTACGACAAGGACGGCTGGATGGACATGGCCGTGACGCATGCCGGCGCGCCGGGACTGACGCTGTGGCGCAACGTCGAAGGCCCCAACCATATCGGACGAAGGTTTGAGCGCGTGACGCTGCCGCTGCATGGCGCACTGCGCGGATGGGGCTTGACGCCGATCGACATCGACAACGACGGATGGATCGACTTGGCGGCCATCGTGGAAACGAGCGCGGGACCGCGGGTGCGGGTGTTGCGCAATCGCGGAGACGGCAGCTTTGAGGATGTGAGCCATGCGCTGGGACTAGACAGCGTGACGCTGCACGCGCCGCGAGGGCTAATTGCCGCCGACGTGGACGGCGACGGCGCGGCGGACCTGATTGTGACACAGTTGAACGCGCCGCCGGTGCTGCTGCGGAATATAGGCGCAAACAAGAACCACTTTGTGCGCCTGGACCTGACGGGCTACGCGGACAACAAGACCGCGCTGGGCACCAAGGTGGAGATATTTTCAAGCGGGCAGTGGCAGAAGTGGGAATTGGCGGGCGCATCGGGCTACCAGACGCAGGGCCCGCAGCAACTGCTGGTGGGGCTGGGCAAGTCGGAGGGCATCGACCTGTTGCGGATGCTGTGGCCCACCGGGGTGCTGCAGGACGAGATCGATTTGCCGCATACGCCGGTGATTGCGATGAAGGAAGCCGACCGGCGGGGTAGCTCGTGCCCGGTGCTATTCGCGTGGGACGGGCATAAATACAAGATGGTGACGGACGTGATTGGCGCGGCGGTGGTGGGGCACTGGTTTACACCGACGCGGCGCAATATTCCGCACGATGGCGAGTGGATCAAGGTGGACGGCGCGCAACTGGCGGGGGTGAACGGAAGGCTGAGCCTGCGCTTTATTGAGCCCATGGAAGAAGTCAATTACATTGATCAGTTGCGGCTGGTGGCCGTCGATCATCCGGAGAGTGTCGAAGTGAATCCCGATGAGCGGTTCCTCGACGATCCTCCATTTGCTTCGGGGCGAGTGGTGGCATCGGCGGGCGCGCATTTGCCCGTGGGCGCGTGGGACGGCGAGGGCCGCGACGTGCTGAAAGAAGTGAGCCTGCGCGATCACGAGTTTGCAAGCGGATTCACGCCACTGCCGTATGACGGATTTGCGAAATTGCATACCCTTACGCTGGACCTGGGCGAAGTGAACACGGGCGCGCCGTTGCGGCTGCTGATGACGGGCTATGTGAATTACTTCAGCGCGACTTCGCTGTATGGCGCGTGGCAGGCGGGGGTGAAGCCGGTTTCGCCGTACGTGGAGGCGGAGTTGGCGGACGGCACGTGGCAACGGATTCCGGGCGAGGCAGGTTTTCCTGCGGGGCAGGAGCGCACGATAGTGGTGGACCTGACGGGCAAGCTGCCCGCGGGCGTGCGTCGGATACGGCTGGTGAGCAACCTGGAGATTTATTGGGACCAGGTGCTGATCGACAACCAGGCCGAGGGTGAAGTGCGCACCACGGACGTGCTGCTGGCGCTGGCCACAGAGCATTTTCGCGGCTACCCGTTGCAGATTGAGGGCGCGAGCCCGGGGGACCTGGACTACGACTACGACCGCGTGAGTTTGACCGGGCCATTCCAGCACCAGCGCGGCAACTACACGCACATGGGTGACGTGACGGCGCTGGTGAAGGGCATTGACGACCGCTATGCCATCTTCGGCAGCGGCGAGGAGATTGCGGTGGAGTTCGACGCCAGCGAACTGCCGGCGGTGGCCGAGCACTGGAAGCGCGACTACTTCTTCTATGCCAACGGATATGTGAAGGACATGGACTGGTGGGATGCGTCGCCATTCACCGTGGCGCAACTGCCGTTTCACAAGATGAGCACGTATCCCTATGCGGACGGCGAGAAATTTCCGGATGACGCGGATGCATTCAAATACCAGTTGGACTGGAACGACCGGTTCGACTCGGGTGAGCCGGTGCGGTCGTACCGGTTCGATTACAAATGGTTGCCGTCGACACCAAAGGACGATGAGACGACCTGCGTTGGGGCAGACGGCGCCTGTACGACGAGTGGAGCGGTGCGGCCGTGAAAGATCTGACTCTGGAACCGGCAGTGAAGCAATTGGAGATGCTGCGGATGGGTGAAGTGTCCGTGATGGAGTTGGCCGAAGCGCATCTGAAACAGATTGAACGGTTGAATCCAAAGCTGAACGCATTTGCCGACCTCGACGCGGAGCGCGTGCGGGCCGAGGCACGGCGGCTGGATGTGCAAAAAGAAGCGCGCGGGCCGCTGCACGGGTTGCCGGTCACGGTGAAGTCGTCGATTGCCACGGAGGGCTACCGGTGCGAGATAGGCAGCCTGCTGCACAAGGGCGATGTGCCGCGCGAGGACGCGGTGGTGGTGGCGCGGCTGCGGGCGGCGGGAGCGCTGATTCTGGGTACGACCAACTGCCCGGAGTTCCTGATGGCCTACGAGACGGCGAACCTGCTGCATGGGCGCACGCGGAATCCGTGGGACCTGGAGCGCTCGCCGGCGGGATCGAGCGGGGGCGAGTCGGCGGCCATTGCGGCAGGAATGTCGGCGGCGGGTTTGGGCAGCGACAGCGGGGGCTCGGTGCGTGTGCCGGCACACTTTACCGGCATCTGCTCGCTGAAGCCGACACCGGGACGCATTCCGGGACAAGGGCACCTGCCGCCGTGCGTGGGTCCGTTCTCAGTACTGGGCGCAATTGGGCCAATGGCGCGGACAATGGCGGATGTGGATCTGATGTTTCGTACCCTCAGCGGCCAGGACGCGACTGATCCAGTGAGCCCGCCGGTGGCGCTACGCACGCGCAGTTTGGACGAGCTGCGCGGCCACACAATTGGATTCTTTGAGGACGACGGGCTGGCGCCGGTGACGGCGGAGACGCGCGCCGCTGTGCAGGCTGGGGCAGCCGCATTGCGCGAGGCGAGGTTTCGCGTGGAACCCTGGCGGCCGGGCACGCTGGAACCGCTGCGCAAGCTGTGGTGGAAGCTGTTTGTGCAGTGCGGAGCCATGTTTTATGCGCCCGAGATAGCCGGCAAAGAGAAGCAGTTGAGCCCCATCTTCAAGGAGTTTCTGGAGATCGCAGACGGTGCTCCAGCACTGACCGCGACGGAGATGCTGGATGCATGGGCGGAGCTGGATTTGCTGCGTGCGAAGACGCTGGCCGAGATGAGGGAACATCCTGTGCTGCTGTGCCCGGTGGCGAGCATTCCGGCATTTCGCCATGGAGAACGAAGCTGGATGGTGGAGGGGCGCGCGGTGGAGTATCTCGACGCAGTGCGGCACACGCAGTGGTTCAATACGCTAGGCGCGCCGGCGGCGGTGGTTCCAGTGGGCCATTCGCAGGAGGGATTACCAATCGGGGTGCAGATCGCGGCGCGGCCGTTCGAGGACGAGGTGGCGCTGGGGATTGCGGCGATTGTGGATGCGGCATTTGGGTATCGGGCACCGGCGATGGCGGGAAGCTGACAGCGAACAGCGAACAGCTAACAGTGCACAGTGAACCGCTTCGATCTGAAGGGGCTTTGGTTCGGGCCTGGGAGATGCGGCCGCGCGCACTGGCTGCGGGCGGACGTGCCGCCGGACGGGGATGATCTCCACCTTTCGATGGAGATGAGGGCAAGTCAAGTTCATTCGTCACAGACAAACGTTCATTCCGCCGCTAGAAACGGAGTGGCAGGTGCGGCAAGAGGCACGAGGCGCATCTCCACCTTTAGATGGAGGCGTGGGCATGAGTGGGCGCGATAGTCTGACGCTTCCCCGGATTGGAGCGCTGAGGGTGCGCGAAAGCTGGCAAGAACGTTTTGCTGAGACCCCCGATGTGCTAAAGAGTTCCATACGCCCGCGAACCATTGTGCGGGTGAGGGATCTCGACATCGGCGGCGGGGAGTTTATCACCATGGCTGGGCCGTGCTCGGTGGAGACCGAGTACCAGCTGATGGTCACCGCCGATCATGTGCGCCGCGGAGGCGCGCGAATTCTTCGCGGCGGTGCATTCAAGCCGCGCAGTTCCCCTTATGCATTTCAAGGACATGGGCTGGAAGGGCTGAAGATGCTGGCGCGTGCCCGCGAGTCGAGCGGGCTGGCCATTGTGACCGAAGTGATGTCGGAGTGCGACGTACCGATGGTGGCCGAGTATGCCGACATTCTGCAGATCGGCTCGCGCAGCATGGAGAACTACACGCTACTGGAAGCGGCGGCGCGGTCGGGCCGGCCCATCCTGCTGAAGCGGGGCATGATGGCCACGGTGGCCGACCTGCTGCGTTCGGCGCAGTTGATTCTGGACAACGGCAATCCCAACGTCATTCTCTGCGAGCGCGGGATTCGCACCTTTGAAACTTCAACGCGCAACACCTTCGACGTGACTGCCATTGCACTGCTCAAACATATTTCGCACCTCCCGGTGATCGCCGACCCCAGCCACGCGGCGGGGCATCGTGACCTGGTGGCCGCGCTGGCGCGCATTGCGGTAGCGGCGGATGCAGACGGCCTGCTGGTGGAGGTGCATCCGGACCCGAACACAGCTTGGAGCGACGGCGAGCAGTCGCTGGACTTTGCCGGATTCGACGAGATGATGGCAATGCTCGATCCCTACTTGGCGCTGCGCAGGCTTGCGCATAGCGAGCCGGCCGGCGCACGGACCCTGGAGGCTGTTGGATGAGGGATGGGGCCAGGGCTGTCTGGGTAGCCGTCTGTGCTGCATTGCTGTTGCCGGTCTGCGGGTTCGCACCCGATCCAGCACAGAGCGTTGGGGCGGACTTTATTGTGACCGCCGCACCCACATACGAACCGCTGGCGGCGCTGCGCGGGCAGGAGCGATTCAAGAAGGGTGCACAACTTTTATTGGTGCATGAGGGCCAGGCGGAGCCACTTGTACCAGGCTTTGCGGCCACCGCGGACGCCAACGTCTCCTTCAGTGCGAAGAAGGTACTGTTTGCGGGCAAGCAGGCGGCAGGCGATGCGTGGCAGGTGTGGGAGCTGACGTTGAAAGATCATTCGGTGCGCAAGCTGACCACGGGCGCGGCGGATGCGATTCGTCCGCTTTATCTGCCCGGCGGACGGATGGTTTACGCGCAGCGCACGCCGTTCGGGTTTCAACTGGAGTCAGCGCGGATCGACGACCGCGCGGCCACTCTGGCGATGGAGCCAGCGGGGACACCCGCGGTCCTGGCGCTGACCTATATGCAGGCGAGCGCGCTGCCGGCGGACGTGCTGGCAGATGGGCGCATCCTCTTTGAAGCCGGATTTCCGCTGGGCTCGGGAGCGACACCGGAGTTGTACCTGGTGTATGCCGACGGATCGGGTGTGGAGTCTTACCGCTGCGATCACGGCCACGCGCGCTGGGGTGGACGGCAGTTGGCCTCGGGCGACGTAGTGTTTACACACGGAGCTTCGCTGGCACGATTCACCTCACCTCTGGCGCACGAAGAGCGCGTGGCTGCTCCGCACGCGGAGTATGTGGGCGCGATTGCGGAAACGGCGCAGGGAGAATGGCTGGTGAGCGCGCGGACGGCAGCGAGCGCGGCTTACGCCGTCAAGTTGTGGAATCCGGGTGCGCCGGCGATGGAAGCGGTGCTGGCCGAGAGTGGAGAGAATCTCGTGGAGCCGGTTCTGCTGGCACCGCGCACGTGGCCCCACAGGCATCCGTCGGGGCTGCACCCTTGGGACTACGCCAACATGCTGGCGCTGGACGCGCGGCTTTCGCGGGACGGGGATTTGAAGGGTGTGCCTGCCCAAGTGCGTCTCGAGATGGAAGACGCGCAGGGGCATGCAGTGGCGATGGGAATGGCGCCGGTGGAGAAGGATGGCTCATTTTTTGTGAAGGTTCCGGGGGACAAGCCGATTCGCTTTGCGCTGCTGGATGCGAAGGGCGCTGTGCTGCGGCATGAGATGGGATGGTTCTGGATTCGGAGCGGGGAACAGCGCATTTGCGTGGGCTGCCACACGGGGCCGGAACACGCGTCGGAAAATCGTGTGCCCGCCGTGCTGTTGCGCACTACAACGCCGGCAGATCTTTCCGTGACAGGCAAGGCGCCGCAACGCTCGACGGGAGGCAATTGAAATGCGTGCAAGTTTTCTGCTTTTGCTGGGAGCCATTTCGATTGCCGCTGCACCTGGCGCGCTGGCGCAGGCTACACCGCCTGCGGCCGCAGGACAGGCTGCCGCATCGGCGAAGCCTGCCGACGCACAGGCTCCCACTATTCGTTTTGAAGACGCCGGCGACAAGGCGGGCATTGACTTTGTGCACAGCTACGGGTCAGCGCAACTGGGGTCGCTGCTGGAGGGAACCGGCGCGGGCTGCGTGTGGCTGGACTACAACAACGACGGCCTGCCCGACTTATATGTGGTGAACGGACGGCCGCTGGACGACTCGATGCATCCGCATCCGCTGAAGGTGAAGCCGAATCCACCGCCGCACAATCACCTCTATCGCAACGACGGTAATGGTCATTTTACCGACGTAACGGAAAAGGCAGGGCTCAATCCGGATATGTATTCGGTGGCCGTGACGGCGGCGGACTACGACAACGACGGTTTTGAAGATCTGCTGGTGACCGGCTACGGCAAGACGATTCTCTATCACAACGACGGCAACGGGCACTATACCGATGTGACGGAGAAGGCGGGCATCAAGGTGGACGGCTGGGCGATCAGCTCCACATGGCTGGACTACGACAAGGACGGCTGCGTCGACTTATTCGTGGGCCGGTACGTGAAGTTCGATCCCCAATATCACGCCTTTTATGCGGCAGACAACTATCCGGGGCCGCTGGATTACGAGGGAGAAACCAACAAGCTGTATCACAACAACTGCGATGGAACGTTCACCGACGTGAGCGAGAAGTCGGGCATTGCGGCATTTGTGGGCCGCACGATGGGCGTGACTGCGGCCGACTTCGACGGCGACGGCTGGGACGACATCTACGTGGCCAACGACCGTACGGAGAACTTCCTCTTTCACAATAAGCACGATGGAACCTTTGAAGAGATTGGCAACGATACGGGCACGGCTTTTGGGCAGAACGGCGAATCCACTTCGTCGATGGGACCGGTGTTCGCCGATCTTGAGGGGCGGGGAACGCTGGACCTATGGGTGACCGACGGGCACTACAACCGGCTGCTGCGGAACACCGGGAAAATGGCGTTTGACGACATGGGCGCAACCAACGGCGTGTCGCAGGCGAATGCGCAATACGTTAGTTGGGGCACGGGTGTTTTCGACTTCGATAACGACGGGCTGCTCGACATTCTCATCTTTCATGGTGGATTGATTCACTTGATTCCGCAGGAGCATACGCTGTTTCGCGGGCTTGGTGGCGGGCGCTTTGCGGATGTTTCAGAGGCGGCGGGAGCGGTGTTGAGCGTGCGTACGGTGGCGCGCGGCGCGTGTTTTGCAGACTACGACAACGACGGCAAGGTGGATGCATTTCTGGTGAATCTCGGCGCCAGGGGAACGCTACTGCACAACGTCTCGACGAATACCGGCCACTGGGTGGCGATCAAGCTGAAAGGCACGAAGAGCAACCGCGACGGCATCGGCGCGCGTGTTGAAGTCTACGCGGGCAGCAAGCGCTGGACAGCGGAGCGGGTTGCAGGCTCAGGCTATCTGTCGCAAAACGACGACCGCCTGCATTTTGGATTGGGCGGAGCGGAGAGCATCGACAAGATCCTGGTGCACTGGCCGAGCGGACGCGAGCAGACGGTGGAGAAGCAGAGCGTGGATCGTGTACTGACGATTGAGGAGCCGAAATGAAACGGCGCGTGCAGGGCCGGTTGCGAACCGCGGTGGTGGCGGGCCTTTGCGGGCTTGGCGCGGCGCTCTGCGGCATTGCGCTGTGGACCGGCGGACCTGCGCACGCCGACGTAAATGGCAGGACGGGTGAGGTTCTGACCTACGCTTCTCCCGTGGAAGTGCTGTTTTCGCCGGACGGTACGCGGCTCTACGTGTTGTGCCAAGGGAGCGCGGAGGTGAGGGTGCTGGATGCGGCCAGCTATGCGGCGATCAAGAATATCGCGGTGGGCCGGGTGCCGCGCGGATTCTCGCTGTCGGCCGACGGCAAGCGGCTCTTCGTGGCCAATTCCTGGGACGATACGGTGTCGGTGATCGATACGGGCACGCTGGAAGTGGCGGCAACATGGCCGGTGGGCGCAGAGCCTTCGAGCGTGGTGGAAGACCGCGAGGGCAAGCAGCTGTTTGTGGCCAATCGCATCTCCAACGACGTAGCCGTGCTGAATGCGCAGACCGGCGCGGAAGAGAAACGGCTGGCCGCTGGACGCGGCGCGAGTTACATCACGCCTTCTCCTGATGGAAGCCGGCTTTACGTGACCCATGTGTATCCGAATTTCAAGCCGCGCCGGACGGGGATGGAAAACCGTACGCCGCCCGAAGCGGAGATCACGGTGATCGACACGGCGCGGGCGGTGGTGGCGGAGCGTATTCCGCTGCACAATATTGCGCACGGATTTCACGTGGCATTTTCCACCGATGGACGATTGGGTGTCGCCGCGCAATTGCATCCCAAGAACCTGGTGCCGCTGGCGCACCTGGAACACAGCGGAGCGTTTGCGGATACGCTGACTCTGTTCGGCGCGGATGTGGGCAAGCCGGTAGAGATCCCGCTGGACGAGCTGGAGCGCTACGCCGTGCGGCCCTTTGGCGTGGCCATCACAGCCGACAAGTCGCGCATCTATGTGAGCTGCGAAGGCTCTGAGATTGTGACCGTGATCGATGTCGAGCGGTTGCTTCGCTTCATTCATACGCATCAGGGGCCGTATGCACAGGATCTTTCGGCCAGCGCGAATTACGTGGTGGCGCGCATTGCGGTGGGGCACGATCCGCGCGGCATGGTCCTTTCGCGGGATGGCAAGCTGCTGGTAGCCAACCGGCTTGAAGACACGCTGAGCGTCATCGACACACGCAGCAATGTCCTGTCGAAGACGGTTCCGCTGGCGGGGCCTAAGCAGTTGTCAGTGTTGCGTCACGGTGAGCAGACGTTTTATACCGCGCGCTACTCGTTCCAGGGTCAGATCGGCTGCGCAAATTGCCACATCGACTCCACCTTCGACGGGCTCACCTGGGATTTGGAACCGGACGGATTCGGGCGCGACATTGTGGACAATCGCCTGCTGGAAGACATCAAGGGTACGGAACCCTACAAGTGGAATGGCGGCAACCCCAACCTGCCCACGGAGTGCGGGCCGCGCACGGAAAAGTACTTCTGGCGTGCAGAGAATTACGACGACCTTACACTGACAGACCTGGTGGTTTACGTGCGCAGCATTCCACGCAGACCCAATCGCTGGAAGCTGCCGGGCTACGAGTTGACGCCAGCCCAGGAGCGCGGCAAGGCGCTGTTTATGCGCACGGCGGACAAGTTCGGAAATCCGATTCCCGAGGGCAACCGCTGCTCTTATTGCCACAGCGGGTCCAAGGGCACGAGCCAGAAGTCCTTCGATGTGGGGACGAAGAAGGCGACGGACAATACGGGGCTGCTGGATACGCCGCAGTTGATTAATGTGGCGCTGACCGCGCCGTATCTGCACGACGGCTCCGCGGCCACGCTGGAAGAGATATGGACGGTCTTCAATCCAGAGGACAAGCACGGGCGCACCAACGACCTGACCAAGGATGAACTGAACGACCTGATTGAGTATTTGAGGACGCGCTAATGAAGTGGGCATGGAACAAGTCTGCAATGGTGCTGGCTGCCGGGATGCTGGCCGTGGGCGTGGTGGCTTTGGGCGCGCCTCCTGACGTGCCGAAGGCAGGTGTAGCGCCGACGATGCCGCGCTATCGGTTTGAGAACTTCACCACTGCCAATGGACTGCCCGACAACCACGTGTACGCCGTACTGGTGGATGGGGATCGGGTGTGGGTGGGCACCGACAACGGCCTGGGACTCTACGAGAACGGCAAATGGAAGATCTACACCACGCAGGATGGGCTGGCGCATCGGGCTGTGTTGACGTTGGCGTTTGATAAGCGTACCGGCGACGTGTGGGCAGGGACCATGGGCGGGCTGAGCCGCATCTCCGGCGGGCGCATCGACACCTACACGCAGTTGAACTCCGGGCTGAGCAACGACGTAGTGTACGGCGTTTCAGTGGAGGGCGAAAACGTGTGGGTGGCCACGGCCGCGGGGGCGTGCCGGCTTGATCTGCATACGGGGCAATGGTCGCTCTACAACGAGCGCAACACGCCGATGGTCGAGATTTGGGTGTACGGAGTCTCGGCCACACCCACCAAGGTGTATTTTGCGGTGTGGGGTAGCGGGCTGCTGGAGTACGACCAGAGGACAGGGCGCTGGGACAAGTACGAGGACCCCGACGGCGAAAACGAGATGGTGCTATTCAAAGACCAGGGGCTGATCCACGAGATTGTCACCTCAGTCAGTTATGTAGACAATATTGTCTGGGCGGCCACGTATTTCGGCGACAGCCGATACGACGGGCGCTACTGGCACAACTTTCTGACCAAAGACAGCGGACTTCCCTCGAACTTTACGAACTTTATCAAGGGTGTTGACGCCAACCGCGCCTGGTTCGGCACCGACAAAGGACTGGCCTACTACGACGGCGTGAACTGGGCCGTCTATCGGCCCTCGCTGACCACCGGCAAGCCGGAGATGACGGTGCGCGACGCGAAAGGAAATGTAACGCAAGTGGCGGTGACCACCGCACCGGCGCACAACTATGTCCTGGGAATCGATTTTCAAGGGAGCGATATCTGGGTTGCGACCGCCAAGGGATTAAGCCACGGGATTTTGCAACGATAGGGAAAAAGAGGAGCCATCATGAATGCATTTGCTGAGATTCTGGAGACCATCGCACAAGCACCGATCAAGAAGCGCGCTATGACCAATCATGGCGTGCTGAACGAAGCCTATGCCTACGCCAAGCCGAGCTCGTTTTCGCGTGGCATGAGGATCGACCTGAACGGCCTGACCATCCTGCTGATTTCGGGCACGGCTTCGATCGACGAGAACGGCAAGAGCGTGCACATCGGCGACTTTCCGGCACAACTGAAGCGTACGTTCGACAACATCACGGGCCTGCTGGAGAGCGAAGGCTGCACCTGGCACGACGTGGTGCGGACAAGCTGCTACCTGCGGGATATCGATCGCGACTACGAAGCGTTCAACGCCGGGCGCACGGCCTTTTTCAAGGAACAGGGGCTCGATCCGCTGCCTGCGTCCACGGGTATCGAGGCCAAGCTATGCCGGCCGGAACTGCTGGTGGAGATCGAGGCCATCGCCATGTTCCGCACGGAAAAGGCTTGCTGCTACAAGGAGTAATTCAAATGGGCAAGGGATGGTTGTTGGCGGCGGCGTGCTTGTGGGCCGTCGGCGGCATTGCGAGCGTTACCGGACAGGTCCCGAGCAAGGATGCGCATGTTTGCGAGTGCGGCGCGCATCCGCCGGGACCGCCGAAGGACCGCGTGGTGGCGCCGTACGCGGGCGAGCCAACAGACCTGAGTCCTTATGAGAAATTCGCCAAGCCCTACGACCTGAATTACGTCCATCCGAATATTTATTCCGGGGCGGGGCGCGACCTTCCGGAGCCGAAGAACGTGACCGAGGTGCGCATTGGCTTCTTTGGGCCCATCGAGCACAATCCGGAATCGGTTTTCGGACTGCGCATGTTGCATGGCGCGCAAGTGGCGGTGGAGGAGGCCAATGCGCGCGGCGGCTATGGGGGCAAACCCTTCAAGCTGATGCTGCACAACGACTACGACAACTGGCAGGCCAAGACGGTGTATGGCGAGGAACGGCCCACCGACCCGACCATCTGGGGTTCAGCGTCGAATGAAGCGGTGAAGATGGTTTACGACGACCAGGACTGGGCGATTTTTGGCTCCATCAGCTCCGAATCGACGCACATCATGTTGCGCGTGGCCTTGCGCGCCGAAATTCCCATTGTGAACTCGGCTTCCACCGATCCGACCATTCCGGAAACATACATACCGTGGTACTTCACCGACCTGCAGGACGACCGGGTACAGTCTCTGACGCTGGCGCGGCACATTTTCAGCGAACTGGGAATGAAGCGCGTTGCGCTGCTGCGTGTGAACAGCCGCTATGGGCGGTTTGGGGTGCTGAAGTTTCGAGATGCGGCGCGGCGGCTGGGCCACCCGGTAGTAATCGAACAGAAGTTCCTGCCCGGGGATACGGACTTTACGCGGGAGCTGAAGATCATTCAATCGTCGCGCGCCGACGCTATCGTGCTGTGGACCGACGAGATTCCGGCGGCAAACATTCTGAAGCAGATGCGCACCCTGGGCATGAAGCAGCGCGTGTTCGGCTCCTACCGCACTCTGGGGCCCGAACTGCTGGCCGAGGCCGGCCCGGCTGCGGAGGGATTCGAGGCCGTGTTCCCGTACGATCCGACGCGGAAAGATCCGCGCTGGCTGGAGTTCAAGCAACGCTTCGCGGCACGCTTCAATGAGCCGCCGGAGCAGTTTGCGTCTCTGGCTTATGACGCGATGAATGCGCTGCTGGACTCCATCTGCAAGGCAGGGCTGAATCGGGCGCGGATTCACGATGCGCTGGCCGACATTGAGCAGTACGACGGCGTGACCGGGCATATGATCTTCGATCCCAACCAGAAGAACGTGGCGCCTATGTACCTTGGCACTGTCCATGATGGAACTGTGACCTACCGGGTGGCGACGATGGAGAAGCCACCTGCTCCACCCGCTGGGGGGCAAGCTCCGATTGCGCTCGGGGTGGGGGATAGCCTTCCCAGGTCCCAGAATCGGGACCTGGGGCACCCGGTTGTGTCTTCTGCATCGCAGGAACCTTATGCGCGCGTGGGTGAAGATGGCGTTGAGTATCACGGTCCCGAGGGTCCGGATATACCGCCGGGAGCGGTACGGGTGGTGCTCTTTGGTCCGCAGGCGCAGAAAGTGGCGAATTCGGACGAGGTGCAGGCGGAGTTGGCAGCCCATCCGCTGAAAGGGCGGGAGTGGAAACTGCTGCCGGTGGCCAGCGACCAGAATTGGGGCGCGGCTTCAACCCAGCTGGTTCATGCGCTGATGGACGAGCACGCGTTGGCCATCGTGGCCCTGGACCGCGACGCGGCGCACCTGGCCGAGCAACTGGCGCTGAAGGCTTTTGTGCCGGTGGTGGCCCTGAGCAACGACAAGGCTCTGACTTCGACCAACGTACCGTGGATATTCAGGCTGCCGGGCGGAACCACGCCGGCCGCGGCATTGAGGCTGGTGAAGGAAGCAGCGGCACGCAGCGGAGCCAATCCGGAACGGCTGCGGGATGTGCTGGCTTCAGGGGACGAGGTGGCAGGTGTGGCCTTTCTGCCCACGGGAGAACTGCGAGCGAAGTAGCGCATGAGTGGGTTGCACAGGCCTTAGAGCCTGTCCAAGAACTCGAAGGCAGTGCCCGCGCGGGGACAAAGGGCCGACATGGGTGGAGCAGCGACCAGCACGGTGATAGTCGCCGGTTCCGATGAGTAACCCTACCCCCATCCCCCGATTCTGTAAGTAAATTCTCTCTTTTCATGCGTTTACGGTAGGGGTTTCGCTGTAAACTATTAATTCTGCAGGAGTTCTCCGCAGAATATAGACATTAAAGGAGTTAGATCGCAATTCAGGGATGCGATCGATTGTTTGCCTCCCAAAATCAGGAAGACAAGCACGCCTCTGAGCCTGCTTTGTGTAGCTTCAGGACGCGTGGTTCGATAGGTGATGCTCTCCGCCCCAGCGATTAACCTATCGACGCTCAACTCAAATCCCATTATGCGCCGCGTGCACATAATTCTACGCAAGAGAGCAGGCGCAAAATGGAAGCGCAACAGAAAGGGCAGCCCGGAGTGCGGGCTGCCCTTTGCTGGTTGCGCGGCGACTGGTGCGCCGCTGAGAACTACGGCAAGTAGTAGCGGAAGGTGGTCCAGAACATGTTGTCGATGCCCTTGGCGCCGACGCCGGCGCCGCCCGAGGTGAGCGGAGCACCTGACCATCCTTCGCGGACCGCGTAGCCGTACTGGATGCCCTGACGCAGGCGACCGCGGTCGCCCCTGTAGATGTCATACCAGTAGCCGCCGGTGATTTCCTGCACGTCGCGGGTTTGTGCGCCGCAGGAGCCGCCGGGGTAGTAGCCGGTGGAGCTGCCGTTGTAGCCCGGATTGGCAGGAGTGAGGCAACTGGAGTTGGAGAGCAGGCGCGAACCGTATCCCACGGCAGCCGGTTTGGGTGCAGCCCACGTGGCGCCCCACGCGCCAGCATCAACCTGAGCCGTGCTGGAAAGGGTTTTGTACGTCTGGCAGCCGGGGGCGGACGGAGTGATGAAGCACGCACTGGGGGCGCTCAACGTGGTGGCGGTGGGGGTGGCGAAGTCAGTACGGCCAGCGTAGTCGCCGCCATAGTTGAGATAGATGGTCAGTCGCGGGGTCGGCGTGGCTTCGACGGTGAAGAGACCGCTGAGATTGTGGATGGGAGCAAGATTGCCATTGGCATCGGCGGTGACGTCGGCCAGCGTGGAGTCGCCGTAGCGGCCCATGCCAGGCCCGTAGAGGCCCTTGGCGCCGAAGGTGAGCTTGTTGGCGACGAGGGGGACGCGCAGGCTGCCGCCAATGCCGCCGAGCTTGATGCTGTTGCTGTAGGAGCCAGCCGTGGTAAGGGCGGGCGCTGCAAGTACCTTGGCGCCGGCCGTCTGACTGGCCAGAACGTCGGTGATGCCGCCGTAGAGGTTGCTGTTGGTGGTTTCGCCGGGGTAGACCGTCTCGTGTGCAAAGCCGCCGATACCGAAGATTTCATAGTGTCCCCAGCCGGGATCGAACGCCGCCTTGACCAGCACGTCCGGCGCCTGGTTGAAGGACAGGTTGGCGATGTTGGCGCAGGAGTTCACGGTCTTGTAGACGGGGACCGCGATGTGGACCAGGTCACCGAAATCGTCGACGTTCTCCTGGTCGGCGTAGTTGACGATGGAGGTCGAGGGCGAGCAGGAACTGATGCCTGCGTTATAGTTTCCACCGTTGGCGCCAGCGCTGCCGAGTACGGCGTAAGGAGTATTTCCGGCCAGCGAGGCGGTGTAGAGAAGCTGCGGGTTCTCAACTGCGAGGCCGATGGCCGCATACTTGCCGCTCTTGACTACGCGGAAGCCGTACTGGCGTGTCCATACGAAGCCCGTAACGTAGTTCGGGTCCACGGTAAGCGGGGTCAGGACGTCGGCAGGCGAACTGGTAATGCCCTTTTTGTCCTCAGTGGCCAGGGACCAAAGCTGGCCGCCCGCGAATGTCCAATGCGAGTTGGTTTCAGCCTGGCCGTAGAGGATGCGCTGGCGGAGCACGTAGCTGTTGGACTGGTTGTTGTTGGAGGAGATGCCGGTGCCCAACCAGTCAGCCTCATAGTAGCCGCGCAAGGTGCCCCAACTGGTTTTTCCCTCGGCGAGCAGAGTGACGCGCGACTGGCGGGCGGAGCCGTAGAATTCGCCGAGCGTGTAGGCATCCGCGCCCTCGTAAGGGAGCGCGCTGAAGGCGGTGGGAATGTCGCCGCCGGTGGCCTTGGTGCGGTAAATGGTTTCAGCCGCCAGGAAGCCGCCGGGTGTGATGTTGATTCCCTTGTAGTGAAGCGCGGTGGGGTTGTTGATTGCTTTCTTGATGCTGGCGGTTTCGTCAGAGACCGTGGTGGCCAGAGAGACGGAGTTGGCCTTGAGGTCGGTCACAGTGGATTGCAGCGTGGTGACGGCGGTGGCGTTTTCGCTGACCGCCTGCTGCTGCGCGGTGGCATCGGCCTCGGCCTTGGCTGCCGCGGACTGAGCATCGGCTGCAGTCTGCTGGGCTTGCTTCAACTGCGCGTCCTTGTCGGCCAGGTCGGTCTTCAGGCTGTCGATCTGGCCTTGGAAATTCTGACGCAGTGTCTCGATCTGCTCTTCCACAGTGGGTTTCGCGGGTTTCTTCGCCTTGGTTGCGACGTGCTTCTTCGCAGGCGCAGGGGGGTCACCGGCGTAGGTATACGAGCCGACTAGACTGGCTGCCAGAGTTGCAATGACAGCCGCTTTGAGTCTGAAGTTCATTGGGCCTCTCTTTTTCCTCTCGATTGGTATTGGAACGTGCTTGCGCCCACCGACCACGCTGACGCATCCTTCTCCCGAATTCCAGGATTCCTCAAGATGGATGAAAGCCGAATTCACTTGGGAATGCAGGAGGAGCTTTCGTGGCCGCGAAAAGCAGAATCAAACAAGCGGGCTTTTCCCGGCCGCACCTGAGACTCAGGCTCGCAGAGTTTGATTAACATTTGACGAATTCACATACTTTTAACGGAGTTGGAGGGCGGGAAGATGCTGAGCGAAAAGCTGGATAGGAGCGCAGGCAAAGGGGTTGAGCGCCAGTCGCTGCGATGAGGGGCAGAGAGGCAAAGGGCATTCAACCGCGCTGAAAATGGCAGCGCTATTTATCGGAAAAACGGAACGACCGAATGAAGCAAAGGGCAGGGAATCCGGCTCAGAATCCCATGATGTTGTAGCCGCAATCCACGTAGAGAGTTTCGCCGGTAATGGCGGCGGCGAGGTCACTGGCCAGGAACAGGGCTGTACCACCGACTTCAAGCTGGTCGACGTTGCGGTGAAGGGGGGCGCGTTCGGCGTGAGAGCGGAGCATCTCAGTGAGGTCGCCCACGCCGCGGGCGGCCAGGGTCTTGATGGGGCCGGCGGAGATGGCGTTGACGCGGATATTGCGGGGACCGAGGTTCCAGGCGAGGTAACGGACGGTGGCTTCAAGGCCAGCCTTGGCCACGGCCATCACGTTGTAGTTAGGGACTACTTTTTCTGCGGCGTAGTAGCTCATGGTCATGATGCTTCCACCGTCGGTCATGAGCGGAGCGGCGCCACGGGTGACGGCGATGAGAGAGTAGACGCTGACGTCGAGGGCGACGCGGAAGCCTTCGCGGCTGGTGTTGAGGAACTCGCCGCGGAGGTCGGCGGCGGGAGCAAAGGCGACGGCGTGGACGAGGATTTCAAGCTTGCCGTATTTTGCCTTGAGGGCCGCAAAGAGGGTATCGATTTCCTGGTCGTTGGAGACGTCGCACTGAAAGCCGCTGGCGCCAGGCAGCTCGTCAATCAGGCTCTGGGCTTCCATTTTCATGCGCTCGTTCTGGTAACAGATGGCCAGGGTGGCGCCGGCCTCGTGCAGTTTTTGGGCGATGCCCCAGGCGATGGAACGCTTGTTGGCCAGCCCGAAGACCACGGCCGTCTTACCCGCCAAATTCATCATGCGTGCTTTCTTCCTCCATGGCCCGTGCTCGGTGTGGGGAGATGCCGGACCAGCCGTCTCTTAGAATACCAGCCGTCGATTCTCAGCCGCCCAGGTCGACGAGTTCGACGTCGCCCACGGGGCGGCCAAGAAAGGTGGAACCGAGGCGTTCGAACTTGTCCACCGAGTCGGTGGCGAAGCAGCGCACTTCAGTCTCTGCAGCCGGGCCCGCGGCCAGCGCTGTTGCCCCTCCGTTGAAGAGCTGGACGGCTGCCTGGGCCGCGGACTCGGCTGAATCGATTACCATTGCGCCGGGGCGCACGGCTTGTTCAAAGAGGGTGCGCAACAGCGGGTAATGCGTGCAGCCGAGGACCAGTGCGTCGGGGTTGAAGCCGCGCGCGGCGGCCTCGGCGCGGAGTTCATTTAGATAAATGTCGATGACCTGGGCAGTGACGGGGTGGTCGGTCCAGCCCTCTTCGACCAGCGGGACGAGCAGCGGGCAGGCCTTCTCGATGGCGCGGAGGCCGAGGGCTTGGCAGGCGGCGACATACGCGTGGCTGCGGACGGTGGCGTCGGTGGCGATGACCAGCACGTCGCCGGTTTTGGAGGCGGCGCGGGCGGCTGCAGCGCCGGGCTCGATCACGCCCAGCACTGGAACTGGCACGGCGTCCTGGATGGCGTCGAGAGCCAGCGCGCTGGCGGTATTGCAGGCGATGACGAGGAACTCGGCGCCCTGTTCACGGACCAGGAACCGGGCACTTTCGGCGGCATAGCGCGCGATGGTGCGGCGCGACTTGGAACCGTAGGGCAGGCGGGCAGTATCGCCCAGGAAGGCAAAGCGGGCACGGGGCAGCCGGGCCATAAGGGCGCGCAGCACGGTGAGCCCGCCAAAGCCGGAATCGAAGACACCGATGGTGTGGGGGGCGCTGGGAGAACTACTCACGGATTGGATCCCTCGGATGGAACGGCCTCGGCGGCGAGGTAGGTGCGGGTAAGGTCGGCGTGGCCGGCGAGGGTGGCGCGCTGGACACCGTCCACGAGGAAACGGACCTGGGTGACGCGGGGCAGGTTGGCGTGCAACGTGCCGCATATAGAGAGCACGGTGAGGGTCTCGGTTTCAATGCCCGAAGGGTGGCCGGCGACAAAATTGCCGGTCAGGTTAACGACGGCCAGTTGGGCGCCGGGATCCGGGGAGTCTTTCGATCCCGGGACCGCCAGGAGGAAGACCTGTGCGATGCCGGAAGCACCGCCGGGCACGGGATGCGAGGAGCCGCTGACGGCATAAAGATCCAGTAGACTGCCCAGGATAGCGCGGGCCCGAGCGCCAGGGTCGGCGGGAAGGGGCAGGGAACGAGCCTGTGCGAGCAGAGACGCATCGGCGTCGTTGGCGACCAACAGGGTTGCCTGTTCGGCGGGAGCTACTTCAGGGGCCTGGGTGGGGGCGGAGTCTTCGCCGGCCAATAGCCGCTGATGGGCTCGCTGGCGCAGATGCCAGAGTTCACCGGCCATGGCCAGGGAAGCCACAAGGAGGATGACGAAGAGCACCTTCTGGTAACGGGGAATCACGGCTGGCGAGCCTCCGTGCGCCATTGGACCACGGCAGCAGCGAGCGCCGAGGCAACCCGCGCCTGGTAGGCCACGTCGTCGGGTTGTGCGCTGATGGCGTTATCAGAATCGCGCTCCGGGGCTATCTCCACGGCCACCGCTGGACAAGTCATGCTTTCGATTGCGGGAAGTGCGGTGCGGCCCAGGATTACGGAGATTCCAGCGTGGGCCAGGGACGAGTTGAGCACTCCGGACAGGCGGAGGCTGCTTGTCACCCAGGCCGATTGCGCGGTCTTCCAGGCGGTGAAGCGCGTGGGCTGCGCCGGGGCTATCGAAGAAGCGTAAAGATGTGCGCCCGAACCGCTTTCGGTGGCGTGCAGGCTCAGGCATATCTGGGCGTTGGCGTGGTTGGCGATTTCCGCACGGCGGTTGGGGTCCACCGTGGAGTCAGACTCGCGGGTGGTGACGACCTGCATGCCGCGCGCGGCGAGGAGGGAACGCAGCCTGACGCTGAGGGCCAGGGTCACGGTCTTTTCCATTTGGCCGCTGGTGAGCCGTGCGCCAGGATCGTCGCCGCCGTGAGCGGCGTCGAGCACCACGACAAACCGGGGAGTGGGGGGGGCCTGCGCCGGGACGGCCGGTGGAACGGAGGCGGCAGCACAGACAGCCACGAGCACCCAAAACAGACGGCGCTTCCCGTTCACAGACTTACTCCAATGCATAAATGGTGAGGCCACTGAGCAGCTTGGGATAAAAATCGGTGGATTTCTGGGGCATGACGGAGCCGGCAAAGGCCACTTCCCGTAATTGCTCCATGGTGACGGGGTTGGTGAGGAAGACGATGTCGGCCTCGCCGCGGCGAACCTGATCCACGGCCTCGGCGGCGTCCCGCACATAGCGGATGTTGGTCTGCTCGCGGACCTTCTCGGCGTCCAAACCCAGGAGCCTATCGAGCACCAGGGTGTGGAGGTGAACCAGGTCGAGCTGGCGCTGATGTTCAGGCAGGCCAGCCAGTGCAGCAGCCGCGGCCTCAGGTTTGGAGCGCAGCAGCGATGCCCCCGAACGAGTCACAGCGACAAAGGCAGGGCCGTTTTGCCCGACGAGAGTGCTCATATAGCTTGAAGAATCTGCTTCCGGCAACGCCTCCACGGTGAAAAACTGCTCTGCGGCGCGGGCAAAGGCGGCTGGATCGAAGCCTGCGAGACTGTGGACCACCCGGTGCGTGGGCAGGATCAGGAGGCCGTCGGAGTCCATGTTGACGAAAGTCATCATGACCGCCGCTTCGGGAAACGCAGGCTGGGGTACCTGGGTGGCGCTGTGCTCGACGCGGGCGGAAGAGCCTTGCGCATACTCCTTCGAGTAGTTAAGCGCGGTCTCATAGCGGTGGTGGCCGTCGGCGATAATGAGCTTCTTGTCGGCCATCGCCGAGGTGAGCAGACGGATGACCGCAGGGTCGGCGACCCGCCACAGGCGGTGGAGAACGCCATACTCGTCAGTGACTTCGGCGTCGGCGGGACCACTGCCGTCGTAAAGGATCTTTTCCATGCTGCCGGCAGGATCCGAGTAGAGCATGAAAATCTGACCGAAGTGCGCGCGCGTGGCCTTGAGCAGGTTAAGGCGGTCGCTTTTGGGCTTGGAGAGAGTATATTCGTGGCGGAAGACCACCTGCTCGGAATATTCGTAGAGTTTGCCCAAGGCGATGAACCCGCGCCGCTCTTTGATTTCGGCAGAGCCCGGAACCCGGAAACGCTGCGAATAGGCGAAGATACAGGGATCTTTCTCCTGTACCAAAACGCCTTGCTCCCGCCAGGCGCGAAAATCATGTGCGGCCCGCGAGTAGACGCTTTCGCCTTTCTCGGCGTCAAAGAGTTCAGGCAGGCCCAGAATGATGCGCACCAGGTTGAATGGACTGCGCTGGTAGTAAGCCTGCTGCATGGCAGGCGAAATCTTGTCGTAGGGCTGAGTCACGACGTCGTCCAACCTGACTGTGGATGGGTTGTAACGCCAGGCGCGGAATGGATAGATGCTGGCCATGCGAACGGTCGTGCTCCCCATTGAAACAGCGGAATTTGCGCTCGAAAGAACCGTGCGGCCCGGGCCGGGAACCTTGCGCGCCTACGCTCGATTGTATCCCAGCCCGAAAGTGCATCTGTTTCCACGTCTAAGGGAAACGGCGTTTTGCGTGACGTGAAAGCAATGACAAAGCGGTGACACCAGGCACTGGCGAACCGTGCTAAGATCGCCTTCACTCTTTCAGGAATTGCGGCATGAAAACTCTTCCCATTCCGCGAGGTACTTCGGGCCGCCGCCGCCCCCGGCTATGGAGGCTCGGGGCGTGGACCTGCGCATTGATCGCAGTGCTTTGCGTAGCGCGCACCAAGGCCCAGGACGACCCCCTGAACAAGGTGCATGTGCCTCCCCCGGGATCGGCAACCCCGGCCACGGGAGCTCCGGCGGGCGCCGAGGCCCCAGCCGTATCCGGCAAAGCCGCCCTGAAGGCCCATCCCGGCGCGCTGATCCGCATGAATGTAGACATGGTGCTGGTCCCGATCACTGTCACCGACCCCGTGAACCGGCTGGTGACGGGTCTTGAGCAGGAGGACTTTCAGGTCTTCGAGAACAACGGCCAGCAGAAGATCCGCACCTTTGCCAACGAGGATGCCCCGGTTTCCATCGGCATCATCTTCGACCTGTCCGGCTCGATGTCGTCGAAGCTGTTACGCGCGCGGGAGTCGATTCTGCAGTTCATCAAGACGGCCAATCCCGAGGACGAGTTTTTTGTGATCGGGTTCAATGACCGTCCGGAGCTGATCGAAGACTTTACCAACTCAGTGGAGGACATCCAAGCGCGGCTGGTGACGGTGCGCAGCGGTCACCGCACCGCGCTGCTGGACGCCATCTATTATGGTGTGGCCAAGATGAAGGAGGCACGGCATGAGCGCAAGGCGCTGCTGATCGTCTCCGACGGCGGCGACAATCGCTCCCGCTACACCGAGGGCGAAGTGCGGTCCCAGGTGCGTGAGTCGGACGTGGAACTCTACTCCATCGGAATCTTCGATCCGTATGCCGCCACTCCCGAGGAACGTACCGGGCCGCAGCTTCTGAACGAACTATGCGAGGAGACGGGCGGCCGCATGTTCCGGGTGGACGATCTTTCAGAGATGGGCGATATTGCGGAAAAGATTTCCACAGAGCTGCGCAACCAATATGTGATTGGTTACACGCCGAAAGAGCTCTCTCGTGACGGCAAGTGGCGTAAAGTGAAGGTGAAGCTTAATCCTCCCGAAGGGCTACCTCCGCTGACGGTCCATGCACGTACCGGTTACTATGCGCCTTTGCAATAACGCTGCTCTCGTTCTTCTTCTCACAGCAACTGCGCTGCCGCTACGGGCTCAAGAAGCTCCCGCGCAGCAAGCGCCTGCCCAGACTCCATCGCTGCAGGTGGACCGGGATCCAGTGCGTTCGCCGGACGCCGAGATACCCGCAGCGCCAAGCGCCGCGGGCGTGCCGCTGCGCAAGGAGGGCGAGGGATACGTCCTGCACACCGACGTGGAAGAGGTGGTGCTGAACGCCACAGTGCTGGATGGCTCGCAGTTGGTTCAAGATCTGAAGAAGGAGAACTTCCAGGTCTTTGAAGACGGCAGGCCACAGAGAATCATCAGCTTCCAGCACAACGACCTGCCGGTGTCAATTGCGTTGGTGGTGGACAACTCGGGGTCCATGTCGCGCAAGCGGCCGTCGGTGAACAAGAGCGCGCTGGACCTGATTGAAGCGTCAAACCCCGAAGACGAGGCTTTCGTGGTGAACTTCTCCGACGAAGCCTATATCGATCAGGATTTCACCTCAAGTGTGAACAAGCTGCGCGACGGGTTGGCGCACATCGAGTCCCGTGGCGGCACCGCGCTCTACGACGCCGTGGTGGCTTCAGCAGACAAGCTGGTGGCCGACGCCAAGCGGCCCAAGCAGGTGCTGGTGCTGGTGACCGATGGCGAAGACAACGCCTCGACCTTGAGCCTGGAGCAGACAATCCGCCGCGTCCAGCAACTGTCGGGACCGGTGATTTACTCGATCGGCCTGCTGTTTGGCGACGAGATGAGCCACGCCGAGGTGCGCCACGCACGGCGGGCGCTGGAGATGCTCTCAACGGAAACGGGCGGCATCGCCTTCTTCCCCAAGTCCATTGAGCAGGTGGATGAGATTGCGGCCGAAGTGGCGCGCGACATTCGCAGCCAATATACGATCGGCTACCACTCCACCAAGCCGACCAGCGAACCGGGCTTCCGCCGCATCCTGGTGACAGCCGGAGGCGAGCATCGGGGCAAGCTCACCGTGCGCACACGCACCGGCTACTTCCCGGTGGCTCGCGTGGTGAAGAAGTCTGCGGCGGACAAGGACAAAAAGTAGGGCGTCCCAGTTCAGCCCGGAGTTGCGACGCTGAATAGGTTGCCGTAAAGCGGATCTCCTGTGAGCGGTTCCCGTTTTCGCGCGCCCGTGCCAACTCCTGGCAAAATGGATTCTTCTAAACAGAGATGCGGCTTGAATTCTGTGGCATAGGATCTGAGCAATTGGAGAGCCGCTGATGGCAGTTGAAAGTGGAACCATCGCTCCCTTGCGCATCGGATCCATCATTCAGGACTCGGCGGAGCGGCACCTGTCGAAGAAAATTTTTGAGGGTGGGGTTTAGCAGTTCTGTTTCCGCCCAATGCTTCTCCTATTCTGCGAATCGACTTCCGGGTTCCGATGCAATATCAGCTTCAGGCCACATCCCACTACATGAGGGCAGGGAAGCGCCGCGCTGCGGCAGCGACCGTGTACAATTCGGCTCGAAGCGATGGGGGCACTCAGACGGCGCCTCAGGGATTGCTGCGCGCGGCTGAGAGATATTTCCCTTCGGAATGGAGAGTAGGCGGGATGCTAGGAGATTGGAGTGGGCGGAAGACATTGCCGGCGGTGGCCGCGAAGACTGCGGCGTTTTTCTTTTGTCTTATATTTCTGGCGGCTCCGGGATTCGGACAGAGCCTCACAGGACGCTGGGCAGCGACAAGCAGGACGCTGGATAACGGCGAAACGCTGAAGGCGATTCTCGAACTGACGCAGACGGGCAGCGACCTGAAGGGCAAACTCACCGGGCTGGGCTTCGGCGTGGATGTGACAGGCACGGCGACCGGCAACCACTTTGAGCTATTCGGCGTGGGGTGGGATGAAAAGAAGCCCTTTATGGTAGGGGACCTGGCGAATGGGGAACTGCGCTGGCAGCAATGGGGTGATGCGTATGTGGCAAAGGCTGCGACAGCGGCAGATGAGTTCCCGAAGCTTCCGTATCTTGAGCCACCGCCGCTGCACAAGGTGGCATACAACGGGCTGGCGAAGACTCCGCCCATGGGGTGGAATAGCTGGAATCTGTTCCAGGGCAAGGTCGACGACCAGACGGTGCGGACAATGGCGGACGCGATGGTATCGAGCGGGATGCGCGACGCGGGCTATATCTACGTGAATATCGATGACACCTGGGAAGGCGTACGCGATGCGCAAGGAGTCCTCCAAGCGAACCACAAGTTTCCCGACATGAAGGCGCTGGCTGACTACGTGCATTCGAAGGGGCTGAAGCTAGGAATCTACTCGTCGCCGGGGCCACGGACTTGCGGGGGATATCCAGCGAGTTACGGGCACGAGGCGCAGGACGCCAAATTATTCGCGGCCTGGGGCATCGACTATCTGAAGTACGACTGGTGCAGCGCGGGCATTATCTACAAGAACGATGCGCTGCAGCCGGTTTACCAGAAGATGGGCGACGCGCTCGAAGAGACGGGCCGGCCGATTGTGTTCAGCCTCTGCGAGTACGGAATGGGCAGCGTGGAGAAATGGGGACCGGAGGTGGGCGGCAATCTGTGGCGCACCACGGGCGACATCAACGACTCGTGGGCGAGCATGATCGACAATATCGAGAAGCAGGCGCCGACCGCGCCGTATGCGGGTCCCGGGCACTGGAACGATCCGGACATGCTGGAGATCGGCAACGGGCACATGTCGGACGATGAATACCGCAGCCACATGAGCCTGTGGGCGCTGACGGCCGCGCCGCTGCTGGCGGGCAACGACATTCGCACCATGTCGGCGGCGACCAAATCGATCCTGCTGAACAAGGAAGTGATTGCCATCGATCAGGACCCGCTGGGCAAGCAGGCGTCGCCGGTGAAGAGCGGCGATCTGGAGACGTGGATGAAGCCGCTGGCGGACGGCGGCGTAGCGGTGGGCCTGGTCAATCTTGGCTCGGCCCCGGCGCAAGCCACGGTCAAGGCAAGCGATCTGCAACTGGGCGGCAAGGTGAAGAAGGCGCGCGATCTGTGGACGCATTCCGATGTGAAGTTTGAAAACGGCGCGTACTCGGTGACTGTGCCGTCGCACGGCGTGCTGCTGCTGAGGGTGAGCGCAAAGTAGCTTGGATTGGGACGATGTCTGGAATCGCATGAGTGGTTGATTCAATACCCTCGTGCGCCGCGATAAGCTAAAGGCTAGGAGCTATTGGCTAAAAGCTGACCATGTCCCAACACAAATATTCGACCCTTTCTGTACACGCCGGGCAGGAACCGGACCCGCTGACGGGCGCGGTCAATGTGCCCGTTTATCTTTCCTCCACGTTTGAACTCACCGGCATCGGCACGGACAAGGGCTGGGACTACTCGCGGGCCGGCAACCCCACGCGGGACCGGCTGGAGACGGCCCTGGCCGCGCTGGAAGGCGGAACCAGCGGACACGCGTTCGGCAGCGGCATGGCGGCCATCTATGCGCTGGTGGCTATGCTGCACGCAGGCGATCACGTGATCTGTTCGCACAACGTCTATGGGGGCACACAGCGGCTGTTTGACCAGATCGTGCGCCACTATGGCATCGAGATCGAATACGTGGACACGGAGCACCTGGACGCCGTGGCCGCGGCGATCCGGCCGAACACCAAACTGATTCACGTCGAAACGCCGACCAATCCCCTGATGGTGCTGACCGACATTGGCGGTGTGTGCGAGATTGCGCACGCCCGGAGCGTTGATGTGAGTGTCGACAACACCTTTCTGTCGCCGGTGTTGCAGAGCCCGCTGGAACTGGGGGCCGACATCGTGATGCACTCGACCACCAAATTTCTGAACGGTCACTCGGACGGGATCGGCGGAGCGCTGATCGGCACCACACCGGAGCACAAAGAGCGCTTCCACCTGGTGCAGAAGGCCGTTGGCGGCATCCTGTCGCCCTTCGAGTGTTTCCTGGTATTGCGCGGCATCCGAACACTGGCGTTGCGCATGAAGCAGCACGAGGAGAACGGGCGCGCAGTGGCGGAGTTCCTGTCGACGCAACCGAAACTGACCCGGCTGGCCTATCCGGGCCTGACGAGCCATCCGCAGCACGCGCTGGCCGTGAAGCAACAGCGGGGCTTCGGGTCCATGATGAGCTTCGACCTGGGAACGCAGGCAGCGGCGGGGCGGTTTCTGGGCGCGCTCAAGGTCTTTTTGAGCGCCGAGTCGCTGGGCGGGGTGGAGTCGCTGGCGTCGCACTCGGCCACCACTACACACGCCGCGTTGAGCGATGCGGAGCGGGCTGCGGTGGGTATCACCGAGGGGCTGGTGCGACTTTCAGTGGGCATCGAGGACAAGGAAGACCTGATCGCCGACCTGGAGCAAGCGCTGGCGGCGGTCTAGTGGGGGCAAATGGCTGAATCCATGCTTCTGCTGGGCATCGACACCTGCGGGCCCTTGGGCTCGGTGGCGCTGGGGCGTGCGACGGACCGCGCAGTCACGATTCTGGGGCTGACTGAGCTGGCGGGACGCAGCTACTCGGCCATGCTGGTGACGGCGGTGGGCGAACTGCTGGCACGGCATGGTGTGGCGCTACGGGAACTGAGTGCAATTGTGGCGGTGAATGGACCGGGCAGCTTTACCGGCGTGCGGGTGGGCCTGAGTGCGGTGAAGGGGCTGAGCGAGCCGGCGAGCATTCCGGTGGCGGCGGTGACGCGGCTGGCAGTGCTGGCGCGCAAGGCCAGGGTGACGTCCGCGGCCCTGGACGCGCATCGCCACGAGGTGTTTCTGCGCCTGGGCAGGCAAGGAGCAGAGCCGCGCGAGTTGCTGGCAGGAGAAGCGGAGCTGGCAGCCCTGGCACCGCCGCCGGCGCGGATTGCCGTTTGCGACGAGGCTGCTGCCGCTCTGCTGATCGAAGCCTGGCCGGGGGCAGAACTGATACATAGTGCGGCGCCCAACGCGGCCGATGCAATCGAGCTGGCCTTGGCGCAGGTTTTGGCTAAGGAATTTGTGGATGTGGCGCTGCTGGATGGGCACTACCTGCGCAGCTCCGATGCGGAGATCTTCGGCGCGCCGGCGGTAGGGACGCAGCGCAAATGAATCGCCAAGCGCGAGAATTGCGGATTCGCCCGATGACGGCGGGGGATCTGGACCGGCTGGTGGAGATTGCGGAGGGGCTGGAGCAGGCGCCTCATTGGCCACGCCTGGCCTACGAGGCTGTGCTTGACCCGGCCTCTCCAAGGCGTATAGCGCTGGTGGCAGAGAGTCTTGGCGTCTTGTTCGGCTTTGCCATGGCTCGCCTGACCCCTCCCCAAGCAGAGTTGGAGACGATTGCCGTGACCGCGGAGTTCCAGCGGCGAGGTGTGGCGCGGAAACTTTTTACAGACCTGGCCGATGAACTGCGACTCGCGGATGTCCACGAAATTTTGCTGGAGGTGCGCGCGTCGAATCACCCGGCACGGGCGTTCTACCGGTCACTGGGTTTTGCGGCGGCGGGCCAGCGACCACGCTACTACGCTGATCCGGTTGAAGATGCAGTTTTAATGCGCCTTGGACTGCGGCCTCCCGGACGAGTGGGTCTGGAGGGGTAGCATTTCCCGCCCGTTCGCGGTGTTTCGGATGGCGCGCCGAGCGACAAGAATGTGATGCGCGTCACTTGTGCTAGGTTTGACGAGGGAATTCCACAGCCTTTGATCATTTTGGCATTTCTTCCCACTTGCCGTTTGTTATGCGGCAGAGATATATGTAAAGGTTCTGTTAACAGCGGAGGTGCTTGATGGATGAATTAAAGGACTCCACGCTGAGCGAAGAAATAGATCGCCTGCAAGCCGAACATCGTCGCTACGCTCAGCGGTTGGAAGAGTTGATACAGAAGCCGTATCTCTCCGAAGATGAACAACTCGAAGAAGTGCGACTGAAGAAGTTGAAACTCCATGCCAAGGACCTGATTTACGCTCTCGAACACCGTTCAGCGGCGTTAGCGTAAGACTTTCGGGCTTTTGGTGAATGCAGGCGATGCACGGGACGGCGGCTTGGACCGCCCGCTAGGCGATTGTGTGCGTTACTGCGGCGAACAAGCCGGCAATTCGACCGTATAATCGTTGGGGACCATGGTTCGTGACGGTTACATCTACGGTTTGAGTTTGCTGGCGGTTGCGGTGGTGGTGGCGTGGGCCACGCGCGGCTGGGCGTGGAGCGTTGCGCCGGTTCTGCTGGCTGTGTTTTTTCTCTGGTTTTTCCGCGATCCCCAGCGGGAGATTCCGGCCGGCACCGGGCTGATTGTTTCGCCCGGCGATGGGCTGGTGACCGAAACGGCCGCCGTGACGACTCCCGATGGACCCCGGCAACGCATCAGCATCTTTCTCAGCGTGTTTGACGTGCATGTGAATCGCTCGCCGATCGGTGGCGTTCTTACCGCGGTTCGCTATCAAAAAGGACAATATCTGAACGCGATGAATCCGGCGTCGGCGGACCGCAACGAGCAGAACGCGGTGACCGTGCGCGGGGAGGGTATAGAGATTACCTTCAAGCAGATTGCCGGCCTTTTGGCGCGCCGCATAGTCTTCAACTTGCGCGAAGGTGACACGGTGGAGCGCGGGCAGCGCGTGGGCCTGATCAAGTTTGGCTCGCGGGTGGATGTGCTGCTGCCGGCAGAGGCCACGCTGCGCGTAAGGCCCGGCCAACGCGTGAAGGGCGGCGCCACCGTACTGGCAGCGATGCCTCCGGTGGCGGGAGTTGGCCTGTGAATCAGGTGGATCGAGCCGAAGCCAGGGCCAACCGGCAGGCGCGGATGCGCCGGGGGATGTACCTGCTGCCTTCGCTGTTTACGGCGGGCAATATCGGCGCCGGCTACTTCTCTATCATCCAAACTATCGCGGCCATCAATGGCAACGCGGAGACGCACCTGGACTGGGCTGCCATCGCCATCCTCTTTGCCATCCCCTTTGACGCGCTGGATGGGCGCATCGCCCGCATGACCAACACCTGCAGCGACTTTGGCAAGGAACTGGACTCGCTGGCGGATGTGATCACATTTGGTGTGGCGCCCAGTTTGCTGGCTTTTGTGTGGGGCTTCCATTTTCTGCCTGAAACCGCCAACGCGCAACTGCGGCAGCACCTGGTGCAGGCCGGGATTTTCTTCTGCTTTCTCTACCTGATTGGCGGGGCCTCGCGGCTGGCGCGGTTCAACATCAGCCACGACGCGCAACCGCGCAATCCGGGGCGCCCCGGCCGCAAGTATTTTGTGGGCATGCCGATTCCCGCCGCAGCCGGCCTTCTGGCTTCAACAGTGCACTATTTTTACGGGATTCCAGTGCAGGCGTGGTGGGTGGCTCTGATCTGGCTCTTGCTGGTTGGATTGGGCGGCTTCCTGATGGTCAGTACCTGGCGGTTCTGGTCGGGCAAGGAGATCAACCTCACCCGCAGCCATCCATTTCAGTTGTTGTTGGTGATCGCGATCGTGTTGTATGTCATGATCAGGTTTTCGAACGTGTTCTTCTTTGCCGGAGCGCTGATCTACATGTTTTCGGGCATCTGGGCGCGCGCGGCCTATTCGTGGTCGCGGCGGCGGCGAAGACGGCCCGGGGGTGGACCCGCAGGCGCATCTGACCCGGGTGCACCCGAGCCAGATCCATTGAGACCTGCATAGGATTTTTCAATCACAAAAAAGGATGCTTGTGTACAAGATTGCAATTGCCGGCGCCTCCACCCTGGTGGGCAAGGAACTGAAGGAAGTAATCTCCGATTCGCCCCTGGCCGCGGCCAGCTTTGTGCTGCTGGACGAGGACGACGCATTGGGCCAACTGGACCAGGTGGGCGACGAAGTGACCTTTGTCCAGGCCATCGGGGCGGATGCTTTTGACCATGTGGACTTTACGTTCTTTTGCGGTACCGAGGAACTAACGCGGAGGCATTGGAGGCAGGCGCTGAGAGCTGGTTCGACGGTGCTGGATATGAGCGGGGCGCTGGACCAGGAGCCGGGCGTGCTGGTGCGCGCGCCATGGATTGGCGCGGAAGTGGTGAGCGCCGACCTGTTTACGCCTGCGGTGGTTCCCGCCCATCCTGCGGCGCTGGCCCTGGCGCTGGTCATGGAGCGGCTGCTGACGGCGGCGCCCGTACGTTTTGCGGCTGTCACACTGATGGTGCCGGCCAGCGAGTTTGGCCGCCGCGCCATGGACGAGTTGCACCAGCAGACGGTGAACCTGCTCAGTTTTCAGGGGTTGCCGCGTGCAATCTATGATGCGCAGACGGCGTACAACCTGCTTTCCGGGCTGGGCGAAGCCGCCAAGGCCAGCCTGGCTGCGACCGATGCACGGGTCCGGCGCCATTACACCGCGTTGGCCGGGCGGCGCTTGCCGGAATTGGCGCTGCAGACGATTGGAGCGCCAGTCTTTCACGGCCACACATTCTCGATTGCCGTGGAGCTTGAACGGCCAGTGGAGATTACGGCCCTGGAAGAGGCATTGAGCGGCGACCATCTGGACCTGGTGCTCGAAGATACGGATTCGCCTTCGAACCTGGCCGCTACCGGGCAGAGCGACGTGCTGATCCGGCTGCGCCCGGAACAGGGCGAACGTAACGCCACGGAAACCACTCGCTTATGGCTATGGGCCGCCTCAGACAACCTGCGCCTTCATGCGATCAATGCCCTGGATTGCGCGCTGGACCTGCGCCGGCTGCGGCCGCAGGGGACCGTGCAGTAAGAAAGCGTCAGCGCCCGCCGCAACGATTCCAAAGCTGTTCGATGTAGCTGTCAGTCATGCCGGCGATGTAGTCGGCGACTGTGCGGGCGAGACCTTCAGTGGGAATCTGCGCGCGATGGTCCTCGGGCAGCAGGCCGGGATCGGCCATCAGGGCTGCAAATAGCCCTTCCACCACCCTGCCGGCGTGGCTGTGCGCATCCACCATCTGTGGGGAGTTGTAAAAGCAGGCATACAGGAACTGCTTGGCGGCGGCGCGATTTGCCTCTGCCGCCGGGCTCAGGGCGGCTAGTCTTTGGGGCGTGCGCCGGATCTCATCGAGCGTTGTGGCCCCGAGGGCGGCGACGCGGACTCGCACCTCGGACATCAGATCGGTCACCAGCGCATTGAGGACACGCCGGAGCGCCTCGGTAACGGTCAGCTTTTGCGGGGCCGCAGGGTACAGGCTGAGCACATCGTTGTGAAAGCCGCGGAATAGGGGCACGGCTTCGCGGACCTGGTCCAGGGTCAGGATGCTGGAGTCCAAACCATCGTCCAGATCGGCGGTCAGATAGGCGATCTCGTCGGCCAGATCGATCAGTTGAGCTTCAAGAGGCGGAAATTGATCGAGGAAGTATTCGGCCAGCTCCGGATGTTGGGCGGAAGAGTAGTCACGGGAGTGCTTGACGATGCCTTCGCGCACGCCGAGGGTCAGGTTGAGGCCTCGAAATGCGGCGTAACGCTCTTCAAACCAGGTGACGATGCGCAGGGCGTGCAGGTTGTGGTCGAATCCCAGGCCGTGCGCCTGAAGAGCGTGGTCCAAGGCCGCTTCACCGGCATGGCCGAAAGGTGGATGGCCGATGTCGTGGGTGAGCGCCAGGGCCTCAGCTAACTCGGCATTCAGTCCCAATGCGTGGGCCACCGTGCGGGAGATTTGTGTGACTTCCAGGGTGTGCGTGAGGCGGCTGCGGAAGTGGTCGCCCGGCGGATTACCGGGGAGGCGGTTAAAGACCTGGGTTTTACCAGCCAGGCGGCGAAAGGCTCGGGCGTGAAGGATGCGGGCTGCATCGCGTGCAAATGGAGTGCGATAGGGGTGAGGCGGCTCGGCATAGACGCGCCGGGAAAGGGCACCGTGCCCATCGACGGCAATTCCGGGATGCAGCAGGGTCTCCGGCTTGGAATCTGCGGCCATGGCCGATGTGCAATCACGCTCCACGTCTGGTTATATCGCAGTGAGGGACGCTGTGGCAGCTAAACCCAACGTACGTGTTCTGAATCACGATCCGATTCACCTTGCAATGGTATAAAGTCCCTTGTGCGGCAGGGACTGGACAGCCAAAGTCTTTCGGGATTATTATCTTGCCGGAATTCTCGGAGGGGCTAGCTGGGGCACGATTTGGCGCGCGGGCGTCCAATTCCATTCGACTGAGGGACCGAGAGGCATATATGAAGGCAATCAAGACAACAGCGGTGGCATTCCTCGTGCTCGGAGTTGCATTCATCTCCGGGTGCGACAGGCACTCGACCAAGGAAGTTTTTTATCTGGTTGCGTCGAACATGCAGGTGCCTTACTGGCAGACGGCAGCAGCGGGATTTAACAAAGCGGCGGCCGAATACAGGGTGACGGCCAAGGTGGTTGGACCGGCGAACTACGACCCACAGGCCGAGCTGACCGCACTGCAACAGGCCGTGGCGGCCAAGCCGGCGGGGATCCTGGTGCAGGTGTCCGACGCGGCTGTGCTGCAGCCGGAAATCGACGCGGCAATCGGCGCTGGAATTCCAGTAATCACCATTGACTCAGATGCCGCGAGCAGTCATCGCCTCTTCTTTATAGGCACCAACAATCTGGAAGCTGGACGGCTGGGTGGACGGCGCGTGATTCAGAAGCTTGGGGGGAAGGGGAACGTGGTGTTTTTCACGTTCATGGGCCAGCCCAGCATCGATGAGCGCCTGAAGGGTTTCAAGGATGTCTTCGCCAGCCACCCCGACATCAAGATCGCGGACGTGGTGGACATCAAGGGCGATCCCCACACTGCCTTCGATAAAGCACAGCAGTATCTGGTCCTCACCGGACCCAAGAAGATCGACGCATTTGTGTGCTTGGAGTCCTCTTCGGGCAAGATGGTGGCCGATGCGATCCAGCGGGCCAACGCAACCGACCGAGTGCTTGTGGCATGGGACTCAAGCCAGGATACGCTCGACGGGATCAAGGCGGGAACCATCGACTCGACTGTGATTCAGAAGCCTTTCACCATGGCCTATGTGGGTCTGAAGTCGCTGGACGAGATTTTCCACGACGTACCTAAGCAGATCGGTAAGGACTACAGCACCGATTCATTCGGACCGTATCCGGTGTTTGTGGATACCGGTACATCCCTGGTGGACAAGAGTAACGTGGACCTTTATGTCGCCTCGGCGACCGAGGGCACCAAGTAACCAAGACGCCCCCATGGGGCAGTGAAGCAAGACAAACAGATCCAGTAGCACGTAGCGGCGGCCGTTCCCAGGTGGGAAAGGCCGCCGTTTCTGCTTGTGCTCAATTTCAACCCTCGTTGCCGCGCCGCCGAAGCCTCCCCGCGATCCGAATGCTTCCCGGTCGCGGTTCATTTCGAGATTTCATGAAGATGTGCGGTCGAGTGGGGGCAGAGAAATCTATTTGCAAATGGCCGGAGTCGTTCTTCCTGAGAGGATGCACCTGATAGCAAATAGAGATGTCATCTGTAGTAATGAAACCAACTTCGAAGCAGATAGTACTCGTTGATCGGCTGGTCATCTCGCAATGCCGGTGCTTGAGGTGCCTCGGCGACGATTTTGTCCAGCGATAGCTCGTCCGAGAGGACTGCATCGAACTGTTGTTGGGCTGTTGGTTGCGGACCCCATTCCACAAAGTCAGAAACTGCGGCATTCGGCATTCGTGCGGCCAACACTGAACTTGAGGTGATGGGCAACGGCTTCATACTGGCCAGGAAGTGAATCCCAAACCCGTCGTACGACTGAAAGGCACGGACATAGGGAAAGGACTCCATAAGGGCCTTGGTTACGGCAACAGTGGTAGAAGCATCGCCTTGTATTGCAGGGTACCAAGTCTGCAATATCCCGCCGCTGCGCAAATGCCGTTTAACGACTTCATAGAATTCATGCGTGTACAGCAAGCTGGAACCTGCGGCTTGCACGGGAGGGGGCGGGTCCACGACGATGACGTCGTACGTCTCGGTTGAAGCGTCGAGAAAGCGGCGGCCGTCATCGATTACGACGTGCGCCAAGGGAGAACTCATCACCTTCGACGCATCGGCGTGGTAATACCCAAACAGTGCTGGAACACTGGGGACCAGATCTACGGCGGTGGTGGGAATTCCCCAGGAAAGCATGGAGCGGAAGCTGGTTCCCATTCCGAAACAGATCACCAGGCCGTTTTGGGGAGGCCTGGACATGAATGCGAGTGGCAGGTGGGCAATATACTTGGTGATCGGAGTCAGGTTGGTCATCCCAATTCCGTTCACCAATAGCTTTCGATCAAAGCCTTTTCCCGTTGCAGTGACAGTGGCGGTGTAATCTCTTCGGACCTGTCGTGCTGCGAATTGGGTTTCGAAGTCGTGGCTCACACTAAAAAGCAGGATTGCGGCAACGGCTGCAAGGGCGAACTTGAATTTAAGGTTGAGACCGGACTTGGGTCGTGCGGTTTCGGGTGACTGGTGAAACGCCGTGAGAGCGGCCACTACAAACAGAGGAATTGAAAGAACAGCGATTGACCACCGTTCTCCCAACAAAGGCAAGAACAAGAAGCTGGCTACGAGGGGTCCGACAATGCAACCCGCAACATTGACGGCATAGGCAGTTCCGGCTCGATCGGGATCGCCTGATGACCAGGAATCCACCAACAAGGGAGTAAGAAAGCCCGCCAGAGAGCAGAAGAGCGCGATAGAAAGGAGGCGCAATCCGCCGGAATAGACGTCTCCTCCGAGGGGCAGCAGGGGATCAGCCGCAACCACCGGGATTATGGCAAAGAGTGCGAATAGACTCCATGCTGAAGCACTCTCACCGGGCTGGTGAGATTCGGACTTAGAGCGGTAGTCGCGCGATCCCAAAACAGTGGCCAGAAGATACACCGCGAGGATGGCGGCGAAAGCGTAGACGACATTCCCCAGGAACGGAGTGAACTGGCGGATCCAGACGACCTCCATACCCATGCTGACCAGTCCGGTGGTGAACAAGAAAAAGAGAGCGGCGTTTTTAGGAAGTCCATAGATCCTCTGTCGTGCCGCCTGCCCAGAGACTGGCTTTTCAACCGCAGGGGATGAGAGCAGGGAGAAGCTTATGAGGAAGGCCAACAGCGCCAAGATTGCATTCAGACTTCCGGCGACATAGAGGGTTCGCTGGAATCCCAGCAACTCAATGAGGATGAAGGCTGAAGTGATGGTTCCAAGTAGTGCGCCAAGAACATTGGCAACATAGAGGTAGCTGAAGGAGCGCTCTGACGTTGGCCTTGCGGTTTGCCGAATGACTGCCATCAGCAGAGGAAATGTCGATCCCATGCAGATGCACCAGGGGACAAGCGTGATGGCGACCCAAGTGCCGGCCAGGAAGTAGTAGCGCGAAGTTTGCCACGCTCCAAAGCTTCCCAGGTGTTGCATGAGAAAGCGTCCGAACTTCAACTCGAGGGGAACGGCCAGGGACGAGACTCCGATCAGCAATTCAGCGATGGAGTATAGGCGCAGCGCCCGCGGTCCGTTCGTCTCCAGGACTCGGCGTGTCAGCACTCCTGCGCCCCACGAACCGAGGCCCAAGCCGGCCATGAACATCGAAAGAACTATGGAAACAAGAGTCGTAGTCACGCCGAAGCTGGCCATGGCGAGTCGAACCCAAACCACCTCGTAAACCAGGCCGCAGAATCCAGAGGTGACGAAAAAAAGGAAGTACCAGCTCAGATTGGACTTTGAAATGGAAAGTTCGCGAGTATTCGACTTGCTCTGTTCCTTCAAAACAGGCATTCATGTCCTCACAATTTAGCCAGAATCTCCTCATGGTCTCAGAGTTGTCGTTCAATTTACAACATCTTGCACGGCTGATGGTTATGCCTAAAGTTTCCCAATCGCCGCTTTGCGGCCATCTGCTCCCGAATTCAAGGAGACTTCTGCTGTTGTTTAGTGCGAAACGGCACGCAAAGGGGAGATAGGATCGTAAAGCTCCGGAGGCGTGTGGGGAAGGTTCGGCATAGACCAGGACATGCAGTCCCTTCTCGACACCCGTCCTCGACACTCCGGTGTAGTAGCGCGAAGTTTGTCACGCTTCATGGACTTGGAGACCATTACAAGGGGTTTCCGATCCAATTAACGGGTCTGGTTCTGAGCCCCGAAAGTGACCTTCCCACCGTTTGCCCCACTACACTGCCTCAGCAGGAGCCGTGCAAACAATTTCTTCCCTCCACTTCGGCCCGACGTTCGAGGACTCAAGACAACTCCGGGTTGGTGCGAGCGGTCGTTGCCGGGCCATCAGGCGCATTGCCCTATTTCCTTCACTCAAATGCGCTTGAATCGGTATAGCATTGGCGCAAACGGTTAAACTGATGCGACGGGGGCAGCGTTTCTTGGGTGCAATCTTTCCCCTGTCAACGATGCACGAAGTGACTGTTTGGAGATCCAGTCACGCGCGATAAACGACTGGAGCGAAAAGGGGAGGGTCTGCCGTTGGCTAGCGGAAGCAGCAGAGCTTCAGAAACTCACACCATGATCAACGGAGCGCAAAACGAGCAGAAAATCGGTCTCCGCCCCTGGCAACATGGCGCAATTTTTGTCTTCGCTTGTGCCGTCGTGGCCTCGCATCGACCGGATGCGATATTCCACGCACAATTCTGGGCCGAGGATGGGCGCGTCTGGTATGCGGATGCCTACAACCTCGGATGGTGGCATGCGCTGTTCCACGCAGCGGCCGGATACTATCAAACCCTGCTGCGCCTCGGAGCTTCGCTCGCGCTGCTTATGCCGTTATCCCGGGCTCCCCTGGTGCTTAACCTCATCGCGATAGCCGTGCAGGCGCTGCCCGCAAACCTGGTACTTTCCTCCCGCTCTTCGGCGTGGGGCAGCCTGCGCTACCGCGCTCTCTTGGCGGGCATTTATCTAGCCTTGCCGAATTGCAAGGACATGTACGCGATCATCACCAGTTCACAATGGGAGCTGGCCCTGTGCGTTTTCCTACTGCTGGTAGCTTCCACGCCGAGAGGCGTTGCGGGCCGGCTGTCCGACATCTTTATCCTGCTTCTCTGTGGCTTGACAGGGCCGTTCTGCATCTTTCTGCTTCCCATCGCAGTTGTCCTTGCATGGCGGCGTCGAAATCGTTGGCAGTGGGCCATGACCGGCACTCTTGCTGCGCTCTGTCTTGTTCAGGCGTGGGGGCTCTTGATTGTCAATCCTTCAGGTCGTTCCCTTCCCGATGCATTGGGTGCGAGCCCTGCATTGTTTGCACGCATACTTGCCGGTCAGGTTTACCTTGGGGCATTGCTGGGCACTAATACTTTGGCGTTCAATCCGGGCCCTCGACTCTTTGCCGTCCTCTTATTGGTTGCGATCGGCGGAACTGCTATTGTTGTAATCTGCTTCATCAAGTCGACCGTTGAGATGAAGCTTCTCCTTCTTCTTTCCTCCGTGCTCTTTGCCGCAGCGCTGATTACTCCTGTGGCTTATGCGCCCGCCGGTGTCTCCAGGTGGCAAATGCTTGCCGCGGCAGGCGGAATTCGCTATTGGTTTTTCCCAACGCTGGCCTTTGCATGGTCTCTTCTCTGGTGCATCCGAAGCCGGGTTGTCGTTCTTAAGATCGTTTCGGCTGCCCTTTTGTTCGTAATGTGCTTCGGAATCATTCGCGATTGGAGAAGTCCCGCACTCAAGGATAAGCGTTTTGCAGAATATGTAAGGCGCTTTGAAGCTTCGCCTTCCGGAACGGCTGTTACCATTCCGCTCAACCCGGACGGCTGGAGCATGTGCCTCGTCAAACGCCCACCTAGCTAAGTTCAAATCGAATTGCATCGGCGCTCTGCCGCTGGCGAATCGGCTCAGGTTCATCCGTCTGAAACGCCAGAGCACGTCAGGGCCAGCTCTGGCTCTGAGACCGGCCACATGATCGCCAGCCACAGGCCACCAGAAAACTGCCGACACAGTATTGACACAGACAAGGAACTCAGTTGAGGTCGATTCTTGATCGACCTGTATTTTATCGATTTCATTCGAACTCAATTGGCTAGCCTAGTGTTGCCTATGGAATCCACGTGCTGTCCCTACTCGACACCCCATCCCACCCATTCCGATGGGGAAGAGGCTAGTGGACACAAGAATAGAGATCCACTTTCAGAACGGGATGTCGTCGTCGGAGATTTCGGCAGATTGCGCGACGTCGTCGTGGCCGGCAGGCGGACGCTGGTCGAAGCTGGCTGTCGAGCCGGATGAACTGGCGGGGCGGGTTTGCGCGCCCGAGCCCTCATCGCGGCCAGAGAGCAGTACGAGTTCATTGACGAGAATCTCGGTGCGATAGCGCTTTTGCCCGGACTCTTTGTCGTCCCAACTGTTGGTCGTGATCTTTCCCTCGACGTAGAGTTTGGAGCCCTTCTTCACGTAGTCGCGGACGATCTCGGCGGTGCGTTTAAAGGCCTTCAAATTATGCCACTCGGTACGGTCCTGCCAGTTGCCCTGCGCATCCTGAAACCTGTCGCTGGTTGCCAGCCCAAAGCTCGCAACCATAACTCCGCTGGGGGTGGAACGAATCTCGGGGTCCTTGCCCACATTACCCAAGAGGGTGACTTTGTTGACGCTTCTTGCCATGATCTTTAACTCCAGTAATTGACAAGAATAGCAGACCTTCAGCGGTGCCGGGCGATGGCGCGATTGCGGAGCCACTTGGCCGCGCCCAGGGTGAGCAGCAGGCCGCCGAAGGGGATGCACATGAGGGCCACAATCAGCGCGAACCAGCCGGAGTTGGTGGTGGCGCCGGTGACGGTGAAGCCACCCAGCAAGGTTACGAGCAGCAGAGCGGCCAGAAGGCCTGTACCCAGGATAGACGAGCCCCATTGCAGCAACTGGCGGGTGCCGTCCGCGGGCATTGCGGGGCGGGGGCTGACGGAATCGGGTGTGGGGCGTCCGGCGGACATGGGATTCACGAGCCTTGGGCCAGGCGCAGCATCACGTAAGTGACGACGCCGGTGATGGAAACGTAGAGCCACAGGGGGAATGTCCAGCGGGCCACTTTGCGGTGCTGCGGAATGCGTCCGGTGAGAGAGAAGAAAAAGGTGACCAGCACAAGGGGCAGAGCCACCACGGCCAGGACGATGTGACTGGCCAGCAGCGGCAGGTAGACGGAGCGCAGGGCGGCATGGACGGGATAGCGCACGTCGCCATGCAGCGCATGGTGGAGGATGTAGCTGACCAGAAACAGTGTGGAGAAGCCAAACGCGGTAAGCATCGAGGCGCGATGGGCGGCGATGCGGTGGGCGCGGATGAAGGTGTAACCGATAAGCAGGGCGGTGGCGCTGAGCCCGTTGAGCAGGGCATTGAGCGCGGGGAGGAACGCGAAGCGCGTGCTGGTAGCGTCCATGGCGGGGTGGACGTAGATGAGCCAGAAGAGAAAGAGAGTAGCCGCCGCGCTGACAGCCAGAATGGCGGCGATGGCGGGGCCCGTGCCGGATCGAGAATTGGCGGAGGGAGCGAACGTGGTCATGGTTCCTTAGTGCGCGGCGATGGCGCAGAGCATGAGCGTGGTGAGCAGCAGGGGCAGATAGATGACGCTCACCTTGAGCAGGTCGCGCGCCACCATCCGGCTCTCTGCCGGGGTGACCGCGCGCAGGATGCGGGTGAAGCGGATGGTGTAGGCGAGGTAAAAGAGGCCCAGCCCGGTGGCCAGCAAAGCATAGGCAGGGCCGGCCAGCCCGAGACGCCACGGGGCCAGGCTGACGGGAATCATGAGCACGGCGTAAAAGAGCGCCTCCACCACGGTGGACCAGCCATCGGGCTGGACGACCGGCAACATGCGAATGCCGGCGCGGGCATAGTCATCGCGATACATCCAGGCGATGGCCATGAAGTGGGGAAACTGCCACACGAAAAGAATGGCGAAGAGAGCGACAGCCGGCCACTCAATGCGATCGCGAGCGGCGGTCCAGCCAAGCATGGGACCCATGGCTCCGGGAAAAGCCCCGATGAAAGTGGCCATGGTGGTGACGCGCTTGAGCGGGGTGTAAACCGCGATGTAGGTAAAGGCCGTAAGCAGCGCCAGGGAGACAGTAAGCAGATTGGTGTGGAGCAGAAGCCACCACGCGCCGAGCGCCAGCGAGCCGATGCCGGCCAGGATGCCCTGGACGAGCGAGATGCGCCCAGCGGCAATGGGGCGGTCGGCGGTGCGGATCATGCGCGCGTCAGTAGAGCGCTCGATGGCCTGATTGAGAGCGCTGGATCCGGCGGATACCAGGCCGATGCCGACGAGCGTGTCAAGCAGGCCGCGCTGCACGCTGGAGATGCCCGACTGCATGGAGCCCAGGTAGAAGCCGGCCCAGCCGGTAATGAGCACCATGCCGGTGACGCGCACCTTGAATAACTCGCGGAGGTCGTGAATCAGGGTGGCCGTGGAGCCCGGACGCGGCGCGTGAATCGCTCCGTGGAGGTGAGATTCGGCGGAGGTTGCGAGTTCTGCCGGGTTGGCGGCCTGGGAAGCGGGAGTCATGGAGGCAGTGGACGACCTGGGCGGCAGCGCGATGAAGACGATGCGCCTGATTCGATGATAACAACGTGCGGATAGTTTTGTGCGGCAGAGAACTCGATCGGCCCCGGCAGAGTGAACAGTGTCCGGCACGCCTATGCCCCTGAAGTGTCAGGCAAGATATGATGGAGTTTCAGAGACATCCAATAGAAACAGTCCTTTCCGAAGGGCACTTTTTGCACTCGGCGAGCAAGGAAAATGATGGAAATCAGGACCAAAAGAGTTGAGCTGTTCGATACCAGCCTCCGGGATGGGATGCAACAACCAAATCTCGAAATTTCAGTGCCTGGCGCCGTCATCCTGCTTGAACGGATGGCCGCATTCGGGGTGCAGTTTGCGGAGATCGGTTTTGCCGGAGCCAATCAGTTTGTGGGAGATTTGACGCGCGCTCTTGCCGCTGTCGATACGGGAGCCATGAAGCTGGCCTTGTTCGGCAGAACGCGCGGACGCGGCGCCAGGGTTGAGGATTGGCCCGATGTGCAATTCATGGTCAGCCACAAGGGGCGCGTTCCGGCGGCGGTGGTGGTGGTCAAATCCAGGCTTCTGGATGTGGAAAGGTCCCTGGAAACTACTCCGGAAGAAAACTTGCTGATGGCTTACGAGACCATCGAGTGCCTGCATCAGAACGGCCTGGAGGTTCTCGTTGACCTGGAACACGCGATGGACGCCTGCTGCGGGCGGCGCGAAAACGGGAACCAGTGCGACGCCGACTTCAGTAAGCGCAGCTTGGATTACTTTCACCAGATGACTGCGCAATGCGTGAGTCAGAAAGTGAGCCGCATTATTGTTTGCGATACCACGGGCGGCGCAAGCCCGGAAGAAGTGACCCGCGTGATTGGTGGCCTGAAACAGTGCTATCCCAATGCCGGGTTCGGATTTCACGGGCATACGGATCGCGGTCTTGGAGTTGCCAATACGCGCGCTGCAATCCTGGCCGGCGCGGATCAGATTCAAGGTACGCTGCTGGGCACCGGCGAGCGCTGCGGCAATGTGAACCTGACTACCGTGGTGGGCAGCATGCAACTGCGGGGTGAAGCTGAATTTGTGACACCCGAATCACTTCCGGGGCTCACCATCCTGGCGCATTCGGCGTATGCGGCTTTCGGGCTTGAGGCGCCGCACGGGACTCCTATTGTAGGCGCCGGGGCGTTTGGTACATGGGCCGGGATGCACGGCAGCAGCGAACGTAAGAACCCGGGTGCGTACATGTGGTGCGATCCCGCCAGAGTCGGCGCCAACCCGACGATCGGGGTCAATGCGCAATCGGGAAAAGCCAACATCCTTCTGCTTTCGGAGTCGCTTGGCGTGCCGCTCGACTCCGCACAGGCACAGGTTTTCATCGATAACAACCAGGCGATGATTGAAGGCGGAGGTTTCACGGTGAGTGAAATCTCGTTCAAGCTGGCCTGCATGAAGGTGCTCGGGACCTTGCCAGATCGCTTCAGCGTGCGCAGTTGGAGGGTTTTCGACGAATCGGACGAAATCGGGAACCGGTTCGTGCAGGCCTTCATGACCTTGTCCATTGGCGACGACACGGTAACTACCAGCAGAGCCGAGGGCGCCGGTCCCGTGGATGCGCTGACCAAGGCCATGCGCCGCGAACTGGAGAAATGGTATCCGGCGATTGCACGGATGCGCCTGGGAACCTTCAGCGTGGCCGCCATCGACGTTTCGGCCCACGACTCGGCAGCGCACGTGCGGGTTACTGTAAGCTTCCACGCCGACGGGTACGAACCGTGGATCAACGCCGGGGTGAGCAGCGATATGAACCAGGCAGCGCTGATGGCCATCGTGGATGGATTTCACTATTGGCTGCTGAAGAACCCGTCATAGGCAGCTCTCTCACCAGCAGGTTTCTCGCGAAATAACAAATTAGTTGCGCAGCCGCTCAGGCCAGGCCGGTCGCCCGGAGGATCGCATCGGCGACTTCGTCCGGGGTGAGCGCGTCCACGCGGATGGAGACGTGGGCGGTGCGATAGAGCGGCAGGCGGCGGTGATAGCGGTTGGCGAGGTTGGCCTGGTCGGCGAGAACGGGCCGGGTGTGCTCGGTGCCTTGGCAGCGGGCGAGGGTAGTGGCCAGTTCCACTTCAAGGTGGACGAGAATCGTTCCCGGCGCGGTGAGCAGCAGGTCGCGGGTTTCAGCGCGCTCGATGGCTCCGCCGCCGAGGGCCAGCACGAGGGCGTCACTTGCGGCCAGGCGCGCAATGGTCGCATGCTCGCGGTCGCGGAAAGCGGCTTCGCCGTGGCGGGCGAAGAACACGGATATGGGAAAGCCGGCCTCCGCTTCGATTACATCGTCGACGTCCACAAAGCTCCAACCCAGGCGGCGGGCAACCAGCGGGCCGACGGTGGTTTTGCCCGAGCCCATGAAGCCGGTGAGAACGATACGGCGAGGCGGGGTGGCGAGACGGGGATCGGATTGGATGGGAGAGGTCAGTGTCGTCTTTCTGTAATCTGCGCAAATGGAATCTACTTGTTCAGTATAGGGAAGCAAGGAGCCGGACCAAGCTCAGCCCAGTACCATCACCACGGCTCCGGCAGTGATGAGCAGGCCGCCGGCGAGAACCGGAACGGTGATCTTCTCACCCAGCAGCAGCCACGCAAAGACCATCACCAGGGGAACGCTGAGCTTGTCGAGCGGCGCTACGCGCGAGGCTGATCCCAATTGCAGAGCGCGGAAATAGCACAGCCACGAGAGGCCGGTGGCCAGGCCGGAGAGCGCGAGAAACAGCACCGTGCGGCGGTCGAGCGAGCGAATCTCGCCGTGTTTGCCCAGCGCCAGCGTGATGCCCCAGGCAAAGACCACCACCACGCTGGTGCGGAGGGCGGTGGCCAGGTTGGAATTGACGTGTGCCACGCCCACCTTGGCCAGCAGGGCAGTGGCGGCGGCAAATACGGCAGAGAGCAAAGCCCATCCAATCCAGGTCATGAGAACAATGCTACGCGGCGGGCGTTGAAACCGGAGCGGCTAAACTCTGATCTATGGAGACTGGCAAAGCCAGCAAGACAGCTCTTCGGGTAGCGATTCGCCGCGCTGCGCACCAACTGATGGAGCATCCCCGCGTTCTGGACGATCCGATTGCGGTTCCGTTGCTAGGCCCCGGATTCGCGCGGGACATGGAACGCGCGATGCACAAGGTGGCGCGGGACTTTCGCGCCTTCATGGCCGCGCGCAGCCGATATGTAGAGGACAAACTCGCATGCGCGGTTGCGAAAGGGGTCACTCAGTACGTGGTGCTGGGCGCGGGGCTGGATACCTTTTCCTATCGCAACCCGTTTGCTGAACTGCGCGTCTTTGAGGTGGACTTTCCCGCCACCCAGGAATGGAAGCGCGCGATGCTGCGCGAGGCCGGTATCGACGCGCCTGAGAGCCTGACCTTTGTTCCGCTCGACTTTGAACGCAAGACACTGGCCGAAGGGCTGGAGGAAGCTGGGTTTTACAACCGAAGGGCTGCGTTTTTTGGCTGGCTGGGGGTAGTGCCCTATCTCACGCGCGATGCATTCCGCGCCACCCTGGCTACGGTGGCACAACTGCCGCCCGAGACCGGCGTGAGCTTCGATTACGTGTTCTCCCCGGACACTCTCAGTCCCAAGCGGCGGATGGTTTTCGACGCGCTGTCAGAGCGCGTAGCCGCTGCCGGAGAGCCCTTCCGGCTTTTCTTCACGCCCGAGGAGATGGAGTCGGAATTGCGCACTGCTGGATTTCAACGCATTGAACAAGTGGATTCGAAGCAGCTTAACGAAATCTATTTCAAGGACCGGGCAGATGGTCTGAAGCTTTCTGATTCGAGGTCGGGCATGCTAGCCACGGCATGGGTGTAGCAGCCTCGACGGGCAACGCGGTGCACTAAGATTGATTCATGCGTGTGCTTGCCAATGTACTGTTGACTGCCGGCCTGGCGGCGCTGGCCGGATGCGGCTATCACACTCTCGGCGCAGCCTCCCATCTGCCACAGGATGCGCACACGCTCTCAGTGCCTGTCTTCGCCACGCACACGGAGGCTTATCACACTGAAGCGGTGATGACCAGCGCGGTGATTCGGGAGTTCGCCACCCGCTCGCGGCTCAGGGTGACGCCGGATGAAGGCGGAGAACCAGACGCTGTGCTGCACGGAACGATTCTGAAACAGACGGTGGCGCCGCTTACCTACAACACCTCGACGCAGCAGTCTTCAAGCTACCTGATTACGATAGTGGTTTCAGTCACGCTTACGGGGCGGGACGGTAAAGTTCTTTACGAGAATAAGAACTACGTCTTCCGCCAGCAGTATCAGTCCACCACCGATCTGGCATCATACCTGGATGAGAGCCCGTCGGCCGTGGAGAGGCTTTCGCGCGACTTTGCGCGGGCGTTGGTGGCCGAGGTCCTGGAAGGGCTGTGAGAGGCGAACGGCACGAAGGGTCGAATCTTCGCGCCGTCCGGTGGGGGAGGGTAACTGCTATTCGAATCCGGCTGATCGAGAGTAGCCGGTATGCCCAGTGGGGTAGGTGGGCATGTCCAGCTCATTCCACATCGGAGGCAGAGAATGAGCAACCTGACCTTCAGGCTGCGCACAGAATAGCCACGGCCCTCGTGCCCGGCAATGAGATTTCGCCTCTAAGTGGCTCCACACTGGCCGCAGGACGTTACGAGAGTACAGTATTAAGTCTGAGTAACCGGCATTACTTACTCATCAGTTAATAGATTGCGGACGAGGTCCTGAGTCTTCGCAGGGGTTGGCGGGAGGGTGCGGGTTTGCCGGCAGCCGTTGTATCTTGCGGCAATATTGCACATGCAGGGCTGGCGAGGCGAGCCCGGGAAGGGTATTCTGGAGCCGGATGATCGCTGCATTCATTGCCCTTAAGGTGATCTGGCGGGAGTTGGTCCTTTGACCGGCCCGGTGGGGACTCGCGGCTCAAACCCTATCAAGCCAAGTGCGGGCTCGGCGGGGACCCGGGGTTTCGGCGCGGTGGGCCGCTTTGTGGCGGAAATCGAGGCGGCTGGGGCGGGGAAGGGACCATTGCGGCCCGGTTATGTGCTGGCCGGCGACGAAATTTTCATGCTGGACCGCTGCCGCGCCGCGGTGCTGAATGCTTTTGTTCCGCCGGAACTCAAGGACTTTTGCCTTTCCGACCTGGACCTGAGTGGAACCTCAATCTTTGAGGTGCTGGACCGTGCGCAAACGCCGTCGCTGATGGCGCCGTTTCAAGTGATTTTTGTGCGCAATGTGCGGATGCTTTATACGCGCGGGGCCAAGAAGGACGAGTTTGCGGCACTGGAACGCTATTTTCGTTCGCCCAATCCCAAGGCACTGCTGATTTTTGTGGCCGACTTCATCCGCATTCCCTCCGACGCACGGCGCATGGAGATGGACGACAAGAACCGCTTCGAGCGCCTGAGCGAGACGCTGGGCGAGCATTGCGGCATGGTGGAGCTGGCGCGGGTGAACGATGAAGAAGCGATGCGCTGGACCGTGGCCACCGCGCAGGAGTCGGGGGTACGCATGGACCCCGATGCGGCGCGCGAGTTGGTGGATGCGCTGGGCGCCGACATGATGATGATCGCGTCGGAGATGGAGAAGCTGCTGCTCTACACCCTGGGCCGCGGACGCATAACACTGGGCGACGTGGAGACCATGGTGCTGGGGGCCAAGCAGCGCTCGCTCTACGAACTGACTGAAGCCATCAGCGCCCGCGACCGTGCCCGCGCGCTGGCACTGCTGCAGGGCCTGCTGAACAGCTCCGACGCCGGCGAAGATGCCGCCATCGGCCACCTCTATATGCTGGCCCGGACATTCCGGCAGATGCTTGTGATTCTGGAGAAGAACGTACGCGATTCTCGCGCCATCTGGCAGGCGCTATGGCAGGGGTTTCGCATGCCGCCCTTTGCCGCCGACGACCTGATTCGCCAGGCGCGCCGCTACAAGAGCCGCCGCGAACTGACGCGGGCGCTGAGGCTGATTGCCCGGGCGGACCTGGAACTGCGTTCCTCTCCGCCGGACAAACGGCTGGTGCTGGAACGTCTAGTGTATGAGTTGGCGTCGGAGCCCAAGCCGGCGGCACCGATGTGGGCTTCGGCGCAGCTGTCGTTTGAAGCCTGAATGGATTCCAGTGGACCGAAGAGCAATCCCTAATAGACGCCGCGGGCGTTGAGCCAAGGGCCGTATTGCCGGTCGTGCTCTTCGATATGTTCAAAATACCAGCCGCCCAGGAAATAGAGCAGAGAATGAATTTCTTTGTCTTCGTGGCGTTCCGCGCGGTCCGCGGTTTCGCGCATCTGCAGCAGCAGTTGCTGATGGGCGGCGCGATGGCTTAGCAAGCCGGGGAAGCCCTGCTGTTCGAGTAGCTGCTCCTCGCTTTGGAAGTGCATGCGAGTGTACTCGATCAACCGCTTCAGATTCTCGTTGATCTGCTCGTGTCCGCTGCCGCGCAGCAGTGCCAGGCGCAGTTCGTTCATGGTGTCCATCAGGATGCCATGCTGGTCGTCCATGGCCTGCACGCCGACATTGCGAGAATCGTTCCACGTGAGAAGGGTCACAGCAGTCTCCACTCAAGACTCATGATTGATCCGCAGGGCGCATCCAACAATCCCCATATTGTGGGTGGCAGATCACCCTGACGTCACATGACGAAGGAGCGGCTACTCCAGAATCACGTCGGGCTGCGGCTCATGTCCGCGGGTGGTGAGGACGATGGCTGCGCCCAGAATCAGCGCTCCACCAACCCATGCATGAGGCCCCAGGTGTTCGCCCAGCATTTTGACTCCGAGCCAGGAGCCGAGCGCCGGCTCAATGTTGAGAAAAACCCCGGCACGCGAAGCTGGAACGCGGTGGATGCCCCAGTTCCACAAGAATGTGGTGGTAGCCGTGCAGGCCAGCCCGCTAATGGCCAGCGCAACCCAGGCCGTTGCGCTGACGTGGGCGAGGGGCGGTGGCTGGCTGTGGTTTGGCAGCCAGGGATTCAGGAGCCAGGGACCGAGGATCCAAACCGCCAGCATCATGGTACCGACAAGGATGGTATAGGCCGTGACCAACAGAGGGCTGTGGGTGAGCATGAGCTTTTTGCTGAGCAGAATCCAGGCCAGGGAGGTGCAGAGCGAGACCACCACCATCAGGTCTCCCACCAGAGAGGCCTCGCCGTGCACGGCAGGGCCATGGTGGCCGCCCAGAACGATCAACGCCGCTCCTACAGTGGAGCCGACCAGGGCCAGCCAGCCAATACGATCCAGGCGCTCGCCGGCAAAGAGCGCAGCCGCCACACCGAGCAGAACCGGCATGGAGCCGACCATCAGCGAGGCGTGGCTGACCGTGGTGCGAGCCAGGCCATGGAACTGGATGAGGAACTGAATGGGAATTCCGAAGAGCGCGGAGATGAGCAGCAGGCGAGTCTCGCTCCAGGTCAGGCGCACCCTGTTGGCCAGCGCCACCGGCAGCATGCCAAGGCATGCGAACAGAAAGCGGTAGAGCACCATGTACTCCACGCTCATCTCGTTCAATGCCAGCCTGCCGAAGTAGAAACCCGTGCCCCACAAGCATCCGGCCAGGGCACACGCGCTATAACCCAGAAAGGCGCTATAGCCCCGCACTGTGAGACGTGGGCCGCCCATCGCGGCGACCAAGACCTGTTGCCGCGGATCTCGACTAGTGGTTGCGATCTTAGCCATCCCTCTTTTACTGTCGCACAAGCATGAGGGAGGGGTATCACAGCGCAAAACCAGCGCCATCGGCGAGAATAGCTAACGATGCTGAAGTGGCTTCTACAGGCCGGTGAGAGACAGGCTGGTTATTGCATCCGCGCGAGCCTCGGGCTGGCGGTAGTGGCGGCTGCGCTGGTTCAACCGGTGGCGCATGCGCAAAGTCTGGGGTGGTTTTCACTACGGCACCACAAGGCCGCCAGTAATGTGCCTCCGGAAGGCGAACCAGCCGTTCAGCCCTCCCAGCCGCCAGCATTCGCCATCCCCGTGGAGCCGCTTGGATTTACCGCTCCAGGCGCCTATTACGAGGGCCTGCGCGAGAGCCTTGTTTCATTGGATTTTTTGGATGAAAACAGGCTGTTGTTCACCTTTCACGTTCCTGGGCTCATGCACAGATCGGGAGAAGACGGTGACGAGCGGCAGATTCGGGCGGTGGTTCTCGGATTACCGCAAGGGACGGTGGAAGCCGAGGCCTTGTGGACCCTCCATGACCATGCGCGCTATGTTTGGATGCTCAACGACGGGCACTTTTTGCTGCGGGACCAGGAAGATCTGGAGCAGGGCGACTCCACGTTGCAGTTGAAGCCGCTGTTGCGCTTTCCGGGGCCGGTTCTGTGGATGGAGATGGACCCCACGCAGCAGTACCTGGTCACCGACTCTCGCGAGCCGACGGGGACGGAACCCAAGGCCGGAGAAGTTCCCCGTCCTGGCACGGCGGTTGCCAGCGTGACTACCGACAGCCGGGAAGCCGGCGGGCAACCGGAAATCGTGCTGCGCATCCTGCGCCGCGCCTCCTGGCAGGTGATGCTGGTGAGCCATGTGCGCGCCACGGCTCATCTGCCCATCAACTCCGAGGGCTACCTTGAAAGCCTGCGCTCCACGGGTCTCCAGTGGCTGCTGAACCTGAACTACTTTACAGGTGGCAGCGCGGTTGTGGGCAAGGTGGATTCCTCCTGCGCTCCGGCGCTTGAATTCCTCGGACAGCGAGAGGCACTGGTGGCGTCCTGTAACCCTCAGGGAGGACGCTGGCTGGCGGCGATCACCACCGACGGCCGCCATTTGTGGAATGCCTCCTCTTTGCCTACGCAGGTTTGGCCTATGGTGGCGAAGGCGCCCGGCGGATCGCGTCTGGCGTGGGAGACCTTGACGGTTTCCCATCCGGTAGGTACTTTTTCTCCCCTGAGCTTTGACGACGTGAAAGGCCAGCTGGTGGAAGTGTACGACGGGGCGGACGGTAAGCGAATGCTGACTGCTCCGGCAAGCCCGGTGCTCGACGGCGGAGGGAATGTGGCTATTTCGCCTTCAGGCCAGCGCGTAGCCGTGCTGAATGGAGGGTCCATCCAGGTGTACGAACTGCCCGCTCCGCCCCCGCTGCCGGAGGGGGGCGCCGGCCCAACTTCGCCCTGAGGAGGCCTTTGGCGGGTTTTCAGCCATTGCGACCACGTGTAAACTGGGCTGCGGAGGTTAATCTTGGCCACGGCGATCGTGCACTACACAGCTGCAGCGATTACCGACCGCGGACGTAAACGCTCTTCCAACGAAGATGCATTTGCGTTCTCAGTTGAAGATGGAGTCTATGTCGTCTGCGACGGCATGGGAGGCGCCGCGGCTGGGGAGATCGCCAGTTCGCTGGCCGTGGACGAAGTGATGCGCCTGCTGACGGACCAAGGCCAAAACGACAATGGCCGCCGCAGCGAGCTGCCTGAAGCTGCCGAAAAAGCCATTCTGGCGGCCAATGACCTGATCTACTCACGCGCCCAGCGGAACAACCGGCTGAGCGGCATGGGAACAACGCTGGTAGCCCTGACCGTGGAGGACCGCCGTGCTTGGGTGCTCAACATCGGCGATAGCCGCTGCTACCGGTTACGCAAGGGTCTGCTGGAACAGATCACGATTGACCACTCGCTGGTGGAGGAACAGGTGCGCATGGGGCGGATGTCTCGAGCGGAGGCTCTGCGCTCGCCGCTGAAGAATGTGATCACGCGTGCGCTGGGGACACAATCCCAGATTACGCCGGATGTTTTTGAACTGGAGGCCGAGCCTGGCGACCTGTTCCTGCTCTGCTCCGACGGTCTGACCCGCGAGCTCTCGGACCCGTTCATCCATACCCTATTGACCCCTGCCCTATCACTCGAAGACCTGTGCAGCTCCCTGGTAAACGCCGCCAAGAAGGCCGGTGGCCATGACAACATCACCTGCTTGCTGGTGCGCGCGGAGGCTTGAGTAGCGCGGGGCCGGTCCCCGGCACAGTGACACTGCTCCACGGAGCTGCATCCTAGCGAAAGACTCATACTCCATTGCGCGAATTTAGGGCATTTCGCGCGAGAGTTACTGAAGTTGGTCTGCTTCGGTTGGATAGCGACGAATCGGTCATTCCAGCATGCTATGCTGCGCAGTGATTCCCGTTCGCTGAAGCGGCAGCTAAAAGTAGTCCATCGCCTTTTCTTCGGTACGATTTAGTAATTGTCATCGTTGGTGCAGCGAAGTTTTCTGACCGTTACACTCAATGACCGGGCAAAACCTGGCGAGCATGGCAAGCGTGCACATGACGGCAACACGGTCGCCATCTACTCCCATTGCGGTATTGACTGTTCACAGTGACGCTGGGTATCAATACGTTTAGAGAGACGCCGAAGGTTGACGCGAATCGCGGTCCGGAAAGCCGGGCGACCTTTGGCCAGTCAAGGGGGTTTTCGTGACACTCAAAACATCCTCGGAGTCGGCTCAGACAGCGCCAGCGTCGGCGCAGCGATCCTCTATGTGGCGTTTACTGCTGATCAGTTCGGCGGCCCTTTACCTGGAGATTGTTCTGATTCGCTGGCTCGGCACGGAGGTGAAGATCTTCGCCTTCTTCCAGAACTTGTCACTTATTGTGTGTTTTCTGGGCTTTGGCGTGGGTTGTTTCACTTCGAACAAGCGCGGCAGCTTATTGCCCTCTCTGTTTGCCATCACCACGTTGGCGGTTGTGGTGAATCTGCCGTTCGGGCTGTGGCACTCCTTCCTACGACTCCTTTCGACGGTTCTTTCTTACACGCCGGATGCTGCACTCTGGGGTCAGGTCTATGGCAAACTCTCTCTATCCCAATACATTTTCATTCTTGCCGCTTCGCTATTGGCTGTGGCTCTGTTCCTGACGTTGCTTATTATGGCCATGATCCCGCTAGGCCGTTGGGTGGGATATTACCTGGAAGCCTCACCCAACACAGTGGCAGCGTATTCAGTCAATTTGCTGGGCAGCCTGGCGGGTATCTGGCTTCTCGCCATCCTCGCATTCTGGTGGCTTTCTCCGTCGTATTGGTTTGTTGTCGCCTTCGCTCTCGTCCTACTTGCGCAACCTCTTTCGTGGCGCTCCGCGCTCGTTGCTTGTGCCCTGTTGGGGATTACACTGCTGGCTTTGAGACCTACAGCCGGGAAATCAGTTTACTGGTCTCCGTACCAGAAGCTCTCAGTCACGGATGTCGGTAACCAGCAATACGATATCGACGTGAACAATGAGGGCTACATGTCGATTGCCAATGCGAGCCCCGAGTTTCTGGCCAAGAATCCACAACTGGCGAGCAAAATCCAAGACAGTTCTTATGACAGCCCATTTCACTTTGCCGAAGGTGCAAATCGTGTTCTGGTGATCGGATCTGGAGCTGGGAATGATGTAGCTGCCGCGCTGCGACATGGAGCTTCGCACGTCGACGCAGTGGAGATTGATCCGCTCATCTCCACAATAGGCACGCGTCTCCATCCCGAGCGCCCTTATAGTTCTCCAAAGGTCCATCTAATCACCAACGACGCCAGGAACTATCTTCGTAAATGCCAGGACAAATACGACGTCATCATCTTTGGGCTGCTGGACTCACACACTGAGTTCTCTGGGTACAGCAACATGCGGGTTGATAACTACGTGTATACAGAAGAGTCATTCAGTGATGCCAGGCGGCTGCTGAATAAGGACGGGATACTGGTTCTTAAATTTGAAGTGAGAAAGCCCTGGACCTGGATCGGACAGCGGTTCTACGCGATGCTAAGCCACATTTTCCCACGGCCCCCTATAACTTATTACGCCGCTTCGCTCGGCTCCCTGGCTCCGGCCACCGTTTTCATCGAATCGGATTCTCCCCAGCTTTGGCAACGAGCTGGTGAGGCACAGGAGTCAGCTTTCGTGGGCGCACGTCCGCCTCAGTTCCCCCTTACGGTGGACAATGCCCCACCGCCGACGACGGATGACTGGCCCTACGTTTATCACAATCGGCATTCCATCCCCCGGGCTTACTTTGCGGTGTCTGCAATCATTCTGGTGATGGCGTTCTTCCTGGTCAGGCCAGTCTTGAAACCGAAGCAAACCGGCACATGGCAATTCTTTCTGCTCGGAGCAGGATTTCTGTTAATGGAGACCCAACTGGTGAGCCGCCTCGCCTTGTATTTCGGTACAACCTGGCTTTTGAACTGTATCGCATTATCAGGTATTCTTACGGTTCTGCTTTTGGCGAACATGTTCGTAAGGCGTCAGCGCCCAGGTAATTTGAGCATCTACTACGCATGTCTCTGTGCGACGCTTTTGGTTGACTATGCGATTCCCTGGTACAAGGTGCCGGGCTCGGGAACGCAGGTAGGTCTCCTGATCTGTTTTGCATACTGCGTGCCCATCTTCTTTGCGGGAATCATATTCACCGAGAGTTTTCGCCGCGTGGCCGGCCGAACCGATGCCTTTGGCGCGAACATGCTCGGTGCAGTCGCGGGAGGCTTGGCACAGAACCTGTCCTTTGTCATAGGGATGAAGGCCCTTTTGCTTATTGCCGCTATTGCCTATGGCTGTGCGGCTCTTCTTCAAATGGTGAAACCATTTCGTAGTCTGGCGGGCGAACCGTTGACGTGACGTGCGGCTTCTCGCTCTGCTGCTTTAGCAGAGCTCTGCGCAAAATGGCTCCTGGCAGCCGATTCGACTCCCGATTTTTAGCGGGTCATTCTTGTGGAAGGCGCTTGAGACCTATAGCGATACGGGGCGAGGGAAGCGAGGCGAGCTGGGGCTTAAATTCCGGATCTTGGGCGGGGAGAGGAGACTCGACAGGGGCCCTAATGTCGAACAGTGGGGCACCAGAAGCTACTATTTAGTAAATCGGCCTTAACTGGTCGGGGCGCTCGGATTTGAACCGAGGACCCTCTGCTCCCAAAGCAGATGCGCTACCAGGCTGCGCTACGCCCCGACTGGCTCATTTGATTGTAACGCGGATCGGTATTTCTCTCCGGATGGTGATCGTGGCCGTGCACGTTGAGGGTCTGACCTCATACATGCCTAGACCCTAACGTCCATCGAGCACGAACAGCAGCCATATTACCAGGGCAACAGGAATAGCGAAGACCAGCCCCAGTGCCGCGACCAGCAGAAGAAGGAATGCCCAGTCTCGCCAGTTGTGGCGACACGACTCGCCCAGGTGGTGCTGCAGCAATTGGTAGTTGCGGCGGTTGGCCTTCCATGCAATGTCGAAAGCGTCGCCCAAAAATGGGATGGAACCCACCAACACGCCAATGCCGAGATTTGCCGCCATGCGCACAAGTGTTACATAGGGGACACCGCGCACCCAGGCAGCGAGAGGGATAATCAACGACAGCAACCCCGCCAGCACGTCTCCCAGGCCAGGGACCAACCCGATAATCCCGCCCAGCCCGAAGCTGATGCCCGTTCCGGGAATCTTGAAGGCCTCGTCGAGTAGGACTTCCAACCCTTGGAGAGTGCGGTCACTAAAGAGCCCCGCGCCACCGGCCCATCGTACCGGGTGTTGTGCCGAAAACCTTGGCGGCGAATCCTGGCCTGTTATGGGCAGGTCACCGGGGGGCGGGTTGAAGGCATTTCGGGGCATGAGCGGAGGGGTTCAAGCCGGGTCGTAACCCCTGAATCGATGCTACAATCAAAGGGTCACATGGCGGCTATAGTTCAGCGGCAGAACGCCTGACTGTGGCTCAGGATGTCGTGGGTTCGATCCCCACTAGCCGCCCCAATATAGAATCGTATTATTCCGTATAGTTTACAGATTCGTCTCGCTCTGACCTTGCTCTCAGAATGTGTATCCCATAACGGTCAGGCGGCCTGCGTGCCTGGGTTCTCCCAGCGGCTTTCGAATTCAGCCGGGCTGAGATAGTTCAGGGTTGAGTGCATGCGTTGGCGGTTATACCAGAGCAGCCAGGCCAGCACCGTGTCCTTGGCCTGTCGGATGGTTTCAAAGCGCTCACCGTGTAGCCGCTCCACTTTCAGCGATCCGAACAGCGTCTCGGTCACGGCGTTGTCCCAGCAGTTGCCCTTGCGGCTCATCGAAGCCAGGATGCCGTGCTTTTCCAGTACCTGGCGGAAATCCTCGCTGGCGTACTGACTGCCATGATCACTATGGAAAATCAGTTCTCCTTTCCGCGGATGGCGTTGAAACAGGCCCATCTCCAAGGCGTCGATAACCAAGCGGCGACGCAGGTCCGGTCGCATTGACCAGCCCACCACCTTACGGCAGAACAGATCGATCGCGACGGCCAGAAACGACCAGCCTTCCTCGGTGGCGATATACGTGATGTCACCCGACCACGCCTGGTTGGGCGCGGCCGGGGTGAAGTTGCAGTTCACAAGTTGGGCGCGATAGGCAGATCATGCCCGCTGTCAGTGGTCGCAACACGGAACCGCCGCTTGCCACGGGCGCGAATGCCGTGCTGCTGCATCAGCCGCTGCACCCACTGCTTGCCCACGCGGATGCCGCGCTTCACCAACTCTCGCCAGATGCGCGGCCAACCATAGGCCCCGCGATGTTCTGCATACACCGCGCTGATGTGCGCCAGCAGCGCCGCATCCGTCAAATGCCTCCGATGCGTGAGCCGCCGCCGCCGAGTCCGGTGTTGATGAAAGCCGGATGCCCTCACCTTGAGCACTCGGCACTGCACACAAATCGGCCAGAGATGCCGATGGCGTTCGATGAAGGCATACTTCACTTCTGGCCCTTTGCAAAGTATGCCGTCGCTTTTCCCAGAATGTCGCGCTCCATCTTCACCCGCGCCAGTTCCGCGCGTAGACGACTGATCTCCATCTGCTCGGCCATCACCCCCGCCTTGCCGCTGACTTCCTTCAGCCTTCCCTCGCGCTGCGCCTTGACCCAATTCGACAGCGTCTGCTAGACCACGCCCAGACTGCGCGCTGCCTCCCCAATGCTCTGGCCCGACTCCACCAGCCACACCGCCTCCTGCTTGAATTCCAGCGTGTACCTGCCTCGCTTCCCGTTCCTCATCTGCGTCTCCCTTCGCTATTACAGCAACTCGCTAAGGGATACGTTTTGCGCGGGCAAGGTCAGTTTCCATAAGGCCAGCAGCGCGGACACCTAGGCATCCACTCCATGATCGGAATTTCTTGCGGACACAGGCCTTCGCATGTGCCGGATTCGATACAAGATCCGGAGCGCTGTTCTTCTGGGAGACACACCCGGTACTTAAAGCAGGCGCAGTCGATGTCATCGAATAGATACGCGTAGTTGAAGAATCCAAGGTTACTCGGAATGTCGACACAGTTCGAGCACGTTCTACCGCAGCTGCACCTGGTGCAGGGAATGACGGCTCGCGCGGAGTACTTTTCCTTATCTCGACAATCAGTTTCTGATTCGCTTTGCTGAAGCTGTGCGCGCGTGACACGTCGGCGGAATGGGGATTCTCTTCTGCCGGTTTATGTCGCCCAAGCCACTGAGAACGACAGAGACCTCCGGCCGGTCCCAGAGACAGCCCAATGACCACTCGGCACTGGCCGAACCATGCAGGCCGAAATCTCCAGGTCGTTTTGGCTCAGTTTTGTTGAGCGGGTCAGTTTCTAAAAAGCTTTGAGTCGCATGGGCCCGTGGCTTGTAAATCATCACTTTACAGACCGGTCGAGTCGAGTAATCTGGTTCCATGAGTGCACTTTTCGTTCTGCCGGCTCTGGTCTCCCTTATTCTCGTGATCCGGGGCCGAGTCGAGATTGCGTTCCTGTGGGTTTACCTGCCAGCTCTATTGCTTCTCCCGAACGGATACGTATTCAACGTGCCTCACATGCCTGCAATCTCGGCTGCGCAGGGCGCGCTGATCCCGATCGGCGCCATAGCCCTGTATCGATTGGTGCGAAGTGGCGTTCCTTCGTTCTTAGACATCCTAATGGTCCTGTTCATGATCTGCCTGGGTGTAAGTGAAATCACCCGTGAGCATGTCACGAATGACGGTGTCTTCCTGACTTTTACAGCGTTTTTGTCCATCTTCCTGGCATATGTTACGGGACGAAAGATCATTGAGCCCGGTCTACGACATGCGACCGTGAAACGGATTATCATTCTGATTCTTTTGATGGGACCTCTGGGCTTCTACGAGTGGCGGATGGGACAAAGCCTCTATGGTGTCGTAGGTCAAGAGTTTTTTCAAACGACTGCTGTACAGTCGAACGTTCAATTGCGGGCCGGACGCGGACGAATGGCGGTCTCATTCAATGATGCTGAATTGGCGGGGATTGTCTTTGGAATGACCCTGGCGTTGAATTCATGGCTGTTCTATAGAACCAAGGCGCAATCGAGCGATTCGCCGAAGGAACTTCCCGGCAGGTTAGAGAAGGTCCATCTTCCGGGCGTGCTGTTGTTCGGGTACCTATTGCTGACACAATCCCGCGGCCCACTCATCGGCATGGCCGCTGCAGCAGTGATTCTTCAGATTCCAAGATTCAAGAGTCGAAAGCTGGCTACTTGCGGTGTTGTATTACTGCTGGCGACGGCGGCATATGGATCGTATCTTTACTTTCTTCGCTACACGAATGTTGCTGATCGACTGGCACTGGCCGACGAGCGACGTGGCAGTGCAGTTTACAGACGCCAAATGAATGAACTCTACCAGCCAATTGCGCAGGAAGGTGGCTGGCTGGGTTGGGGATACTTAAGCCATCCCCGCATCGGGGGAATGCCCTCCATCGACAACGAGTATCTATTGATCCAGCTCTCCTACGGAAAGCTTGGGCTCATCCTGTTTCTACTTATCGGGGCTGAGACATTCCGGCGTCTGATTGTTAACGTATGGAGATTGAAGGCCCGTGAGGATACAGCCTTTGCTGTGAGCCTGCTGGGAGCGATGGCAGTGTTTTGGATCACGATTTACACCGTCTATATGGGAGAACAACTGCCGCAGGTTGCATTTCTATTGATCGGCTGGAGTCAGTCCATCGTGCCTGCATCCGCCGAGGCGAGTGCGATAGTAGAGGTTCCGGCACGTCCCAAGTTCGCGTTCAAACGCGTATTCGGTTGAGGGTCCTAGAAGGAAGGCGTCTCCCGAAGATAAGTCCATTCCATAATGATGTATCCTCTGTGTTTCATGTGAACTCCATCGGATGAGTATCCGGGGTGGCCCAAGAGAGGATCGTAGTAATCAACGAGCTTCCACTTGTGCGCGGCGGCAAGCTGGATAATTTGTTGATTGAGCGTGTGAACCTGATTTGAATAATCAGTCTTATCGTTGGGATCGAAGCTGTGAAAGATGGGAGGGATTTCACAGAGCACAGGCTGTGCGCCCGCTTGTACCGTGTAGGTTCCGATCTCCTGAAGATTATGTATTGTGACAGTGGGATCAATGCGCAGCAAGACATCGTTCGTACCGCCGAGGATCACGACCCGCCTATAGTGGTGTCCTTGGATCTGGGCGGGGAAACGTGCGAACATCTGTGCTGTTGTATTCCCGTAGATGCCCAGGTTAACCCGTGGATATACCCACTCCTCAGTGAGGGAATCCCCTAGAAACGCGGTGTTCGCGGAAGCCTTGATCAAGTGATAAGCGATGGGAAGGCACAGCAGAAACAAGACGAGCAGTAAGAATAAAGCACGCCTTTCTGCTGAAGGCCACTTTTTCACGCATCCCTCCTGGATAGAGATTTGACTGAATTGACATAATATTCGACGCAACTGCCAGCCGGAATGGCTGAGAACCAAGCTGAATTTGCCTACTTTCTTTATGCGGCATCGGCAGGGAGCAGTTTACAAACGGATGCGATTTTGCCCGTTCGAGAGCCCTGATGTCGAGGCCGCTGATTCTATTGTTGGGATACTTACCTTGTCGCCACATTTGATGTGGCGGAGAGTTGAAGTGAGCCACGATTCGCGCCCACAGCCGCCTGGCCTCCCACAGCATAATCGAGTGCGATGACAGAAAAGGGAGGCAGGGTTATGGAGCGTGGGTTCGAAAGAGCGGTCGTCCTGACCGAGACGGTAGCGGGAGTCCGGTTTGTCGCGGTCCCAGTCGGCGCCTCGTTCATTTCGTTCAGTGATCCCGGCGCAAGCTCACGCTGCGAAACCACACCCTGAGGGGGATTTGTTCCAGCGAAGCTTATGGTGTGACTACTGGAAAGATCCGTGTTGATCAATACCAGGGATCGCCGCGTCCCCTTCTCAAAGCAGAATGCATATAGATAGGGAACGTTGTTAAGTTCCGGCATGGGCTTCACACCGTTCGGCGAACCCGCGAAGTTATAGGTGGGATTGGCGGTAATCGGGCAAGAGTACATGGGGCCGATGATCGATTGGTTGACCAAGGACACGCCCAGGAACGAAGGACGCACATTATTGGTTGCGCCCCCCATGTCGACGACGTTTCCCCAAAGCTTCGCGGTCTTGTTGTTGGGAGCCGGATTCTTGTATTCAGTGAGCGCGAACAACGACTGCGGACCGATGCCGAAGTGTTGCAAATTCAGTAGAGGCTGCAGGGCCATCACTACGCCCTCGCCAGCTCCGGCGTTGATGAAGTCCAGATGTGTCTGATCGATACCACCGCCCGTGGTGTCCTGCCCCCACTCATAAATATTCACATTGCACCGCGCCGTCCCCGATGCTCCGCAAGACGAGAGCGATTGATAGTCATGAACGGATTGGTAGAAGTTCTTGACATCGGATGGGTTAGTTACCGTTTCGTAGGGTTCCACCAGTGCTGGCTGCCACAATGCAACTTCGGTGTTGAAGCTGCTTACCGTGGGGTAAGTGTAGTCCTCGATCTCGATCGAATCGGGATGGGCCCTCTGAATTGCCAAGTCCATCGACCAGGAGACCGCGGTCTGAGCATTCATCACCAGATCAAACGAAGATGCGGAATAGTAGCTGACTGCACGCATGGCAGCAAATATATCGCGGGCGCGCACGCTGTAGTCATAGTAGTACTCGGAGTTTGGCGTGTTGGGCCGGTAGGGAAGCGACTGTCCTCGAAAGGATCCCCAGTTCCAGCATTCGTTGCAGAAGGAAAGATGAATCTTGTTGAAGACGGTGGTCCAAGGTTTCGATTGGCCCAGGCCTACGCGCCGATCGCCGTAGGTGGTTGTGGCAGGCGGGCTGGCGAGAAACTCAATTAGACTCTCCGCATCGGGGGTCGAGAAGGTCACTGGGACTTCAAGATAGGGCTCAGCATTGAGTAACTTGCAGATGACCAGGTAATCTTCGAGTGAAAGACTCACAGCCCCTGCTCCGTTCGGACCGACGAAGTACCCCGCGCCCCCGCTGGTAGGCGCGTGCGCGTAGTCCGGCAGGGTCCAGTTGTTCATGTTTTCGGCGTTCTGATTTACCCAGTATCGGAACATGCCAGGGTAACCTGTCGATAGACCATAGTAATTCTGCAGAGTTTCAATGACTTCATCGCGAAGGACGGTAGTGTTATTGGGATTAGTGCCGATCTTTTCAAAGCTGAGGTTGTCAAGATAGAGCGATCCGCCTGTGACGCGAATTGCTACTTCGACGGGACCCGGTGCCGTGGCTGTAGCCGATTCCGTCGCTGTACATGTCCATTTATATTGCGCCCAGTGTGCAGCAAGCTCTGGCGTGTAGGTACCGCAGTTGAATCCACCCTGCGAAATACGGCGGACCGCCGCAGTCAGGAGTGGAGTGCCCGAAGCCGGCTTGGCCCAAAAAGAGAATTGGTAAGTGCCGCTCATCAAGACAAAGATATCTTCGGTACTCGCGCTGTCGAAGTAGGAGTCTACGGTAGCCGATGATCCTTGAGCCGTAGCATTCATGTTGAGAGCCTGGCTGCCGCAGGTGTCGCAAAGGTCGGTGGTATCGGAAAGAAGCTGAGCACCACCCTTCACGGTCCCTGCGACGCCACCGCGGCTCCCTGACTCCCACCATGACTCTGGGGTCGGATATACGGACTTACTCATGATGATGACGTCGCCGACGTTGAACCGCGCATTGCATGGCGATGAAACGCTGATCGCCGGTGGGACCCAGTTCGTTACTCCCTCTTCAGGATAGTTAGGCCCGGTATTGGACGCGATTGTCCCTTTGCATCCCAGCTCAGCCCCGCCCGATTGAGATTCCACCACGCTAAAAGCTCCACCTGCCCAGTAGTTTGGTGGCACCGTGTCGTATTTATCCGGAATGGTAAAGGCGCTCGTGCTCCCAGCGGACGTCAGGGCCCAGATTTGCTGATCCAGCAAGGGCTCAAATCCAGGGTTGGTGGAGCCTATCAGGTTCTTCAGAATCTGACCGTTATCCCAATAGTCGATCGCTCCGATGTTTAAACCAATCCGACTCGGACTTTTGCGCAGGATGGACCCGTCGTTCAGCGTCAATGTCTGCGCCGATACGGAAACCGAAAGGAAGGATAAAAGGACCGCTGCAAGCACAGCCGAAAGTTGTGCGGTAGAACCCTTGATGTAAGACATCCTGCGAACCCTCTGCTGGAATGCGATGAACAGCGGTGCGGCTCCCCGGCCAGAGGGGCGACCTGCTAAAGGCTGCCCACCGGCATCGCAAGCTGATTGGCAGTCTAGCTGGAGGCCTCGAAAATAGTGGGCAGGCCAGCACGTTGGTTGCTGCCCGGCAGGAACTGTTAGTGCGCACCGCGCATGAGATGAACTGCAATCAAGCCGCTGTCACTGACGGGATTCATCTGAGCAACCGTTACACCCAGAGGTGACTGCTCACAGCCTCTATCTGATCTTGCAGTTCATAGTCTAAGGCCTCGAAAACACCATCGATATACCGAACGTATCAGTGGCATGTATTTCAGGTCAACCGGATTGGCGCGATGCACAGGGCGCCAGTTCTGTGCTCTCGAATCTGTGCAGGCGAGCGTTGCACTCTCAATTCAGTTATCGACATGAGCCCGACAACGGATGAATATTGGCGGACACAAGGTGGTTTCGGAGAACTCACAAGCTTTCAATATGATACGGAAGCGCCGGTCATTGTTGAGCTGCGAAATTTGGTGAATTTTCGATTACGTGTGCGCCGCGCCATTGCAATTAGCGGTCGTCTGTGTTTTATTCAAACCATAGCACTGGTCATTTAGAACCGGTTCCCCCTCAGGGGATAACTAGAAGTTGGACGGTACTGTCCCTTCGGTTGCAGCATGGTCTGTGGGCTTGCGACTTCAGTGAAGGGCTCAGTTCGGATCCAAGGTCCAGTTTTCTTACTGGATATTGCTGTGGGCATTAAGCCTCCTCATGCTGTTCTTCCTGCCTTGCCAATAGAGAGAGTTTAAGTGTTGGGCTCAGTCATCCACCCTAGCTGTGGAATCTGGCTTGTTGTCGTGTCTCGTCTGGCGGCGTACGAGATAGCCCGACGCTTCGATAACTCTCTCTAAATCGCGGCAATTGACGCCAACGTGCACAGTTGCACGAGGAGAGGATGGGTGTGTCTTGAGAACAAAGCGACCATTGAGCCTGCTTAGCATGAGCGATTGTCAGGTGCAGAAGCGCAACCGGGAAATTTATGGCGTGGTTGGGACTCCGCCACTCGCGAAAGCCAAGTTTCAAGTACATAACTGCCCGAGAAACTGCGCGGATGCATATGTGGGTCCGACGCGCGTTCCGATAGCGCGGACCCGGGCCGCCAATTACAGAGCACCGTGGGAGGATATCTGCAAAGTGGCGCCGGGATTCACGGTGGCAGCCCAATTGATGACCCTGCTCGGTCCCTGTAACTTTGCCACGCCGGTGTACAGATTCGGCTCTTCTCGCGCCAAGGCTTTAAATCGCCGAGACGACGGTTTCTCAATTGGTGCAAATGCCATCCTGGAGATAAGTACAAGTTATTGTACTGTTTTACTTTAGTAATCTTCAACATGAAACTTTGGTTGTATCAAGTCACCAAAACGGGTTACTCTTGCATTGTTACTATCAATTCAGACTTTGCATAAGAAGTGGGGTTCTGACGGGGCTTTTTCTTCGAAAAGGCCTCTTGCGGGTCGACCACTTCACGGGAGCTCTGAATACGTAACTGGAACACTACCGCAAACATGCGGATTTCTTATGAAGGGCTTCCTGATCGTGCCGATAGGTCCTTCAAAGGCTGCCAATGGTTAGGAGGGTTATGGACTACTCCCACATCTTTGGTTGTGCAAGCGAACCTTGGAATTGCGTTTCTACCCGTAGGGACGTTACCTCTTCCCCGGCGGTAGTTACTAAGATCCGCCTAAAGGCAGGACTCTCGGAAGTCATCTCGCTCATGTGGAATTGCTCGATTCCCGGCGAGTACGCCAGCCAGATTCTACGAGAGATTCGAAAGTCAATTGGCTCGCACCGGTTAGTGCGAGGGCACTTTCTGCCTAGATGGGCCGCGAAATCCCTGAGCGCGGCACCAGGCAACACGCATACGGATCCCCGTATTCAACCGATATTCGCAGCGCGAAAGCCGCGGCTGGACATTGAGGAGTTTTTACGATGAAGCACATAACGGGGTCAATTTTCGCAATATTTTCGTTGGCTTTTATGGCATTGATGTCGGTAACGGTTTCTGGACAGACGTTGTCGTTGAACGACGGCACGGTGATCCAGAGCAAGACC
>Ga0182013_10000117_pt1 | contig 98404 bp, 74 predicted proteins | sample 612S2MmetaG_FD_120487 | JGI IMG/M metagenome (GOLD analysis project Ga0182013, IMG submission 120487) | Permafrost microbial communities from Stordalen Mire, Sweden - 612S2M metaG | ecosystem: Environmental > Terrestrial > Soil > Wetlands > Permafrost | place: Sweden: Stordalen | collected...
CGGACGCGCCAGCTTGCTGGCGACCTGCCCCAGATAGTTTTCCAACCGCGCCTTCAATCCCTTGAATTGCGGCCAATAGGTGTCCAAACCAACGCCAAAAAGGCCTATGCGACAAGTTTTCATAAGATGAATGTATCAAGCCACCAAATCGGGGGAATGGATGAAATCGTAGTTTGTGTGTTGGCGGGGCTGTCTCCATGCCGATTGCCGGGCCAATTGTTTTCTATGCGAATCATATTCCATTTGGCCGGGAACGTTTGGCCTGATTTTCCCGCCAGTCATTGGGAGCGCTCCCAATCCGGGTTTTGAATTGTTTGGAAAAATGCGAGGCCGACTCGAAACCAAGAATTTCAGCGATCTCTTTGGCGGATTTGGTGGTGTTGAGGAGCAGGTCCTGTGCTTTCTGAATGCGCGTGTTCAGATAGTGCTGCCGGGGGCTGATACCCACGCGGGAAATAAAAGTATGCCGCAGGTTTGAGTATCCGACGCCCAGCTCGGCAGCCAACTCCGGCAGGTCCAGCGGTTCCTGGCAGCGCAAAGCGATGAGCGTATGAGCGCGCTGCACCACATCGTCAATGGCCTTCGTGAAACCGCGTTCGCCACGACGCAGGTGACCCAACAAGGCCAGCAGGTGCAATCCGAGGGTCGAGAGCAGGTCCTGGTTGGCCATGGCGTCCATCCGGGCGAAACTGTGACAACGCTCAAAGCAATCGCTCAAATCGTGGATCAATCCGGGTTTCAGGATGCTGTGCTTGGGCTGGATCAGCCCAGCCCGCGCTGCGGCATCGAATACCGGACCCTGGCATTCAATCCAGTGCTCGACCCAGCCGGTCTCATGCGCCGGCCGGTAACGATGCCAGATGCCCGGAAATAACACCATGATTGTTCCCGGCTCGACCGACTGAATGCCCGGGGAGGCGGCGCTTTCAAACACGCCACCGCCAGCCGAGATGAGAATGATCTGATAGCTTTGCAGCACTCGCCCCTGGTTCCAATTAAAGTAATGGTCCAACGGGTGCTGTCGCGGCGGATAGGGTCTGCCTGGCTGGACGTTCGTATAGCCAGCCGCTGTGGCGACGCAGCCCCAAATCGAGCTGCCCGTTTGCTTCGGCAGATAAACAAAATAGTCTTTCATCGCTGATCGAGATTACGGTTGAGCCGGTCGCAATCCATTTAGTTTCCCACCACCCGGTAGCATTTCTCCGCGGAGTTGGCGGCGGAATTGGTAATGGCAACCATGGACTGCGTGGCCACAAAATTGGTTTCGTTCGTCCAGACCCCCCGGGCCAGATTGGTCGTGCTTTGAAGGGTATAGGTCCGGCCCACCACCAGGTTGGTCACATTCGTGATAAAACCATACGGCGGGATGGTGATGGCCGCATAGCCGCAATAGCCGCAATAGCCGTTTTCCGATGCCGGGCTGGTAAAATCAAATTTCAAGGCGGCCACGTTCGAAGCCAGGTATTGCCCGCGTGCGCCGGAAACCGTCGCCACGTCCTGCCAACTCAGCCTTGGGCTGGTCTCGCTGAGGCCAATGGGATTGGATTTCGCTTCACATTGAAGATTGGTCGGAGAAATTCCCTGGGCAGCAGCCGAAAAGGGCAGCAGTGCGGCGAACAGACACAAGTATTTCCGATAAAACTCTTTCACGAATTTGATATACTATCCGGTTCTAGCGGCGAGGAGGGTAATGGATTTTTTGGCAAAAAGCTTGTATTATCTGGCTGCCCTCCTCGAAGGACGCGGGGCCGCGAACATCAGTGGAAGCTAATTGGTGCCGATATTTGGCGGTTTGTAAAATAAAACCCAGCCTTGTTCGACGGAACCGGCGTCCACGGTGGCGCGCGCGTTGCCCGGATCAAACCGGTACCAAGTTACATGTCCATCCTCGAATAAGAAGTTTCCCCCAGCCGGAACGTTGCCAACACCGGTTTCCCAGTGATTCGCGCTGGGCACGGTGATTCTACCGTCCGTATCCGTCCAACCCAGAGTGCCCTTGTTAACGCTGATGCTCCATGATCCCGTGGCCTGCAAACGGTCCCCCATAATCGGCGCTTGCCGGTACGTTCCGCCCATTTTCAGGCGTGTGGTCCACGCGCTCAGTCCGCAGGTGTTGTAGGTCCAGCCGTCGTCGGCAGGGTCTGTGCGTCCGGGTAGATAGAAATAGCCAATCAATTGCGGATCGTTCGGATTCCCAGTGTTCCCCGACGTTTCTTCGTTGATCCGATGCCATTGATCAGTCGGGCAAAATAGAACATCGTCCAACGCCCGGGGATTCGTGATGGTGCCGGGCTGGTCGGGCATCAAATAGCCAGGGTAAAAATTCTTCGTGAAAAATGGAGACATCCAACTCAGGTCCTGTCCCAGTGTATTGTCCGGGAAGTTATCATTATTCTCACCGGTATACATAATCACGCCCACACCCCATTGTTTCAGATTGCTGGTGCATTGCGCAATGCGCGCCCGGCTTTTGGCTTTGGACAGCGCCGGCAGGAGCAGTCCCGCCAGAATGGCGATGATGGCAATGACCACCAGGAGTTCGATCAGCGTGAAAGCGCGGCTTTCCGACGCCCCTTCCGACTCAGGTTCCAGATTCGTTTTCATTGGCCAAGTGATTCCATTCAAAGGCTAACTACAAACAACAGGAGCCGGGAGCAACCCCGGCCCCTGTTGATGTAACACGATCCCAACACCACCCCACCCTAAGGAGCGTTTGGATCGTTCAATTTTAGCTGATAATACGACGCGCTGCCACTCGTGGGCAAAGTAACCTGGTTCTGGAGATTAACCTGGTTCGTCGCACCGGCTGCGGGCAACCACGGACCAGTGAGGCTGGCACTCTGCTCCAACGTGAACAAACTGGAGACTGACACCGGCCACGATACAACCACATAACCAGGCGCGCTTGGCGCGATGGAGAGGATGGGTGGCGTGGTGTAGGAATATAGGAAGTTCGTCACCGTCTGGGTGGAAGTGATGCCGCCATCGGCGCCAGTGAGCCCGATGTAAGCGCTGCCGTTGCCGACCACGGCGGGCACGTTCACAGTATAGTTCGTGGTGAAGCTTGTGGACGCCGTCGGATCTGCCATCAACACCTGCATGACGCCCTGCGAATAGTAGAGCTGGACATAGATGCTGTCGCCGCTGGCAATATTGACCGGCGCGGTGCTTACCAGCCCCTGGCTGCTGGTTCCATTGGTAGCGACTCGAATCCCAATCCCACCATAAGCGGAACCGGTGAAGATGTTCATCTCAAAGGCGACGCTGGGAGTGATACCTTGATAACCAAAGGCTCCGCCGGCTCCGCCAACGGCGTTCGTGCCGGCTGGAGAGTCTTGCATGCAGAACGTGATGCCATCCGCCCCGCCTGACGTTTGGTAAGTGAAAGAAGCGATAAAGCCGCCGATATACTGGCCAACATCGTAGAAGGTGCTACTGGCCTCGCTGCCATTTCCATCGGTGAGCGTCAGCAAGCCGCTGTTGATGGAGGGAATGATCGAGCCATTGTCATTTAACGCCCAATCCGTATTGTTCAACCCGATGACGGGCGGAGCGTTGGTCTCGCCAATCACGACTGCGGTGGAGCTGCTGATGCTGCCGTAGGCATTGGTGATGACGACGGAATATGAATTTGTGCCGGGCAGCGCGTTGAATGAATAGCTGGCGTTTGTGGCGCTGCCGATGAGGCCATTCTGATTCGACCACTTGTAGGATAGCGGGATGCTGCCGGTCGCGCTAACTGAGAAGGTCATGGGCGCGCCCACAGGGACTTCCGAGTAGAGCGGAGAGACATCAGACGTCAGCGTCGGCGCAATCGGTGGAGGAGGCGCGATGCCTGTTTCCAAAAGAACCAGATTGTATTGGGATGCGCCGGCAAGAACATTCAGGATAGTCAATGGCTGGGTCGTTGCCTGGGCCGTAAAGGTTCCCATGATGTAGCCGCCAACCTTCGGCACGCCATTGGCAAACGCGTATTGCTGCCCTGGGCTGACGGTCTCACCATCAATGACGTGGAACACGCTCCCGCCGGCAGCGGCGCCGCGGGTATCATCAAGCAGCACCAGCACGGTATAAGTCTGGCCAATATTCAACTTATTCAAAGTGCCCGTATTGCCCGAATTCCCATAAACACCAAACGCTAACATGGTATCAAGCGCGGGATCATCCGTGGTCGCGCCGCCGGCGAGATAGCCCCCATAGCTCGTAGGTGAGTTGGCCACAGTCATGTTTCCGGAAGCGACGTTGTCACTAAAGGTATAGCCATTGAGAGTTGTTTGAGAACCCGAGCCGCCAAAGTCCACCCCGTAAACTTCATTGTTCGTGGAGCCTGCCAAAGCGAGGACCGAGTCGTCGCTGAAAGTACTATTGTATGTCCCCGCTGCATACCAGGTGATCGTCGGAATGACCGTGAGGGAAGCGGCCGAGGTGTAAATAATGGTCGTGAGGTTGGTCGCATTGGCGGCTTCCAACTGGTAGGAACCGGCATTGGTCAGTTGCACATTAGCGAGCGTCAGCGTCGAGGTCACCACTCCGCTGGCGGTCACATTGACCACCCCGGTGTTGATGTTGTTGGTCACATTGGGCGATCCGCTGATAACCTGCTGCCATTGCAGGCTGACCGGCGGCGAATTGCTGAAGGCGGCGGTGAAGACGACATTGCTGCCCGAGCCCACCGTGGCGCTGGCGGGCGTGGTGTTCGTGAGCAGAACGGGACTCGGCGCGGAACTAACCGCGCTGGTCAGCCGCACATTGTCAAATGTCGCCTGATATGTGTTTGCCGGGGCGTCGGACAGCGTAACGACGATATGGCCACTGGGCGCAGATCCGGTGCTGAACGTTGCCGTGTAGTCCTGCCACGTGCCCACCACGCTAGGATACCCGGTAGTGGTGGCCAACAGTGCGCCGGTGCTATCGGTGCCGTTGAGGAGCGCTATAATTCCCGGCGACCAATCTCCGGGAGTGTTGGGCGCAGGAACGCCAGCAGCAGTTGAGCGTCCGATCGCAACCGTCAGCGTATAGGTGGTGTTGGGCAATAATGCGCCGACATCCTGGTAAACACCACTGGGGCCGCTACTCGCCGGGACTGTATTTATGGCGAGATAACTATTTCCATCTGGGGCGTCAAATCCGCCGCCAGAAGTGCCCAGACCGGCCCAATTACCACCAGCATTAAAGGGTGACCACCCCGTCGGAACTTCCCCGTTGCCATAGTAGGGAGTGCCGCCATTCTCAAAGCTGTAGTTGTTGACAGTGACGATGTTCGCCGCACTAATCACGGACGCAATGGAACTCGTCACCGAACCGGCGGAATTGGTGATGATGACATAATAAGAGCTTGTGCCGGCCACCGCATTGAACGAGTAGCTGTTGGTGGTCGCACCGCCAATCGCGCCGCTCTGATTATACCACTGATAGTTCAAGGGCGCGCCCGTGACGTCAACGGACAAGGTCCACGACTGCCCCGTGGTCCCTTCCGACCGAAGCGGTTCAATGTCCGTCTGCAAGACTGGCGCGATGATGGCAGGCAACGTCCCCGAGATGGTGACGTTGTCATAACCAACAATGTTACCGCCAGAGAATCCAATATAGCCTTGGCCCGCACCCAACTGATTCATATTAAACGTTCCGATGTACGATCCGTTTGAATAGTAATCGGCCCGGGTGCCGTTGCCCACAAAGGCCGAGCCGGTGCCCGGCGTGTCCGAAAGAATGACTTTGTAACTTGTCCAATTGTTGTACCCTGGAGCAAAAGCCCCGGTAAGATCAGTAGGGCTACCTCCTTGATTCCATAGTTCGGTGCCGCCATTCGCGCGGAACAGGATGGAGGATACAGCGGAGTTATTGACAAACGGAGCACCCGCCCCATTCCCAACGTTAAAGGAAACCCAATCGCTCTGATCACCGGACGAAGCAATGCTCGAGGCAAGCCCCTTGAAGTCAATCTCAAGGGGGCCGGTTACGATGGAGAAATCGTAATTGATGTAGGTTGACGAGCCGAAGGCCACCAGCAGACTGTCGCCGGAGGATGCGTCTCCTGGATCAATAGGCAACGTGCCGGTATTGCCAACCTGCACGTTTCCGTTGACAATGTAGATCAGAGGGGCTAGCGAGCCGCCTTGTCGTCCTGGGTTGGTAAGAGCGGTATTGGGACCTCCACTATTAGCACCCACGGTGTAGTTATCCGAGAACGGGACCTGAGCTGACGCGGTTTGAACAATTACAGGCAGTGAAACTGCCATGATTAGGAGACACAATATTCTTTTCATGCGGTTTAGTTTTTGTTTGATGTGGCTTGTGGAACTGCGGAGCCGAAATACAAGTTGTTTTATTTTCATGGGGGTTTTTGGGTTCATGGGGTACGCCTATGCTGTCAATGTTTTCCTTTGCTGGATAAAAGGCATCACGTCAGGAGTGTAGTTTTTTTCGGCTAATTGAAGCTACCCTACCATTTCCTGCGGGGATGGGAATGGATGCAATGGCAAAAAACTTGTATTATTTGGCTTGGTGGAACGAGTTAGTAGTCTTCTATTGCCTGCGCGCTGTAATTGAAGCAACTACCGGCAGCAAATGTCCCGGTTCGGTGGAATTCGTGAATGTTGGAGTCCAAATGGCCAATGAAACTTTGTCCCACACCCCGGTTCATGGGTGCGGGACAAAATTCTTCGGCCGAAGAATTTCATTGGCAATTTGGTGTAAAAATATATGCGTCTTGATACAGGGCTGGTTTTTCGGGCCTGAAGGGCCACCGGAAATTAGCCAGCTACGAAGTGGCTGGTAAACGCCGGATAAACTCTCCGCGTCCCGGCGGGACGCTGGATTCATCTCTTTCTCCGCCTTTCCAACGTCCTTTCAGGACAGGATGGTTTTCCTGCCGCCTCCAGGCACCTTGTGCCTGGCTAATTTCCGTGGTCGCTCCGCGACCAGAAAACCCGCATTTCCTCCAGCAGAAGAATTTTGTCCTGCGCCCCCGGTTCATTTGCCTGGATGTTATCAGGTTGACTTGAACGCGAAACTTCGTTACTTCTTGAACGTTCTATTAAAGTGAGGAATTACATTAACAAAGGAGCGAACCATGGAGTCGGAAGAACTTAAGTCGGCGGAGAAAAGCATTTTGCGACTGCGCGAATGCTGTCAAAATCTACAACAGCAAATGGGCACCGTCCTGATCGGTCAGGGCGAAGTGGTTCGACTGCTGCTCACGGGCTTGGTTTCAGGCGGGCACATGCTGGTGATTGGCGTCCCCGGCCTGGCCAAAACCATGATGGTGAAGGCGCTGGCGGAGCTGCTGGGGTGGGAGTTTCGTCGCATTCAATTCACCCCCGACCTGATGCCGGCGGATATCACCGGGACGGAGATTTTGCAGAGCGACGAAAGTGGACGGCGGCGCGATTTGATTTTCCATCGCGGTCCCATCTTTGCCAATCTGGTGCTGGCCGACGAAATCAACCGCACGCCGCCCAAGACCCAGGCCGCTTTGCTCGAGGCGATGCAGGAACTGGCCGTGACGGTCAACGGCAAAACCTATCCCCTGCCGCCGCCGTTCGTCGTGGTGGCCACCCAAAATCCCATCGAGCAGGAAGGAACGTATCCGTTGCCGGAAGCCCAACTGGACCGGTTCATGTTCAGCATTCATGTGGATTATCCGGCGCGGGCGGATGAGGTGGACATCGCCGCGCGCCCGATTCGGACGCAGTTTGGCGGCCTCAAACCGCTGGCGCGGCGGGAGGAATTCCAAAACTTTGTTTCGATCGTGGACCAAACGCCAGTTTCGCGACAGGTTCTCGAACAGGCGGTGGCCATCACTTCCGCCAGTCGTCCCAAGGATGCGAGCGCGGATGATTATATCCGCCGCTACGTGGCTTGGGGCGCCGGGCCGCGGGCCACCCAACACCTGGTCACGGCGGCAAAATCCTCGGCCTTGCTGGATGGCCGTCCCACGCCGGAGCTTTCGGATTTGACCCGTATGGCGGTGCCCGTCTTGCGGCATCGCCTGATTCCCAATTATAACGCGCTCGGCGAGGGGATTGAAGCGGGCGCCATTGTGCAACACATTTTGGAAAACGCTGCGGCCAAGACCCGCTGAAGGAGCATTTGCCCCGGTTGTGAACACGTTCAACCATCCCTACCTCAACCTCGCCGCCATGGAAGCTTTGCGGCAGGTTCGATTGCGCCCGCGAGGCGCTGCCGAGGGCACCTTCGCCGGTCCGCATAAATCGCACTTCCGGGGGACGGCAGTTGAATTTGCCGACTACCGCGAATACACCCCCGGCGACGATATTCGCTTGGTTGATTGGAAAGTTTTCGCCCGCACGGATCGGCACTACGTGCGACTGTACGATGCCGAGCGCAATTTGCTGACCTATCTGATGGTGGACAAGAGCGGCTCGATGGATTTTTCCGGCGTGGTCCAGCGCACCCCCAGCAAGCTCGAATACGCCGCCCGGCTCGCCGCCGCACTCGGCTACCTGGTCATCCGCGAGGGCGATGAAGTCGGCCTTTCCCTGACCGATACCGCCGTGGCGAGCCATCTGGCGCCGGGAGCGTCCTGGCCGCACTTGCAACGCGTGCTTGAATTGCTGGGCAGCGCCCAAGCCGGCGGTCAGACTGATCTCGGAGGCAGTTTGGAACAAGTTTTCTCGCGCACCAAACGCCGGGGCGTGCTCATCATTCTCAGTGACTTTCTGGAGACTTCCCCACGCGTTTGGAAAGCCATTGATCTCTTTCGACGCTCCCGCTTTGACGTGATTCTGTTTCAGTTGGTTCACCCGGAAGAACTCGAATTGCCGGCGGTAACCGCGGCCCGGTTTGTGGAAACCGAAGGCGCATCCGGCCAGTTCGATGTCGAACCCGAGGTGATCCGCGCGCTTTACCGACAACGTTTCAGTTCGTTTGTTTCGGAAATCAAAGCCGGTGGAATCACGCGGGGATGTGATTGGTACCTGGCCAAAACCTCGGACGAACCGTACCGCTTTCTGCAGAACTGTTTCCTCGCCCGCGAGAGTGCGCCATGAACTGGCCCGGTTTCACAACCCCCTGGATGCTCGCCGGCCTGGTCGCAGTGGCGCTGCCGGTCCTGATTCATTTCCTCACTCGCGCCCGTCCGCGCCGGATTTCCTTTCCGCCCTATAAATTCCTGCTCGAAGCCTGCGCGGGCCAACAAGCGGTGCATCGCATCCGCACGATCGTGCTGCTCGCGATTCGCTGCCTGGCGGTGGCGGCGCTGGTGCTGCTTTTCGCGCGTCCGTTTTTGAAACCGATGGGCGCAGCGGCGACTGCCGACGCAGCCAAACGCGTCGTGATCATTCTGGACGCTTCGCTCTCGATGCGCGCGGTGCAGCGCGACGTTTCGTTGTTTGCCCGCGCCCAGGCCGAGGCGGCTGATGTCCTTCGCGGCCTTGAATCCGGCAGCGAAGCCGCGGTGATACTCGTCGGTATCCGGCCGCGGCCATTGTTGCCGGCGCTTTCGCGCAACCTGCCCGCTCTGCATGATGAACTGGTGAAAGCCCGGCCCACTTACGAAGCAGGCGATCCCGCCGCCGCACTGGCACTCGCCCAGCACCTGCTCGGCTCCAGCGGTAGTATCGAAATCTTCAGCGATTTTCAGGAGTCCAATTGGAAATCAGTAAAGGAACTTCCGAAGGGAATTGCCTGTCGGCTGCGGCCAGTCAACGACCGGCCGGTGGACAATGTCGCCATCACCTCGGCGCTGGTAGTCCCCTCCACCCCGGTGGTGGGCGAACCGGCTGAAATTGTCTGCACGGTTTTCAATTCCACCCCGCGCCCGCTGCAGGAAACCGTCCGGCTTGAACTCGGCGAGTTCACGCAAGAGCGCTCGGTGACTTTGCAGCCCTATGGTTCCGGCCAGGCCGGCTTCAACATTACCTTACCCGAGGCCGGCACGCTTACCGGCAAAGCCTCCATTCAACCGGACGATCTCAAGGAGGACGACACTCGTTATCTGGCGGTGCAAGTTCACAAAGCCCTGCAACTCCTGCTCATCAGCGATGCCGACCTCACCGATCGCCGGAGCGCCGCGTTTTTCGTCAGCCGCGCGCTGATTCCCTCCGCAAAAGCCGCGCCGGGGCTAAACCTCGTACGGCGCCACAGCCAGGAGGCGGATCGCGGCGTGCTGGAAACCGCGGACGTTTTTCTCATCGTCGCCCCCGCGATGCCGACGGGTGAAACACTGGAAGTGATTTCGCGACGCGTGAATGAAGGCGCGCAACTCATCGTTTGCCTCGATGCCCCAAGCGGGCTTGCCCTCGCGCCGACCACTTTTTCCCCGCCATTCCAATTACTTCAACCCGCCACGTCGGAAACGGGTGAATCGCTGGTCGCCGGTCCGCGGAAATTATTCGGCGACGCTGACGGCAATGACTGGGTGGGCATCAAGTTCCACCGACATTACCAGACGCAAATGCTCGACGGCCGGAACGGGGAGGTGCTGCTCTCGCACGCCGACGGCTCGGCGGCGCTGACTTTATCGCCGGTTGGCAAGGGCGCGGTGGTCTTTGTCAATCTTCCACTGACGCCTGAAGGTGGTGATTTGATCGGCAGCCCGATGTTCCCGGCATTGCTGCACGAGTTGCTGCGTCTGCTGCGCCACGGCGCCGATGAACAAACCACAACTCCGGGCACCGCCTGGGTGTTGGAATCTCCGGCCAGCGGCGATGCGCCCATTCGCGTCATTGACCCAGAGGGACGCGTGGTCGAAGCGAAAACGCTCTCGAGCGGAAGGCTCACGCGGCTGGCATTACCAGCGGCCAATATTCCCGGCATTTATTCCGTCCAGCAAGCTGGCAAACAGATTTCCGCCAGGGCAGTAAATGTTGATCCCATCGAAAGCGACACCCGGCCCATCGCCCTCACCCAGCTCCAGAATCTCGGCGCGGGCAATGTCAGCGTGGTCAGCGACGATGAGGATTTGACTGGCTCCGGAAAAACCAGGCCGCTATGGCCCGCGCTGGCCGCGGCTGCGGCGGGTTTGATCGCCCTGGAAATGTTGCTGCTGGCAGTGTGGCGCCGTCCACGGCCTGCGCTGGGACAACCAGTGGAGGCGCGACCATGAACTGGATCTCCCTGCCACCTTGGAGCACGCGCCTGATCGTCACGGTATTATTGGTTTTATTGGCGTTGGTGGTGGTGCGTTGGCGGCGCGAGCGCCACAGCGCGTCACTCGCCATTGGTCGCATTTTGTTCATCGGCGGATTGCTGTTAATTGTGCTCAATCCGCAGGCGTTGATTCCAAACCAGCGCGCGGACAAACCGAAGCTGGTTGTCTTGCTGGACACATCCGCAAGCATGTGGACTCGGGATGTGGCGGGACGTTCACGACTGGAAATGGCCTCTCAAACGTTGCAGGATCCAGCCACTCTGGCTACCTTGAACCATGAATTCACCCTGGATCTGCGGAGGTTTGACCATGACACCCGTGCCGCTGAGGCGGGCGCTTTCACCACCAACGTTGCTCCCGGCGACGCGACCGATATTGGCGCGGCCTTGATGTCGGCAATCTCGGAGCTGGGGGAGTTGAAGTCTCAAGCGGGAGTCCTGCTGATTTCGGATGGCCGGGCCACGACGCCCGGCGCGCCGGATGCGGCTCAACTGGCATTGGCGCGATCGGTGCCGTTGTGGACCTGGTGTCTCGGAGGGCCGGTTCCGCGGCGCGATCTGTGGATCGAAACCGCTTCCAGTGAAGCGCTCGCTTTCGGCGGCGCGGAAGTGGATCTGACGGCGACGCTGCGCGAAGTGGGTTACCCGGACCGGAGTTTCAAAGTGGATTTGCTTAAGGACGATCAACTGGTGGACACGAAGGAGATTCTGCCGGATACGAACGGAGCTGGCCGCGTGAGCTTCCGGGTCAAGGCGCCTGAATCGGGCGAGCAACGTTACGTTTTTCGGGTTCCACCCCAGCCGGAGGAAGCGGACGTGGCGAATAATGAGCGCGCGGTTTTCCTGCGTTCAGTCGGCGCCAAGGTGCGAGTGCTGGTGGCGGAGGGACAACCGCATTGGGAGACGAAATTCCTGGTGCAGTCCCTCAAGCGCGATCCGCATGTGGACCTCACCGCGGTGTACCGCCTCAATGCGCAACGCAACGTCGGGGTCGTCTCCGCCACGGGCAACGAAACCCGCGTGGAAAAGGATTTGTTTCCGCGCACCGCTGCCGAGATGAACGCGTTTGACGTGATCATTCTTGGCCGCGGCGTCGAAGCGTTCTTCGACCCGGACACCGAGGCCATGCTGACCGATTTTGTTTCCCGACGAGGCGGCAGCCTGATTTTTGCGCGCGGCAAACCGTACGACGGCCGGTTTCAACCGCTGGCAAAATTTGAGCCGGTGGCCTGGGGTGATGGCGCCGCGGGAGCGGTTCGTTTGCGCGTGACCGAAGCGGGGCGTGACAACCCGATGTTTGATCTCGGTTCATCGGGGAGCCTGGACGAGTTGCTGGCCCGCCTCCCGGCGCTGGATGAGGCGCGAGTCACTCTGGGTGGAAAACCGCTGGCGGTGGTGTTGGCTTCCTCCGAAAACCAGGATGGTCCCGTGTTGCTGGCCTATCAACGCTACGGCCAGGGCAAGACCCTGGGGCTGAATGCCAGCGGCCTCTGGCGCTGGGCTTTTCGCGAGAGCGGGCAGGAGGAGAGCGAAATTGCCTATCAGCGCTTTTGGGTTTCATTGCTGCAATGGCTGCTTTCCGGCAGCCAGTTCTTGCCGGGCGCGGATGTCTCGATGATCAGTGCGCGGCGCTATTACACGGATGACCAGCCGATGCAGTTTCTCATTGCCACCCGCAATCTTGATCGGGGGATTTATCAACCCCGCCTGGTCATTGGCAACGGGCAGAAAACCGTGGAAGTCGAACCCCGGGCGCGCGGCGAATCGTTTGTGGCTGAAGCGGGGCCGTTTGCGCCGGGAACGTACCGGGTGACGTTGCGCAACAACGTGGGCCAACCCGCCGAAGTTTCCCAGAGCGTCGAAGTGGTCAGCGCTTCCATTGAAAAACGCGAGTTAAGCGCTGACCCCGCGCTGATGCGGGAGTTGGCGGAAACCTCCGGTGGCGCCGTGGTGGAGGCCAGGGATGTCGCGCGCATGCCGGATGTGGTCAAACGGCGGGAAGCCGTCCGCCAACTGTCGCACCGGCAGGAAGCGGTGTGGGATCGCTGGTGGATTCTGGCCGTCTTGCTGGGCTTGCTGGGAGCGGAATGGTGGCTGCGGCGGCAGGAGGGGTTGTTATGAATGGCGGGGGGCTGAACCAATTACGCGCGCGTCTTGCCGTGTGGCTGACCCTGCGGATCTGCCTCACGGTCATCGCGGTGGCTGGGGCAATTGCCTTGGCCGAAGTCCTGGCGGACGCCGTTTTGGATTTGTCTGATGGGGCGCGGTCGTTGGCTCCCTGGCTCGTTGGCATAGGCGTTGCGCTCGTGATTTTGCAGGGGCTGCTGGGCTGGCGTTGGCTGACGGAACTTCGCGCCGCGCGATTGTTCGAGAGCCACGAACCGGCGGTCGGCAACCGGCTCAGCAATGCGGTTCAGTTCGAAAACCAAACTGGCGCGAGCGCCGTCGGGGAATTTCTCCGCCGCGAAACCATGTTACTCGGGCGCAATACCGCGGCGAAGTTGAAAACCTGGCCGGTGATGCGTAGCGCGGTGGTCATGTCTGCGGCGGGCGCGGGCGCGGTAGCGCTGGGCTGGCTGTGCTGCGGGCTGCTTGGCGGCGATCTGCTCCAAGCGGTTGTGCCCCGATTTCTTGATCCGCATGGCGATCATCCGCCATTCAGCCGGCTGAAGATTGAAGTCACGCCCGGTCACGCCGAAGTTCTTTATGGCGGGCAGGTGGAGGTAAAAGCGAAGACGAGCGGCCGCCCCGCCGACAAGTTGTGGCTGGTGGCGAAGTCCGGAACCAACATCAACCGTGCGATTATGTTTTTGGCGCCGGACAAAACCTTTTTTCAAACACTGGCGAACTTGCGCGAGCCGACGGATTTCTTTGTGACGGATGGCGCCGCCCGCAGTCACCGGCTGCCGATCACCATCCGTTACACGCCGCAAATCACCCAGGTCGAAGTCACCACCATTTTCCCTGAATACACTGGCAAACCGCCGCGAACCGCGAAGCTCGGCGAGGAAGCGCAGGCGCTGCCGGAAGGCACCCGGATTAACTTCCGGGTCGCGAGTAATCGCCCTTTAAAATCAGGAGCGCTGACTTTGACTCCCGTATTGGGCGGGAAAGCGATCACAGTCCCGTTGCCACCGAGCGCGCAGACCAGCACGGTCGCCGGCAGTTTCACGCTGGCGGAACCGGTGTGGTTTAGCCTCACGGTTTCAGACGTGGATGGCTTGAGCAGCCTGGAGCCGCGCAAGGGCCGCTTCAACATTCTGCCGGACGAACGCCCGCGCATTTTCGTGCTCGAACCCGGTCGCGATGCGGTCGCCACGCCCTCAATTCACGTCCCGGTCCGGGTCCAGGCAACCGACGATTACGCGGTCACGCGAGTGGTTTGGTTGCGCGGTCACAATCAATCCATCGAGCGCCCGCTCAATTTGAAACTCACGTCGAAAAATGGTCCGCAATCGGTGGAAGCCGCCGGCGCATTTGAATTGGACAAACTGGGCGTGCGGCCGGGGGACGTGATCGAATACTATTTTGAAGCGGCGGATAATTATCCCAAGGGGCCGAATGTCACCGTCAGCCGCTTCTATCGGCTGGAGATTATTTCGGAGGAGCAATACCTGGAGTTGCTGCGGCAGGAGGCGGCGAGGCAGGCGTTGTTCGAGCCGTATTTCAAGCTGAATTCCTGGCTGCAACGCCTGGCCGAGCAGTCGCGCGAGCTGGAACACATCGCGACTGCCGGATCGGATGCGCAAAAACAATCCCTGGCGGCGGACACTCAAGCCTTGTCCGCGGACTTGGAGAAATACCTGGATCAGCTCGGCAAGCTGCTCGGCGAGGCCACGATGTTTGACGTCGAAAAATCTTTCCGGGAAACTCTGGTTACCCGGCATACGCGTGTGACTGCCCTGAAGGACAAACTCAAACAACTCGCCGCTTCCGGCCAGTTGAGCGCTTCCAACCTCGGCGAGATCAGCGATGAATTGAACAAACTCGCGGCCACCGGTGAGAATGAAGTCGGCCAGCCCGCGCGGCAAATCGCATCCGTCGCGAGACTGATGGCCCGGGCGGATACGTTTGTGAAACTGGCGGAAGCGCAGGCGGAGTTGGCGAAATCGCTTCGGCGCTTTGGCGAGAATACCAACAACCTCTCACGCATGGAGCAGATGGAAGTGCAGGAACTGGCGCGGCAACAACGCATGGTGCAGCAGGGTTTGCGGGAACTGCTGGCCGGTTTGAGCGCCTCGCTTAATGAATTGCCCGCCGAACCGCAATACGACGTGCTCCGCCAGGAAGTGACGAATTTTCTTGCCGCCGTGGCCGACGCCAAGATTGAGACGGACCTGGGCGATGCCGCCAAGCTGTTGGGTGATCTCGACGCGGCTCCCGCATCGGTTATCGCGCAAGTTGCAGCGGACGAAATGGCGAAATTGATCAGCAAGTGTAATTCCGTGGGCGACAAGGCCGGTCAATGCCTTCATTTCCAACCCAAGGTTCAGCAGGCGATGGGCAACACGCTCAAACAGATTCTTGCGGCCATGGGTTCCGGGCCGCGCGGCCAGGGTGGCCAGAATGGGTATAGCTTATTTAACCGGGATGTGGGTTTGTACGGCCCGGCGGCGGAACTGGCGGGTGAACAAGGCGGCAAACGCGGTGGCGCGGGCTCCGGCGCCGGACATGGCGGGGAGCCACTCGCCACCGACGCGGCGGATCCCGGCCTCAAAGCGCCAGCCGGCCCGGGGCGCGTTCGGATGCAACTGGACGCGAAATTTCCTTTGCGTTACCGTGATTTGGTTGGTGATTATTTCCGCGCCATTGCGGAATCGGAAGATGAAGGAGAAAAAAAACCATGAAACGAATCATTTTGATTTTCAGTTTATGCGGTCTGATGCTACGGGCAGGTTCGGCGGCGGAAACCGGCGGCGAAGCGATTGAATGCGCGAACCTGATTTATTCCGGCACCAAGAGTTCGGTTTGTTTCAGCGAGGAATTCCTTTCCACGGTGGCGGCGGAGACCTCCATCAACACGTCGCGGAAATTCAAGCCCGTCAAACTGGCGGAGAAGGAAGTGTTTCGTTTTCCCTTCGCCGTCATGACCGGCGAGGGCGCTTTCACGCTGACGGATGACGAGCGCAAGAACCTCAAACTATATCTGGAAAAGGGCGGTTGCCTGCTGGCCAGCGCGGGCTGCAGCAGCAAAGAATGGGGCGATTCCTTCCGGCACGAAATTGAAACGATCTTTCCGGAGCGAAAGCTGGCCGAAGTCCCGATGACACATCCGGTCTTTCGCACGGTTTATGACGTGACGAGCCTCGATACCAGCCACAAGGGTGTCAACGCTAAGCTTTACGGGCTGACCATCGGCGGGAAGACCGTGGTTATTTTTTCGCCCGATGGCCTGAACGATACCGGAACCATGCACGGTTGCTGTTGCTGCGGCGGCGACGAAATCAAAAACAGCCAGAAGATGAATGTGAATATTTTGGTCTATGCCTTGTTGCAATAGTCACCGGTGCCTGTTGACAGCGTGGCTGCTATTGGCGGCGCTCATTTGTGCCTGGACGGCACATGGCGACGAACCGGTTGGGAAGCTATCTGTCCGCCTCGGTCTCGATGCGGCGTATGAAGCGGCACAAGCCGACCACTCGCTGGTGTTGCTCGTTTTCGGCGCGGAGTGGTGCGGCCCCTGCAAAATGCTGCAAAAAGACACTCTGGACGCTTCGGCATTTCTGGATCACGCAGGGGCGTTGGAACTGACCCACGTGGATATTGATGCGAACGCCAAGCTCGCGGCAGATTTCAAAGTGGAGGCGGTACCCACGCTCGTGCTGCTGACCTCTGACCAAAAGATCGTCGAACGACGGACAGGTTATCTGACGGCGGAGGAATTATTGAAATGGCTTGAGGAAGGTCGCCGTCGCGTGGCCCAAGGTCAATGGGAAGGCACGGCTCCCGGTTCTGCCCTGGTGGAGATCTCGCGCAAAGCCGCCGACGGCCTTGAGCCGGCCGAAATAGTCAAACTGGTGGGGATGCTCGACAATCCTGATCCGGGCGAGCGCGGGGCCATTGGCAAAATCATTCTCGGCCAGCGCGAACCGGCGGTTCCCGCACTGATTGACGCGGTGACCAATGAGTATCTCGGCATCCGGATCGCGGCGATCGAACTGCTTCATAAATTGGCCCCCACCGCAGTGGCGCCCGATCCCTGGCAATCTCCGGTTGAACTCCAGGGTGAGCAGGCTTCATTGCGAAAGTGGTGGTCGGCAACGGGCAAACTTCCGCGCGCGAACGAATCGGTTTCTGCTGACCCGGCCGTCAATGGTTCCATCAGCGGAGCCATTCGGGCATTAAGCGGTGATGATCCGGTTCGACGCACGGAGGCGATGTCGGCTTTGGTGGCGGACGGTGATGCGGCTTTGCCGGCGGTCCGCGACGCGCTTAGGAGCAGCTTGCGCTCCGGTGATCATCGAGCGGCGTCCATGCTGGAGGATGTGCGTTGGGCGATCCTCATTCCCGACTCGCTGGAACAACACACGGGTGGCGTTCGCGCGGCATTGGCCCGGGGCGCGAGCGCGGAACAACAGTCTGCCGCAACCCGATTGGGGCTGGCCGGACGCGAAGCTATTCCAGCGTTGGCAGAACTGGCGGATGAAGCTGATCCACTCGTCGTCGAGAAGGCCGTGCGCGCATTGTCCGCCGTCGGGGGCAAGGATGCGATTCCGGCGATGGCCGCGCTGCTCAAGGCCGGCGACAGCAACCTGCGCATCACGGCGGCCCAGGCATTGGCGCACACCAAAAACACCGAGGCAATCCCGCACCTGCTGACCATCGTGGATGACCCCAACGAGATCGTGGCCTGCGCGGCGTTGGCCGGCCTGGAGGAGATCATTGTTGGCGAACCATACTCTGGCGCGGAAAAGACCGTCCCTCCGGAGGTCGTTCAGGCTTTGAAGCACTCCCTGACCGACACGCGCTGGCGGGTTCGGGCCGCGTCGGCGGAAGCCATCGGCAAGATGCGCGTCAGCGAGCTGGCGCCGGACATGAAAACGCTCCTCGAAGATCCCGACGGGTTTGTGGTCAAGACGGCCTTGACGGCCTTGGAGACCATGAGCGCGCAACCCGGCGCGGAGCAACTCGCCGCGTTGAGCCGGCGTTTGCCGAGTTTGCGGGGCGATGCGGTAAAAATGATGGTTCAGGATAAATCGCCGGAAACCGTCAACCGCGTCACGGAAATCTACAATTCCAGTAAAACCGGCGAGCAGGAGCAAATTCTGGCGGCCATTGCCACCACATCGGAAGACGGCGCCAGGGAAGACACCAACGAATTATGGAAACCGCTTCTCGCCCAAGCGGCGACCTCGACTGATCCGCGCGTGCGCCAGGCTGCGGCAAAAGCGCTGGGAGTCGTTGGCGCCGGCGCGGCGGCGGAATTGACCGGAAATTTGCTCGGCGATGAAGATGCGGATACGCGCGCGGCGGCGGCGGAAATGGCGCTGGGAATTCTGCTCAAGGATCGGGGCGAAAAAAGCGAGCGTTCAGTTACATACTTTGGAGGTTACAACCCCGCCGGGCGGTCGAAGGCTGCCAAGACCAATCAACCGGCAGTGTCTCCCGAAAGGCTCGCCGGCTGGCATGCGTCGCTGCTCCGCCACACTGCGCCACCGCTTGATCCGATCATTGCCATTGCCATTTTCGCCACAGGTGACGGGAAAACGGACTTGCCATTGCTGGCGACGACGTTGGAAAATATGGACGCGAAGGGAGTGGACCAGTTGCAGAGTACGGAGGGGATGAAATTGCTGCTGCCAAAATTGTCGCCACCGGAGGGGCAAATGGCGCTGGAAAAAATCCAGGCGAATCCTCGTCTATTAGTAATCGCGAGCGCTGACTTGGACCAGGCGTCTCCAGCCGCCGGGTTTCTGCTGGAGCCGGCGCATTTTTGTTCGGCCATCGAACGCGCCAACGGAACGGACCTGGACCAGGCGCTGCGGGTTTTGCTCAAAAGCCCGGCATCGTACGAGCCGAAAACGTGGTCGCTGCTCTCAGAGGATTCGCGGGCGGCCTCAATTTTAAACATGCTGGCCACCTCCACCAATGCCGCCTGGCACGCCGGTGCCCTTTACGCCTTGGGCCGTCGCGGGGCAACCAACCACCTCGCCCGCTTTGAGTCGGCCACCAATGATGCCAGCCCATGGGTGCGCGCGGCAGCCGCGCAGGGTCTGGCCCACGCTTTCGGAAATAACCAGACCGAGTTGGAAAACAGACTCGGGCCTTTTTTGGCGGACGCTGAGGAACACGTTGCCGAAATAGCGGCGGTAGCTTTAATCCAACCGGAAATTCGCAATGCGGCGAATCTGAATCAGCTTGACCTGTTTGCATTTGAGAAAGTCCGCATCCAACCAACTATCAGTCGAACCAGTGATGAGCGGCCATTGACGCGGTTGGAAAACAAACCGGCGTTCCTCGAACAAGTGCGGCATCGCCCGCCCGGAGACGATAAGGACGCATCCTGGATTTTTGCATTGTTGCTCGCGGAATACGGTGAATTTGACGGCCTGGACAAGCTCGTGGCGGGCACGAAAGATTTGCACCCGGACCGGGATTACGAGGCCAACAGCATTCTCCTGGCAGGAATCACCCTCAGCCGGGATGCGAGGTATATTCCGCTATTGCGCAAACTTGCGGAACAGGACAAAACTGACTGGGACTTGCGCGCGATGTTGAAGGCGGTGAAAGGGATGTCCGGACCCGATGCCCGCCAATTCAGGCTGGATATCAACAAACAAATTCGGAAGACCGGTGGCAACTCAAACGATTGAAAGGAAACATGAAAATGATTCGACGATTCGCGCCAGCTTTGCTGCTGGTGGCGCTGTGCGGCTGTTTTCAGGACAAGGACGAATTAACCATCCAGCCTGACGGTTCCGGCATCGTGCGCCTGGAAGTCAAGAGCAGCGCGGCCCCGGAAATGGTTGCCCTGACGGGCGGGAGATTCGGCAACCAGTCGGTTCTTTACCCACCCACCAGTGAAGCGGAAGCCCACAAATTTTTTCCCGCCAAGGATTTCAGCGTAACCGCCAAACAGGACGCGTCGGATGACGGCGGCACGGTAATGACAATTACCGCGGCCTTCAAGGACATCAATGCGCTCCTGGCCAGCCCCTATGGGCGCGCCCACTCGCTCACACTCAAGATCGAAAACGGTCAGCTTAGTTGCAAGGCGCTCACCGGAGTGGAGCTTGTCGCGCGGTTGGCCGAGATGAAGGATGAGACGGGTGAGATGGAAGCCTCGATGGCCGGCCTCGGCGACCTGCGGAAGAAGGCGAAGGAAATGCGCATGGAATTTCGACTGACCCTGCCAAACGCCATCAGCGCGGCAAACGGCACCCGCGAAGCCAAGACCGCAAGTTGGGTGATGGAGCGCGCCAAGGCGAAGGACGCGGACGAGTTCATCCAACAGGTCGGTGTGACCATGGAAGCGAGCTGTCCGGCGGACGGATTAAAAATGTCGCCGGTGACGCCGATTCGCCTCGGGTTGGGAACCTTCAAGGATTTGCCGACCAATGGCGTGGTGACCACGGCCGCAGGGCCGGATGTGGCAAAAATCACCGCGGCGGCGCATTTCACGCCTTATGTTTTGCAGGCCACCCGCACACTGGATATTAGCAGGGAAGGGTCGCCCCAACCGGACATGGCGAAGTTGATCGGCGTCGTGTCGCTGCCGCACGAATTGGCGCCGCAAAAATGGGGTGAAGCCAAATTGGAGGAGGCGCTGGATGCCAAGGGCAATAGTCTCAAACCCGATGAGTCGCAGGGTCAGCAGAATTTTACTCGTTTCAGCAGCAGTATGGAAGAAACCGATGACGCGGACAGTCCCGCCCCTGAAGAAACGGCCGATGTGCGGCACACGGTCATGTTGCAGTTCCGCCCGCCGGATTGGAAAATGAACGAAGTGGCGAGCATCAAAGGTTCCGTGACCCTGCAGTATTTCGGCGGCTCGCAACTGGTGAAGCTGTCCAACGCGATTCCGGCCAATTGGATCGTAAGCCAGGAAAACATGGCGCAGCTCAACTTCAATCAAAACGCGCGCATGATCAGTGATCCGGTTTTGCCGCCGCTGGGAATTTCGATGCAATGCCAGATGGGTCTGGTCCAGTCCGGCGCCACCATGCTGACATTGCAGTTGACCGGCAAGAAAGCGGACGTCATGGACGTTCAGGTTTTTGACGTTGATGGCCGGGCGTGGCCGACCATGCTCCAAAGCATGGGCGGGATGATGGACGGAAACACACTGGAAGTGATCGTGGCGGGTCAGCCAAAGCCCCCGCTCTCATTGGCCCTGATTCTCAGCAGTGGGGGAACTGACGTGGAGGTTCCGATCCTGGTGGAACACGCGCCGTTAACCGCAAAATAAGAAAAGGAATCACCATGAAAACGATCACTTACTTCATTGCACTGACGCTCGCGGTCGCCAGCCAGGTTCAAGTGGCTTCGGCAGCGAATGAGCACACGACCATTGTAACGGTTCATGCCGATGGAACCAGCCAGATTACGACCGATTATACGCAGCCACGGTCGCAAGCCGAGATGCAAGTCAAGATGTGGGTGCGTTACAGTCAGAACGGAGGCAATGACGGCGACGATATGGAGACGCCAAAGCCGGAAGCGAAGGAGCAGGCGTCGAAGCCGTTGAGCGACCAGGAATTGGCCGCCAAGATGCGCGAAATGCTGGAGAGCCAGGGCAACTCCGGCGAGGACGAAGATGCGGCGGGGAAGATTGACGCTCTGGAAGTGGGCAAAGACAACGTGCGCATCAAACAAACGCGGTCGCTGTCCACCTTGGAGAAACTGCTGGCCGCAGGACTGGCTAATGGGGAAGGCGGCATGAGTTTCAGCACGATGCGCTTTGAAAAAAACACCAACGGCCTGTTGCAGGTGACGCTCTCTTCTGATCCCAACATGAAGCGCTATCTACAGAAAACCCGCCAGTATATGAAGCTCAGCGGCCTGACCAACGAGTTCCGGCTCGTCCTGCCGGGCAAGGTCCTCACCAGCGGCTTTTCTAATATTCAAGACCATGCCACCTGGTTCATCGTCAATCCAAAAGACAATGCCAGCCTGGATGCGTCAATGCACTTGTATGAGGCCCCGGTGATCATCACCGCCGAACTGGGCGGTCTCAAATTGGACCAGCCGCTGGACTCAAAAACCGCGCGCCTCACGGTGCGGCGGAGTGCCAAAGGCGAAGGCGAGCTGCCCATAACCGAGGCCGGACCGGGTTTTGTGGCGGAGTCGGCCAGCGTCACGACTTCGACGGTTTATTATTTTCCGGGCGGCGAGAAATTCATTGAATCGAGCGGCGTTTATGCGGGCCAACCCGGCACGGTGGTGCAAGCCAAGTTGTTTGCGCCCAAGGGACGTTCACTACGGTCCGTTTCCGGGGTGCAAGTGACCAAGGCAATTGATGACAAAGGCCGCGCCATACCTCCGGCGCCAGGGAATGAAGAATCAGAGGAGAATGAACAGACGATCATCTCGGACAACGGACAACCGCAGACTGGATCCACCAAAATCTCGATGCGTCTGGCTTTGCCTGAACGCGATGCGCAGTCCATCCAGGAACTCTCCGCCGAGGCGGTGGCCGTCACCGTAAGGGGCTGGAAAGAATTGCTGGTAACTAATACTGCCGGCGAGACTGACTTGTCCGCCGTGCTGCCGGGAACCAAGCTGGCGATCAGCGAGCTTAAATCCAAAAACGGACGCACAACGGCCCAATTGGAAATCAAAGGATCAACGCAGATTCGACAAATTGAAATTACCTCCAAACCGATGAACCCGGACCAGATGGACGGCGGCATGGTAAATGTAAACGTCACGGAGCGCGGATTCAAAACCACCGGTGACCAATCCACTCGTAAAGTTCTCCTGCAAATTTTCTCTTACGGGATCAATGGCGCGGGACCATCCACAAATCCGGCTCCTTTCCTGGTGCGATTCCCGGAAGATGTCCGGCGCGAAAGGGTGAAGTTTAAACTGACGGCTCTGGACTTGTTTTGATCGTTCTCCAGACGAAGGCCTGGCACATTTGTTTGATCGAAAACGTTTCCAGGTGGACGGAACGATAAAACTTGAGCACATAATGAAAAAGCAAATCTGGGTTCTTTGCGTGTGGAGCTTGCTTTTCATGATGGCCCTGTCCCTTCGGGCGGCGGAAGTCAGCGTGTTTGCCGCCGTGAGCCTGACTGAGTCACTCAAGGAGATCGCCGCAACCTACGAAAAATCCTCCGGTGACAAAATTGTTTTAAATCTCGGCGCTTCCAGTCTGTTGGCGCGGCAGATCGAGGAAGGTGCTCCGGCGGATGTTTTCATTTCCGCCGACGAAGCCAAGATGGACGCCTTGGAGAAAAAGGGATTGATAGCGATTGAGACCCGCAAAAGCCTGCTTTCGAACTCGCTGGTGATCGTGGTCGCCGCCGATAGCGCGCTGAAAATTAATTCTCCCGAGGCCCTCGCGACTGCCCGGGTCAAGCGCATCGCGCTGGCCGATCCCAAGGCGGTCCCCGCTGGAATCTATGCGCAGGAATTTCTCAAAAAGCGAAAACTTTGGGCGTCGGTGGAAGGCAAAGTGGTCCCAACCGCGGATGTCCGCGCCGCACTGGCAGCCGTCGAGTCGGGCAATATTGAAGCGGGCATCGTGTATAAAACCGATGCCGCCATTTCACAAAAGGTCAAAGTGGCTTGCGAAATTCCCGCCAGCGAAGGGCCGCGCATCAGTTACCCGGTTGCGGAGGTCACGAATTCCAGGAACGCCGAAGCGGCGCGGAAATTTATGGGCTGCTTGAGTTCCACGAACGCGGCGCAAGTTTTTGAAAAATACGGCTTCGTCGTCCTAAAATAATCCGCACCCAATGGAAAAAGGAGATTGGCAGTTGGTCTGGTTCACCGTGTGGGTTTCCATTCTGAGCACGCTGCTGATACTCCCATTTGGTCTGGCCGTGAGCTGGCTGCTTGCGCGCCGTCAATGGCCCGGCAAATCCATCGTCGAGACGCTGGTGTCCATGCCGCTGTTTATGCCGCCCGTCGCGACCGGTCTCATTTTGCTAAAACTGCTCGGTCGGCGCGGTACCGTCGGTGGGTTTTTGCACGATCATTTCGATCTCGACATTGCGTTTACCTGGCGCGGTGTGCTGGCCGCTCTGTGCGTCATGTCGTTTCCCTTGTTCGTGCGCTCGGCGCGGATGGCCTTTGAGGAAATCAACCCGCGCCTGGAACAGATCGCGCGCACGCTGGGCGCGGGAAATTTCCGGGTGTTTTGCACCATCACCCTGCCCCTGGCCTCGCGCGGCATTGTCGGCGGAATGCTGCTGGCCTTTGCGCGGGCCTTGGGCGAATTCGGCGCCACCATCATCGTCGCCGGAAATATTCCCGGCCAAACCTCCACGCTTTCGCTGGCCATTTTTCAATCGGTGCAAATCGGCCGCGACGCCCGCGCCTTCCGTTTGCTCGGCATATCCGTGCTGCTGGCGTTTGCGGCGGTCTGGGGCAGCGAATGGTTCTTGCGCAAAAAAACCCGGACATGAGCCTGCTCCTCAAAAATATTTCACTTCCGCTCGCGCCGTTCACGCTGGAGATTGAACTCGAGCTTGCCGGACGCGTCAGCGTCATTTTCGGTCCGTCCGGCGCGGGCAAGACTTCGCTGCTCGACCTGGTGGCCGGGTTGCGCCGCGCAGAATCCGCGTTCATCCAACTTGATGGGCAAGTGTTGACTGACACTTCGCGCGGTGTCTTCGTGGCGACGCGTCATCGCGGTGTGGGTTATGTGCCGCAGGATTTGGCGTTGTTCCCGCATCTTTCCGTGCGCCAAAATCTGCTTTACGGTTCGAAATCCGCCTGCGAAGCGAGCCGAACGATTTCCTTCGAGCGCGTGGTTGAAGTTCTGGAAATTCAGCCGATGCTCCAACGTGGGATTGCGGAACTTTCGGGGGGCGAGAAGCAGCGCGTGGCGCTGGCGCGGGGGTTACTCGCATCGCCGCAACTGCTGTTGCTTGATGAACCTCTCGCGAGCCTCGACGCCAATTTGAAGGCGCGCATTATTCCTTATCTGGCGCGCATCCGCGATGAGTTTCACGTCCCGATGCTTTACGTGACCCACGACCGCCATGAAATGCTCGCGCTGGCCGATGAGTTGGTGGTTTTGATCAACGGCAAGGTGGCGCAGTCCGGCGCGGTGCCGGAAGTATTCAGACATCCCGCCAATCTTGCGGTCGCGGGCTTGCTCACCGTCGAAACAGTTCAACCGGGGCGCATTGTGAAAACAGCCGACGGTTTGGTGACCGTCGCGGTTGGCTCGACCATGCTCTCGGCAGCGGAACAAAATCTTCCAGCGGACGCAACCGGGGTTTACGTTTGCATTCGCGCGGAGGATGTCATCCTGCTACAGACCGGGGAAATTGCGTCCAGTGCGCGCAATCGCCTTGCGGCTATTGTCCAAACCGTGGTGCGCGAAGGGCCGTTCATGCGGGTGGAACTGGACTGCGGTTTTCCTCTGGCGGTGTTGCTCACCAAACAAGCCTGCGACGAAATGGCTTTGGAATACGGCAAGCAAGTCGTGGCCCTGGTGAAGGCGCCGCATATACACTTGATTCCACGGTAATAATTATCCATCTCCACCAACTTGGAGACTGATGCCCATTTGCCCCTTTCGCGTTGAAGATTCGCCGGCTCGTTTGTATCGTCGGCTGCGATGCCTGCGCCGCCAGCCAATTCTCCGCCGCCTGTTTCGACGCTTGAACGTCCGCTGACGAGCGTGCGCGGCGTGGGGACGGAACGCGAGGCCCAACTGGCGCGGCTCGGATTGTTCACGGTGGAGGATTTGCTGCTGCACCGCCCACGGCGTTACGAGGACCGGCGGCATTTTCGCACCATCGCGGAAATGCAGCCGGAGGAGCCCGCCACGACGCGCGGCACAATTGTCGCGCTCGGTGTGAAGCGCTATCAACGCGGCGCGAAGTCGGTGTTTGAAATCATTCTCGAGGACGGCACCGCGCGGCTGCATTGCCGCTGGTGGAACCTGCCGTTCATGCAGAATTATTTCGCCGTCGGCGACGAGGTGTTTGTCTTTGGCAAATTGAAGTCGCTCAAGCCGCGCACCATTGATCATCCGGAGACGGAAGTCATCGAGGGCGGCGAGGAAAGCTCGATCCATATAAATCGCATCGCGCCCATTTATCCGCTGACCGAGGGGCTGCCGCAACGGTGGCTGCGTTCGTTGATCTGGCGGACGCTGGAGCAGTTCGAGCCGGAAATCCGCGAGCCGTGGCCGCAACTGGCGTTGAAGAATTTTCCCGCGCGCGCCAACGCCGTCCACATGCTCCATTTTCCCGAGGCAATTTCGGACATCGAAATGGCGCGACGCCGTTTGGCGTTGGATGAATTCATCACGCTGCAACGGGACATCCGGTTGCGGCGAAAAAAATTTGAAGCCAAGGCGATAGGTCTGCCGTGCGCGGGCACAAACAAATTCATCAAACCATTTCTGGCCAAACTGGGTTTTAACCTCACAACTGCCCAGACGCGGGTGCTCCGCGAATTGCGGCACGACCTTGGCGGCGCGCATCCGATGCGGCGATTGCTCCAAGGCGATGTCGGCTCCGGCAAGACGGCGGTGGCCGCGTGCTGCGCGCTGATGGCGCTGGAAGGTTCGTATAATGTCGCGCTGATGGCGCCGACGGAAATTCTCGCCGAACAACATTTTCAAACTTTCAAGCAGTGGTTTGAACCTTTGGGTATCGAAGTGCAATCGCAAACCGGCAGCCATAAATCCGCCAGCCACGCCACCACTGTTCGGAAAAACGAATCGCCGATTTTCACCATCGGCACTCATGCGTTGATCGAATCGGGATTCGCGTTTGAACGGTTGGGATTGGTGATCATTGACGAGCAGCACAAATTCGGCGTGACGCAGCGGGAACAATTGGTGCGGAAGGGAAACTATCCGCATTTGCTCGTGATGACTGCCACGCCCATTCCGCGCACGCTGGGACTGACGCTTTATGGCGAACTGGACGTTTCGGTGATTGACGAATTGCCCGCCGGTCGCGGACGGATCAAGACCTTCGTGCGCGAAGCGGACAAGTTGCCCAAGGTCTGGGAGTTCATCCGCGAGAAACTTGCGGCGGGACGGCAGGCGTATGTGGTTTATCCCCGGGTGGAAGAATCGGGCGTCAATGGACTCAAGGCCGTGACCAAGGAATTTGAAAACTTGAAAAAGATGCTCGCGCCACATTCGGTCGGGCTGTTGCACGGACGATTGGCGAGCGCGGAAAAAGAGCGCGTCATGGCTGGCTTCCGCGCCGGCTCGATCAAGGTGCTCTTGGCGACGCCGCTCATCGAAGTCGGCGTGGACGTGCCGAACGCCACGGTGATGCTCATCGAGAACGCGGAACAATTCGGCCTGGCCCAACTGCATCAATTGCGCGGACGCATCGGACGCGGAGCGCATGATTCCTTTTGCATTCTCGTGGCGGCGGCGAAGAGCGCGGAGTCCCGGCAACGGCTGCGTGTGCTGGAGGAGACCGCGGATGGCTTCCGCATTGCCGAGGCGGATTTGAAATTGCGCGGGCCGGGCGAGCTGCTGGGACAGCAACAAAGCGGGCTGCCGAATTTTCGTTTTGGCAACCTCGTCGAGGACTTGGAATTGATCAAAATGGCCCGCGACCTCTCGGCTCAACTTTAATTCTTCAAACGCGGAATGGGTGTGGACTTTCTCATTTGATGTTGTAATTTAGAGCCTTATGAAAAAGACAATATCACTTGGACTATTGGTTTGTGTTTTGGGCGGTCTCGTATTGACGGGTTGCAAGGATGAGTCGTCGAGCACTCCTCCGGTATCTACCAACGCAGTGCCAGCCGCGCCCTCGACCAACAAGTAGGCGGAGCTTCAGCCATCGGGAAAACGCCGCGCAGATGATTAGTCTGCGCGGCGGATGGTGAAGCGCGCGAAAATCTGGTCAGCCCAACCCAAAAATCAGCGTTGGGTGCATGATGAATCAGTGCCTTGCACTTGGAATTTGTGGAAATTGCTGGTAAGGTTCTGGTTATGAAATCATTCACTTTCCCTGCCCTGTTGAGCGTGCTGCTTCTCGCCGGTTGTGGCGAGAAATCCAGCGCACCCGCTACGCCCACCAAGTCCACCGGCGGCAATCCGTTGAATGCTCCCGCTGATTATCTCGGCGGCCTCGCCAATGCCCAGAACAAGGCCATCAAGACCGTGGACATCGCGTCGCTCAATCAGGCCATCCAGATGTTCAATGTGCAGGAGGGCCGGTTCCCGAAAGACCTGAACGAACTCTTGGCGAGCAAATTGATTTCCAAAATCCCCGACGCGCCTCATGGCATGAAAATCCAATACGACCCCGTCGCCGGCAAAGTCAGCGTGGTGAATGCGCAATAATCGGAAGGTGCTGATTTAAATGTCGCGACGATCCGGTTTGCTGCGGCAGGACAACTGGTGCAATTCGATTCAAACATAAAAAGAGTGGTAGAGCCTGTTTGAGAAACGAGTCCGATAACAAAATTTTGATGACAAAATTTCTTGCCTCGTCCTTTGGTCAGGGTTATTTTTCCACATAGGAAAGGGAGTTAGTTCCTTGACATCCTGGGTGGATGTTCGCCTTCGCGTGGAACGCCATGGCCCGGACAAACAGGTCCTGCCATTGGAAATTTCGAAGTGACGCGAGCGCTATTTCTGCGTAGCCGGTCTCACACACCGGGGCGAATAGTTCTGTACCGGCATAAAAACAGTGCATTTTTGCCCAAGTCTCCCTCTGGTCAAACCGAGTCAAACCGAGTCAAACCACTTTGACGGTTTGACTGTCGTTTTTTGACCAGTTGAGCGGTGGAAAACCGGATTCGTACCGCTTCGTACCGCTTGGTACCGCTTAATATCGCTTGAGAGGAGAAATTTTTTTGTTTAGTAACAACTCGCCGGCTCGGATAACCGCCCTAATATGCAGATAAGCCGTCGCTATACCGCACAAATTTTTTTCTCGCCAAAACTCGGCGCGGACTGCTTTCATTTCGCATGAACGAACAGATTGTCATTCTCGATTTCGGCTCCCAATACACGCAGGTCATTGCGCGGCGCATTCGTGAGTGCAATGTTTATTCCATCATCCTGCGCTTCGACACGCCCGCCGCGGAAATCGCCGCGCTCCACCCCAAGGGCCTGATTCTTTCCGGCGGCCCGTCCAGCGTTTATGCGAAGGGCGCGCCGCTGCCCGACCCCGAGATTTTCAATCTCGGCCTGCCGTTGCTGGGCATTTGTTTCGGCATCCAATTGCTGGCGCACTATCTCGGCGGCAAGGTCGAGAAGGGCCTGAAGCGCGAATACGGCAAGGGCACCTTGAGCGTGAAGGACAGTTTCTGCCCACTCTTCGCCAATCTGCCGGAGACGCTGCAAGTCTGGAATTCGCACGGCGACAAACTCACCAGGATTCCGCGCGGCTTCAAATCCGTCGCCACGACCGAAAACTCGGATTTCGCCGCCATTGAAAATCGCGAGCGGAAAATCTTCGGCCTGCAATTTCATCCCGAGGTGGCGCATACGCCCCAAGGCCGCGAGATCATCACCAACTTCGTCCATAATATTTGTGGCTGCGGCAAGAATTGGACGATGCGCAATTATATCGAGCAGGCCGTGGAGGCCATTCGCGCGCAGGTGGGCAGTGAGCGGGTCATTCTGGGTTTGAGCGGCGGGGTGGATTCCAGCGTGGCGGCGGCGCTGTTGCACAAGGCCATCGGGGACCAATTGACGTGCATTTTCGTGAATAACGGCTTGTTGCGCGGACGCGAAGCAGGCGTGGTGCGCGAGGTGTTTGGGCGGCATTTCAAAATCCGGCTGCAATACGAGGACGCATCCAAACTTTTTCTCAAACGCCTCAAGGGCGTGACTGATCCCGAGCGCAAACGCAAAATCATCGGGCGCACTTTCATCGAGGTGTTTCAAAGCGCCACCAAGCGCGTCGGTAAGGCCAAATTCCTCGCGCAAGGCACACTTTATCCCGATGTCATCGAGTCCGTGCCCATTGCCGGCAACCCCGCCGCGATGATCAAGAGCCATCACAATGTCGGCGGTTTGCCGAAGAAAATGAAATTTCAACTCGTCGAACCTTTGAAATGTCTATTTAAGGATGAAGTTCGCGAGCTGGGGCTGGAGTTGGGGCTGCCGCGTGAAATTGTTTTGCGCCAACCGTTTCCCGGCCCCGGTCTGGCCGTGCGCATTCTGGGTGAAGTCACCCCGCGCCGCTGCGAAATTTTGCGCGAGGCCGATTCCATCGTCGTGGAAGAGATGAAGGCGTGCGGCTGGTATTACAAAATCTGGCAGAGCTTCGCCGTGCTGTTGCCGGTGAAAAGCGTGGGCGTGATGGGCGACGAGCGCACCTACGAATACACCATCGCCATTCGCGCCGTGGAATCACAGGACGGCATGACCGCCGACTGGGTGAAACTGCCTTACGAATTGCTCGAAAAACTTTCGAGCCGCATCATCAACGAAGTCAAAGGTGTCAACCGCGTGTGTTTCGACATTACCAGCAAGCCGCCGGGGACGATTGAGTGGGAGTAATCAAGCGGGCTGAGTGTCCCACTCGCGAGCCCTGGCCGTCAACGCCATCACATGGTCCGGCCAGTCATGGAGCGTTGCAGGATCGAAATCCGCGCCGTTTGGCCAAACCAGAGTGTGAACTTCAGGATCAATTCGCACTTGATTGAACAGCGAAAGTTCGCGCAGAGGACGGTAAAGCTCACCCGCCAGCACCGGACGGAAATCAATCGTTTGTTCGGTGCCGTCGTTGAAACCGACTGCCAACGTATAGGGCGCGGAAATCTTAACCGAGCTGACTTTATAAATTGGATGACTCATACTCATTTTCACGCTAAAGGTCGTATGGATTGCGGTGATTGTCCAGTTTGCAATCGTTGCCAATCTTCGAGGAGCTCGCTTTGGTGCAGTTCAACCCACGCTTCCACCATGCGTTGCTGGCGCTTGGGCAGGTTTCCGGAAATTAGTTCAATCGGATTGATTCCGTAAACAGCCACATCGTCCTGATAATATGCGTGAAAGTGCGGCGTGTGGTGTTGAATACCCACCTCCGCATACATCCGAATAATGATTCCAAAAAACCGGCTTAACTCAGGCATAATTTGCAGATGAGTTGGATCAACACTATAAATTCAGCCTTCTGGTTTGTCCTTCATTGCGATTTTTCCACAATCTGCCCATCGGCCAATTGCATCACTTTGAGCGCGCGCTCGGCGACTTTCGCGTCGTGCGTGGCGATGACTAAAGTCGTTTTGTGTTCCGTGCGCAGCGCGCAAAGCAGATCAATAATCTCCGCGCCGGTGTGCGAATCCAGGTTGCCCGTGGGTTCGTCTGCGAGCACCAGTTCCGGTTCGTTGATCAGTGCGCGCGCAATCGCCACGCGTTGCTGTTCGCCGCCGGAAAGCTCGGGGGGCCGGTGCTCCACGCGATCTTTCAGCCCCACGCGCGCCAGCAATTCCCGCCCCCGCGCCTCGGACTGCGCGGCGGAAATTCGCGCCATGCGCGCCGGCAGGCAGACATTTTCCAACGCGTCCAGTTCCGGCAGCAAATGATACGCCTGAAAAATAAAACCCACCTTCAAGTTGCGCAGCCGGGCCAAAGCCCCGCCGGAAAGCGTGGCCAGATTTTTTCCGTCGAACCAGATTTCCCCCGCGTTCGGCGAATCCAATCCGCCCAGCAAATGCAGCAGCGTGCTCTTGCCCGCGCCCGAAGCGCCGCGCAGAGCCAGGAAATCTCCGCGCGCAATCTTGAGGTTCACTCCGCGCAGCACCTCCAATGAGCGTGGGCCCATTTCGTAGCTTTTGTGCAAGTCGCGCGCATCAAGCAGATAATTTTCCTCAACCATGACGCAAAGCCTCCACCGGTTTAAGCCGGCTCGCGTTCCAAACCGGAAACGCCGCCGCCAGCAGACAGATGACCAGCGATCCGCCGCAAATGATCAAAATGTCTCCCGGCACAATTTGCGCCGGCAAATCACTGAAGTTATAAATCTTCGCCGGAAACAACTCCTTGTGCGTCAGGTCGCGCATGGCGTGGAGAAATTGATTCCGGTACGTCAGCGCCAGAATGCCCGCGCCCGTGCCGATCAACACACCCATCACGCTCACCACCAGGCTTTGGCTCAAAAAAATCCACATGATCTGCCGGCTGCTGGCGCCCAGCGCCTTGAGCACGCCAATCTCCCGCGTCTTCAAAACCACAAACGTAATCAGCGTGCAGGTGATCCCGAACGCCGCCACAATGACGATGAAAAACAAAGTGTAGAGCATCACATTTTTTTCCACCATCACCGCTTCCATGCCGGAACTTTCGTCCTCCCACGATCTTATGTAATAACTCCGGCCCAACATGGCGGCCAGTTGCCGACTCACCCGGCTGGCGTCGTCGGGATCATGCAGCATCACCAGCACGCCGAGCACGTCATCGCCCAGCCCGAGCAAGTCCTGCGTATTTTCCAGAGAGGTCACGATGATTTGGGAATTGTACTCGTAAAAACCCGCGTTGAAAATTCCGCGCACCTCAAAATCCGTCGGCGGGATCAACTGGTCGTTGCCGTTCGTGTGCTGGTCAATCATCTTTTCGATGTCCGTCGGCGACGAAATCGTCACATGGTCGCCCACGTTCAAAAAATAACTCCGGGCAAAATCCGTGCCGATCAGGATGCTGCGGCCGCTCAAGTCATCTGTGCCTTCGACCACATTCGACGTGACCAAGCTGAGGTTCGTTTGCGCATCCGCGTCAATCCCGCGCAAAAATGGCGCAGCAATCTGCGTCGCGCCGGATTTGCGCTCGGTTCTCAGCATCACCTGCGAGACCACAAATGGCGAAGAACCTTTCACATAATGATTGGCATTCACCGTTTGCATGACCACCGCCGCGTTGGTCATCGGGACCTGGCGACCCGTCGCCGGATCAAGCTGGAGAATGGTGAGATGGGCGTTGAACCCGAACACCTTGTCGCGCAACTCGCGATCAAACCCGCTCATCACACTGATGACAATGATCAGCACGGCGACGCCCAAAGTGACGCCCAGCACCGAGATCAACGTGATGATCGAGACGAACGTCCGTTTGGGCCGCAAGTACCGCAACGCCAGCAACAACTCAAAGGGCAAACGCGACATGGCAGCAGGCTAATGTTCCCGCCCCCGTGTGTCAACGCACGGACTCGGCACGGACTCGGAAAAATGCCGCTGACAGGAATTTTAACCGCGAAAAACGCGAAACACGCCAAAGGGGAATCAACGCGGTTCCTTTTTGCGTGATTCGCGTGGATCGCGGTTAAGATCTATTTCCCATGCGGTTGGTGGCAGCTCCTCATTTTGGCCTTCGGCCACCTTCAACCCCAACGGGCGAATCGGGTCCTCGCCATCCTCTATTCTCCATCCTCGCTCGTCTCTATTTCGCTGGTTTTGGCCTTGCATTTTCACGGCGATTTTCTAGCGTCGTTTAACGATGGTTATGATTTCAAAATTTCGCCTGGGATGTCTCCGCACGGGTTGCCTGATTTTGCTGGCACTTGTGGGTCTGCTTCACCCGGCGCTGGCGGTTGACCCGGATGCCACCGCGCTTAACACAAATGATTCCCTGCGCTCGTATCTGGAAATTCAAGAGCAACTGCACAACACCCAGTTGGCCATCGAAAAAAGCCGGAATGAAGCGGAAGTCGCGGCCGCAAGCAATTCCCTGGCGATGGAATTGCGCCTGCGGACGATGGAGCAGACTTTCAACAGCGAACGGATCGAGGAGTTGCGCGCCATCCAGCACTCCAGCCTGATGATTCTGATTTGCTCGGGCGCATTTGCGGCGGTCGGGTTTGTGGTGTTGCTGCTCGCGGCATTTATGCAATGGACGGCGATTAACCGCCTTTCCGCCGCAGCGGCGAGCCTCTCGGTGGTGCAATCGTCCGGGGCATTGGGCGGAGTTGACGCCCATTTGCCGGCGCAGGTTATCGAACAATCCACGACGCGTTTCCTGGGGCTGATTGAGCAGTTGGAACATCGCATTCACGATCTGGAAGGCTCGGTCAAAGCGCCGCAATCGCTGCCGGAAAGCAGTCTGGCAAATGTGGCAATGCCGGGGCCAGAGGTGGAATCGGCTCCGGTGGAGAGTTTGCCATCCGGCTCACCTGGTGAGGCAGATGCCGTGACGCTTTTGCTGAACAAAAGCCAGACGCTTTTGAAATTGGACCAGCCCGAGGCCGCGCTGGGTTGTCTGGAAGAAGTGCTGGCGCTGGACCCGGCCAATGCCGAGGCGCTCGTGAAGAAAGGCTCCGCACTGGAACGGTTGCAGCGGTTTGATGAGGCCATCCAATGTTACGACCGGGCCATTGCGAAGGATAATACCATGACGATGGCGTATCTTTACAAAGGCGGCGTGTTCAATCGCATGGAACGGTACAGCGAAGCGCTGGCGTGTTATGAGCAGGCATTGAAGACCCGGCACAATGGCCAGGCCGCCAATGTGATTATTGAGTGAGTTTCGCGGCGGGGACTCGCGCTGGTTTGGAGTCCAGCCTTCAGGCTGTCAACGGCGGGGAACATGCTAAAGCGTGGACACTCAACAAGGGCGACGGTGCGACGCAAGGTCGCCTCACCAAAGAAAGGACTGCTGGACGGCCAAGACAGTTTGCCCATCCAAGAGGGTCACGCGCCAGGCGGTGACTTCGCCGAGCTTCTGGTATTCCTCTTTGCTCAAGGTGACATTCGCCCAGTGGCTGAACCAGCGATGCGGCTGCAAGGGGACCTCCTTGACGGTGGTTTTCGTTGGATCGGCCGCGGCCACGCCGCGAATTTCCACGCGCAGCAACAACGTTTCCGTGGCCGGGACTTTCGCCTTCCATTGCACCGCGAACCGCAGCCCGGATCGCTTGGAAGGATTGCGGCGTAACTGCGCTTGATAGGCGTCGCGATCGTACAGGCTGGGGGTGAGAGAGGAACGCCCTTTTTCGTCAAGAAATTGCGGAAGCACCTTCAGGACGCGTCCCTCGGCTGCTTCCGCAATCGAACTGAATGCGAGAGCGCAGCAAAAAATGAGCATCAAACAACGCATGGGGAAAGGGTAGCCTTGGCCGGGCCAAACTCAATGCTGATTATTGCGGAACTGGCGATTGCGTTTGGTTATCGCCAGGAACGGGACGGGAATTTCAGATTTGAAATTTCAGATTTCAGAAATGTGCCAGGCATTACCGATGGACCGTCGTCAATAATGGACGCTCTTCCATCCGCACACTTGCGGCTAGGGCGGAGTTTTGTCCGACGGCCAGACGGGCGGCTTGTCTGTCTCGGTCGAGGATTCACCGGGCAAGAGACTTCTCAAGGTGTGGAACGGATGGAGGAAGGGCGAAATCATTTTGGTAATGAGATACTCGGGCACTTGCTTCGGATTTGCCAGGGTACCGGTCACCTTGGATTGAAACAGCTTGGTGAACGGCGAAAAGAAAAGGCTCACCACCGGGCCGACCAGCGGGGTATCCCGGCCCACCTGGGCTTCCACCACGGCATTGACGTTCATGTCGAAATCCACCGTTCCCTTGTAGAATAACCGCAGCGCCGGCGAACGCAGTTCCAAATCCTCCGAGCGGATGACGCTGTTGGTGATGACGAAGGTTCCCGAGGCCTGGCTCAGGCGGCTCTTGCCCAAGCCGGGCGAAATTCCATCCAGCAATGACGAGAAAACACCGAAGATGGGAATTTCCCAGATCAAGCCGTCGCGCAGGTCAACCTGTCCCTTGCCGAACCAGCTTTTCAGATCAGCCGAGTCAGCCGTGGTGATGTTCAAACGGCCGTCGAAGGTTCCCTCGAGATGGTTGGTCTTGGGTGACAGGTCGGCCATCAATGCCTGCAAACTGGCGCCCTTGACGATCGTGTCGAACGTAAAGTCCGAGCCGATTTTCCGGCGGAAATCAAAGGCCGCCGCGCCGGTCAGCCTGCCACCGTAGAAGTCCGCCGAAACATTGCTCAACGTCATGCTCTGGCCCGTCCATTCCACCGCGCCCGAAACACGCGGCAGGTGGAATTTCATCCATTCAAAAGGGCCTCCATCAATTTTGAAATGCAAATCCGCATCGCTGATATCATCGCTCAACGGGATGACGCCGTAGGCCGATACGGTCGGCGGTTGGACAAAATGGTACGGTTCGATGTCTCGCGTCACCTTTGGCCCGATCACATGCAGAACCGGCAGCGGGTCGAAGATGCTGAAACCGTTGGTCAAAAAAGCCTTCTTGCCGACCAGATCAAAACCGACGGCGGACGCGGTCAGGTATTGGTTGGTGCGCTCCACGCGCGCATCCGTCAACAGGATGAATTTGTTGGTGTATAGCAGATGGCCCTTGAAATAATTGGCGGGCTCGCCCCGAAAAACAAAATTGCTGACGGTCACATCCGCCCGCGCGCCAATCCGTTCGTAATCTTTCCAGCGGCCCCAAATTTCGGCTTTGATCAACGGCGGCTGGGCGGCGGAAAACATGTCCAAACCGCGCTGAATGCCGGGTTCCGGAAGCGTGGGCCGCAAAATATTCAGATCCACCTGGCTGCGGAAACGAAAATAATAATCCTGGGTGTGGTCATCGTCGAGCAGCTCGAGCTCCACGTTTCCCTCCGGTCGCGTGGCTACGAGATCAGGCAGATGACAGATCAGGTTGGAATAGGTGATGTGGGAGTGCGCCGAGTCCATGGGCACTTTGCGATAAGACGCCGCACCGACCTTGAAATCGCCATTCAAGCTGAGAGAGGGCATGACCTCGGATTTCCAAACCGGGTTCTGGTTTGTCCATGACGTGGTCCATGATGGAAGGGTGATGTTCCCGGCGGCATGCAGGAGCGGCGGTTTTTCCCAGGCGAATTCCTGATGCTCGAACCACTTGCGCGCTTTCGGCGTCAGGAGCGGAACAGCTTTTTGCACGTCGAAATCAGAAACGCACGAGAAGGCGGCGACGCGCGTGGCGACGTTGAGGGTGGCGTCGGCGGCGAAATGGCCCTGATACATTTCCGTATGCAAATTGGTGATGGTCAGTAGCGGTGCCCGCCAATTTCCCGCGCAAAGCACTTCCTGGGACACGAAATCATCCGCGTGAACATTTTCCAGGCGGCAATTCCAATCGAGCAGATACGGTTCCAATTGCGCCCACCACGCCCAACTGGCATCCGCCAGCGCGGGCGCATTCGTGGCCGGGGTGGCGAGGCTTGCCTCGAGGCGCAGTTTGCCGACGGTGCCCCAGCGCGTGCGCGCATCGGCCAGGCGCAACTCCTCTTTGGCCTCGAGGGGAATCGCATTCGTGAGCGAGTGCGTCCAGCCCACCGTAAACTGCGCGTTGGTGGCCTGCGCCCAGGGAGTGACAACTTGCGCGGCGGAGATTTCGAGCCGCGCGCGGACGATGTTGGTCAGGATTTCATCGCGCGAGGCCTGGAGGTCCAATTGGAAATTACGGGTGTTGGCCCAGCGTGTTTCGACATTGTCAGCGCGCAAATTACAAGTCGCCAGCACCTGCCGGTTGGTGGCGTTGGGCGGACTGAGCCTCGCGGTCAGGACGCCGTTCGCCAGCGTTCCCCACGGGGTTTCCGCGCCCGGCGCTTCGAGGGTTATCACCGCGTTGAAGGATTGAATGATGCGAGCGTCGCCGTGGACAACAACATTCAACTCCGGCGGCGACTTGAATTTAATGCCATCAATCGCCCTGGCCAGCTCCCGCAGGCGCAGGCGCAATAGTTCCGGCTGTGCTTTGGCCTCGGCGTGGAAAACGCTCCAATCGCGCAGGGCCGAGGCGTTTTTAACCGAACCGGAAAGATGCAGCCGGGCGCCGGCAAAGGCCGCCGTGAAATGATCCAGTTCCCAATGATCGCCAGGCAAAAAACGCAACTGCGTCTGGATGTTCGTCATTGAAATGGAACTCAGCGACTGGTCGTTTCCCGCCAGTGGCCAGACGAGCTGCCCATTATATAGCCTCAGCGAATCAACCTGGAACTTAAACTGGGCGAGCTTCGCGTAATTCAACATCAAATCCACTTCCTTGATGGAAAGGTGGGGAACGTCCGTCTGGGGTTGCGCGGCGCCAAAGCGCACATTTTCGGCCACGATGCCGCGATACCAGCGCCAGCGCAATCGTGTGAACTGAAGATCCACTCCGCGCGCGCGCAATTGATCCACCAGGCGGGTCTTCAGCGGTCCCGGAAGTCCAATCTCGTTGAGATACGTGACGGACGCGACCAGCAGCAGCACCAGCAAGATGATGGTGATACGCATCCAACGCATGCAAAGCTTGGTGCGTCGCCACCATTTTCCTGGCGCTTGCTTGGGGATAGGGTTCAAGGGAACGCGCTCTCCTGGAGGTTGAAATAGGTCATCAACTGGTCCATTACCGCCGCCGGAAATTCAAAAATCCAGTTTTGTCCGTCATCCATAAGCACATCGCCATACCTTAAACCGCCGGGTGACAATTTGCCAAAATCAACACTCAAGATACGCGACTTTCCATTCGCATTCACCTCCACCAAGATGCGGGGCGACTTCTCCGAAAAGCCGAATTGCGCGCGGTCGGCGTCACCCCGCTCAATCCAATTCTCGGCTTCCAGCTCGCCCAAATCCTGCGCGCCAACTTCCACTTCCAGGTCATTGCTCTTCATGCCTTGCGAGCCGGCCGCGATGCCCCAATGATAGGGGCTGTTATGAAGCAGTTCCAGCGACTGGCCGTTTTGCCGGATGATGATGCGTGCCACATCATATTTTGGAAAATTCCAGATGCGCCGCTCGCGCAATTGCAGACTCGTGGCGGGAAGTTTCTTAAAATCCGCCAGATTGACCGCATAGACCGACGTTTCCTCCGGCCGGTCGGCGCGGCGCACAAAAATCTTGCCTTCTTTATTCTCCGCGCCGAAATCCAGTTGCGCCTGCACTGAATTGCTTGCCCCCGCCGGTGAATTTCGTTTCAAGATGTATTGCCGCACCGGCTTGTCCAAGCCAAAACTCGGAAATTCCGAATCCGGCACGGCGTCATCCGCCGTCATGTTGTTGAAGTGAACGAATTGCATGCCCACCAGGTTGCCGATGAATTCGCGCATCACATTGCCGTCCGCCGGAAACTCAATCGGCCGGGTTACCCGCCACGCGCCGTTGGTGCCCTGTTCCACGGCGAATTTCTCCTGACCAATGACCTCGATGACATCAGGCAAACCACCATATAGCCGCACCAAATGACTGTCGCGAAACGCCTGAAAACCCGCCTGCCACGGAACAACGGGTTCACGCGGGATCAGCACGATGGTGCTTTGATTGTTGTACCGGGCATAAACGCGGCTTTCATCATTCGTGGGACTTTTCCCAAATTGGGCGGAGAGCACGGCATTGGTTCCCTGGTTGAACTTGATTTCCAAATTGGGCGGCAGCAGGCCATACGTCTCGAGGTCGGCGCGCGGATCATCGGTCACGAAGCGGGCGACGCGCAGGTTCTCCAATCCCCGGAGCAATCCGTTAATCAAGGGATAATCCGCGCGGGTGCGCACCGGTTTTTCCATGTGCCAGGGTTGATTGGTCGCCGCGCGTTGCAGGATGAATCCCTGCGCGCGATTGGCGACAACCACCTGGTCGAAACTCCGGCCATTCAGGCGGATGAAAGCAATATCCCGCCAGTCATCCGCCTGGCGCGGGACGAACTTTCGAAAAAAGTCCGCGTCAATAATGTCCACGCGATCGCCGCTTACCATCTGCGCGTAAATCTGGTCGCCCGGCGCGGTCAGGTGGCCGAGTTTAAGCGTGTGCTGGTCGCGGTCCTGTTGAAAAACCAGTGTGGCTTGCGGATTATCGAAACCGTATTCCTCATTGACTCCCTGCCGGCCGATCAATTCCTGCGCGGAGATGATGGTTTGCGGCGACAACGCGGCGGCTGCCTGCAACAGTTTTTCAATCGCCGCAGATTGGGCGGGATAGACCAGAGGTTTCGTGAGTTGCCAGCCGCCGTTGGTCCGCTCGGCGCGGATTTCCAACTGGTGCGCCAGTTGGATTTGCACCGACGTGACGGCTTCGGGTTTAAAATCGGCGGGGAAAACCTGGAGCGCCGCAGGCTTGGGTTTGCGTAAATGCGGTTCCACATAGAAAATGAACGCCAGCAAGCCCGCCGCCAGGACCACTAAGAGCAAGGTGTTCCTTGGGTTCATGGCCTCAACGACGCCGGCGAAACCAGACCAATGCGCCAAAAATCAGAATTCCGCCGGGCATGGCCGCCAAAAACAGCCAGCGCACACTGGTCATCTCCGATTTGGTCATCCTCAACTTGTATTCCTTGACGGGATGCGGGCCGACTCCCTTCAAGAGTTGGGTCTGGTCGAGCAGCCAATTGACCGCGAAACCGGCGAAGTCCCGGTTCTCCTCGAAATCAATCACCTGATTGCTCAGAAATATGGAATCGCCCGCAACCAGGATGGCCGTGGTGCCGCGCTCGGTGATCACGCCTTTGATGCTGCCCTTTTCCACCGCCACCATCACCGGCACGGTAGTGCCGATGGGAGTCTCGCCGATCTTGGAACCGTCGCTGGTGAAAGCCAGCGCCTCCACTTTGGGCGCGTCCGGGCTTTCCTTGCCCTGGTTCAATACCTGGATGGAACGCGGGTTAACCATCGCGATGCTGGAGCCGAACAGCGGCTCAACCAGGGGGTGATTACGATTGAAACGGCTGATCGCCACGGCGCCGCCGCCTCCCAGGGTGTTTTTTGGATCGCTAATGATGTTCATGCCCACATCCACATTCCAGTCCGTCAGAATCGCCTCCAGTCCGGTGTTGCGACGGAACGTGTTGAAATTGAATAACACAAACAACCGCCCGCCCTGGTTGAGATACTGTTTGATCTTTGCCAGTTCATCCACCGGAATGGTGTTTTGCGGCCCGGCGATGATCAGCAGATTGCAATAGGCCGGCACCGCGTTTGTGCCGTGGAGATTGATGGCCACGTTGGTAACATTGTTTTCTGCGAGCACCTCGGCAAACTTCGAGTAACCATTGTTGCCCGTGTCGTCGGAACCGTGCTCGCCGTCGCCTTCCAGAAAGCAGGCCGTGAACGGCTTGGCGCTCGTGACATTCAGCAACGCCGCCGAAAACCACTTCTCGCCTTCAAAAGCCCTTAAGGTGCGCTTGTATTCGATCTCCTTTTCGTTTTGCACCTGCTCGTAGGTATTGTCCTCCAGCAAGGCGCCGGGAATGATTTTCCGGCGGCCGTTACAGTTGAAAATGACGAGGTTTTTGTCGTCGCCGGGGCCAAGGTGGTTGGTGGCCTTGACTTGCTGGGCCAGGCTGGCGTCAATCAAGTAATCCACCGTCTGCACTGAAATCTTCTGATTGGCGTCATGGTATTCTTTCAGCAGCGCCTTCACGTAACCATAGAGCTTGTCGGTCTTGTCGTAATAGGCCACCACCGTAACTTGATTGGTGATTGATTTCAGGAGGGAGACCGTCTGCGGCGAAAGCTGGATTTCCGTCTGCCGGCTCCAGACAAAGCGGTAATAATAACGCGCGCCCACGTAATTTAGCCCCAGCACCAGCACGAAGACCGCGACAATGGATATCACCACGGAGAAAAAAATGCCCCAGCGCCGGCTGGCGGAAAAGCTGGTGGGAGGAGAAGATTCGCTGGCCATGTCAGGTCATTTCCAACGGCGGCTTTCCACCACTCTTAAGGTCAAAAACAAAAACAAGCCCGTCAGGCTCACGTAAAAAACGATATGCCGCGTGTCCACCAGACCGCGCGCGAAATCGTTCATGTGATCGAAAATCGCGAGATGCGCGAGCGCTTCCGACTGCCAACCCGCCGCGACCGGCAGATGGCCCGGCAGAAAACTTAATAAAAACAGGGTGAAGCCCAGCGTGAAACTCACCATTGCCGCGATGATCTGGCTGCGCGTCAGCGCCGAGGCAAAACAGCCCAGTGACATGAACAAGCCGCCGACCAGGAAAATGCCGAAAAACGTGCTGCCGATCAGACCGCCATCGAACGCGTCCGAATCGGTGATGTAATGCCGCAGAATGAAGATCGAACCAAGGGAAGGCAGCCACATCAGCAAGTAAAAAATCATCGCGGCGGTGAACTTGGCGAGCACCACCTCCAAATCGCTCACCGGCGTCGTCATCAGGGTTTCAAACGTCCCGGAATATTTTTCCAGCGCGAACAGCCGCATGGTGATCACTGGCGTGGCCAGCAGGATGATCAGCCAGAAATAAAGCGTGGAATAATATAATTGCGTCACCGGCTCGGGACTCGGCTCGCCCTGCAATTGCATCAGCAAGGCCACGAAACTCAAGCCCATCAGAAAAACCGTCGCCGCGATGATGACATAGCCGGTGATGGAAACAAAAAACACAGCCAGTTCGCGACGGGTGAGCGTCAGGTAGGCTTGCATCAGCCCTCCTCCTCTTCCTCATCCGGGCGCGTGACGCGGACATAGATGTCCTCCAAAGTGTGCCGGCTGCGCGTCAGCTCGCGCAAAGCCCAGCCGCGTTTCTGCGCCAGTGAGAAAATATGCGGACGCAGGTCAACTCCATTTTGCGGCGTGAGCGCGCAACGGAAAAAATCCCCCTCGGCGGGCGAAAGATCGAAATATTCGATTTCCGCCATCTCCTCCCAGCAGGCCTGCAAATCCGCCAGCGGCGCGGCAATTTCCGCGATGACCTGGCTTTTGTCGCCCATGATTTTTTGAAGATTCTCCGGCGTGTCCGCCGCGAGAATCTTCCCCTCATGCAGGATGACAACATTGGTGCAGGTCATTTCCACCTCGGGAAGGATGTGCGTCGAAATTAACACGGTATGGTCGTGGCTTAAATCCTTGATGAGTTGGCGAACTGAGCGCATCTGGTTCGGATCAAGCCCGATGGTCGGCTCGTCGAGGATGATCAATTCCGGCTCATGGACCAGCGCGTCCGCCAGGCCGACGCGTTGCCGGTAGCCCTTGGAAAGCTGGCCGATGATCTTGCGGCTCACGTGCGCCAGGCCGCACTGTTCCGTGACCACATCCACGCGCTCGCGCGAACGCGAGAAGGAAAGCCCCTTCAACCGCGCGCGAAATTTCAAATATTCGCGCACGCGCATCTCGGGATGAAGCGGATTATTCTCCGGCATGTAACCGATCCGCCGGCGCACCTCATCAGCCTGCGTGAACACGTCGTAGCCCGCCACGCGCACCATGCCGGAAGTCGCCGGCATGAAACACGAGAGGATGCGCATGGTGGTGCTCTTGCCCGCGCCGTTGCTGCCAAGCAGACCGACGATTTCCCCGCGCCCGACCGTAAAGGAAATATCGGACACCGCCGTATGGCCGGGGTACCGCTTGGTCAGATGGGAAACTTCGATCATTAATCCGTCTTTTGTCATTTTCGCAAGGGGTACTTTAGTCAAAGCCGCAGGTTGAGCCAACAAAAACTATCGGATGGGAAGCTTCACACTGGCGGAAATCGGGTAAATGAAGTTGCCGCGGCGCTGTTGCACGATGAGATCCAATTGCACAATGTCGCCTTTCTTCTTTCCGAACACAATCTTTGCCGCGCCGGTCAGGTCATGGGGAGTTTGACCGTCAATGCCGGTGACGAGGTAGCCGGGTTTCAAGTCCCGCGTGGCGGGCGCGTTCTCATCCACATCGGCGATGACAAAACCGTTGGCGGACGCCAGGCGCAGACGGTTGGCCAATTGCGGCGTGTTCTCCTCCAGCCTTACGCCAAGCATTTGGTGGATGAGGTCGGCGTTGAAAAAGGTTTTCTCCGGGATCAACTTCACTGTCACTTCGCGCGCTTCTCCTTCACCTTGAATAGTCAGGGCGATGTCTGATTTTTCGCTGTTGAGGAGGAGTTCGTTGAAATCAATAAAGCCTTTCGGTGATTTCCCGTTCACCTTTAAAATGTGATCGCCGGTTTTCAGGCCGGCCTTGGCGGCGGGACTTTGCGGCTGTACGCTGGTGATGGCGAGCGGCGGCGCGCCGACCTTGACCAAAGCGCCGAACCAAAGCGATTTGCCGGACATCTCGGGGGTGATTATTTCGGACAACGACGCGCTCACGAGCTTGATGGGAATGGCGAAACCGATGCCTTGCGCCTTCGAGAGGATGGCCACGTTGAGGCCAATGAGTTCGCCGTGCAAGTTCACGAGCGGACCGCCGCTATTGCCCGGATTGATGGAGGCGTCGGTTTGCAGCCAGTTCGGAACGTCCAGGGCATCGTTGTCCTTGGGCGCGGAGCGGCTTTTGGAACTCAGGATGCCGCGGCTGACGGAACCGCCCAGGCCGAATGGATTTCCAAGCGCGAGCACCGTTTCGCCGAGCAGTAAATCATCGTCGCGCGCGAACTTGACAGCGGCGAACTGCTCGCCGGGTTTGGCTACGAGTTTGAGTAGAGCGACGTCAGTCTTGGGGTTGCTCGAAATGAGTTTGGCTTCGTACGGAGTTTCATGGCCATAAATCTTGACCCAGATTTTGTCCGCGCGGCGGACGACATGGTCATTCGTGAGCACATAACCTTCTTCGTCAATGATGACGCCGGAGCCGAGGCTGAGTTGGGAATTGGGCGCTTGCTGACGGTGATATGGATCAAAAAATTGCCGCAGCATTTCCTCGAAGGGATCGCGGATTTGGATAATCGTTTCCGTCGCGATATTCACCACGCTCGGCATGACACGCTCAACCGCCTCCACCGTGGCATCGCGCCGCACATCCGCGACCTCTGCCCACGCCGTGGCGGGCACGGTTGCAGCCGCAATTAGAATCATCAACAAGCCCAGCTTATGATTGCAGACGCTAATTAATTTTTCATTTGCACACAGCTTCATACTCAACGAGACAAATCCTCCCTCGCTTCGTTCAATCATAACTCATTGCTCTATAATACCCACTGCGCATTCTTCTGGCGCAACCAAGCTTGACATTGCAACGCCGCGCGCTCAAAAGCAATGCCCGGTGTCCACGATTTCCGACAACTTCTACGCCCGCTGGCGCACGCGCGCCCTGCCCACTGCGGCGTTGCGCGAAGGCCAGGACACGCCGCCCGAATTTCTGCTCCAGGCGATCTGGCAGCAACAACGCCTGCTCCGCGACCAACTAATGACATTGGACGGCGAAACCGTGCGCGTCCTTCATCCGGGTTTCAAAAATCACGAGGCTGGGCCGGATTTTCGCGGCGCGATCGTTCAGATAGGCGCATTTGCGCGCACGGGCGATGTTGAAATTGACTTGCGCGCGGGCGGCTGGCGCGCGCATGGGCATGACCGCAATCCAGCCTTCAAACAGGTCGTGCTCCATGTCATCTGGGACGGCGACCGCGCGGTCGCGGATGGTCTGCCGGCAATGGCGTTGTGCGGCAAGCTTGACGCGCCGCTGGGAGAATTGAGTTCGTGGCTGGGTCAGGATTCGTTGAAATCGCTGCCGGAAAGTTTGATGGGAAAATGTTGCGCGCCGCTGCGCGAGTTGCCAACCGAGAGCCTGACGAAATTATTGTTTCAGGCGGCGCAAGTCCGCTGGGCGGGCAAGGCGCATCAATTTCAGGCGCGCGCGCGGCAGGTGGGCTGGGAGCAATCGTTGTGGGAGGGACTGTTTCGCGCGCTGGGTTACAAACAAAACGTATGGCCCATGCAACGACTCGCGGAACTCCGGCCAATCTACCTTTCGCCGCCCGGCGATGTATTGGGATGCCAGGCGCGATTATTTGGCCTCAGCGGCTTGCTGCCCGCCGAATTGACGCGGGCGCAAGGCGCGGGGGACAACTACTTGAAGCGAATTTGGGACCAATGGTGGCGAGAACGCGAGCAATTCAGCGAAGCGATCCTGCCACGCGAACTGTGGCGTTTCAACAGCCTTCGCCCCGCGAACCATCCACAACGCCGGCTGGCATTGGCAGCGCACTGGCTCGCAGCGGGAAACTTGGTGGCGAAATTGGAAAATTGGTTCACCACCAAGATTCCGGATGCGGAGCTGGCGAATTCGCTGCTGGAAATTCTGCAAATCGAACGCGATGATTTCTGGTCATGGCATTGGACCTTTCGTTCCGCGCGCCTCGCCCGCGCGCAACCAATGCTCGGCGCGGCGCGCGTGACCGATCTCGCGGTGAACGTCATTCTGCCATGGTTCTGGCTGCGCGCCGTGGAAGGCAAGAACGAGAAATTGCAGCAAGAAGCCCTTCACCGTTTTCTCGCATGGCCCGCCGCCGAGGACAACAGCGTGTTGCGCCTGGCGCGGCAAAGATTATTGGGCGGCGCGAAAAGCAGCGCCTTGAAGGGAGCCGCCGCGCAACAAGGCCTATTGCAAATTATCCGCGATTTCTGCGAGCACTCGAACGCGATTTGTGAAAATTGCACGTTCCCGGAGTTGGCGCGGGATTTTGTGTAATGGTGATTCAGTTATGAACTCCGAAAGAGCACTTCTCGCCTATCCATTCTATCTAACGCCTGCTCATATTATTCCAGCATGTTCGCTTTGAACGGAAACCTTAAAATCCAAGATCCCGCCCCTGATGAACCACCACGCCAATCTGTTCCATGTGCCGCCGCCGCCCATTGTACCAGAGCAGCCACTTTTGGCCGTCGTAGATGGCGTAGGGTTTGTAGCACGCTTCGGCATCCCATTGGTCCAGCCCGGGGCGAATTATAGGGTTTGCCGCCAGTCGCTGCCAGTGGGTGAGGCCATCCTTTGAACGGGCCACACCGATTTGCGCGTGGTCCACATCCCGAAAACCGATGTAAAACATCAAATACCAATTGCCGTCTTTGACCACTTGACAAGCCGTGACCTTGTCTTGCTCCCATTCGATTTTTGGATCACCTCTGAAAATGGGATTGTCCTGGCGCTTGGTCCAAACCAACCCATCGGAACTCGTCGCATATCCAATCGCATCGGGCTCGTATTGTTCACCGCCGGAGTACCACATTTTATACAATTTTGCTTTTTTATCCCAAATTACGTTCGGGCACATGACGGCGGCCTTTTCCCAAGCTTGTCCGGCGGCAAGCACGGGCTGGTCGCTCATTCGCTGCCAAACGACTCCGTCTGAGGAGGTGGCATAGCCAATGGAGGAATGAGCGCTCGCCTGTCCGGTGTACCACATTCGATAGAGGGCACCTTGTTTAATCACCACCGGGCGATTAATATCATCCTCCCAGCCACTGGCCTTGTTGGGGGCCAAGACAATCACGGGGGTTGACCAATGGAAACCGTCCTTGCTTTCTACCAGAGCGACGCTGGCCTTTGGCCGCCAGGAGAACCACATCCGATAAGTAGCGCCTTCTTTTATTACTGAAAGATCAAAACAAGTCCCGTAATCTCCACCCAATACCGGGTTCCCAGGATACTTCTCCCACCCTCCTGCCGTTGCATTGGTGTCTTGTGCATTAACGCCGGCAACCTCGGCGCCCAGGCTCAGGACCATGCCTAATACCAACGCTGAGAATAAACATTTCGATGTGGGGATGTAAATCATACGCATATTTTAACCAGACCATTTTAATTTCAGTCAACCCACCATGGAGACTAAGCCCCTAAATATCAATGATTACAGGTCGCTGGGAATAGAATTTACTGGAAGTGCTGGACTTTCAAAATTCGCTTTCCACTCGCTCACTGCCTTTTCATTGCCGCTTACTCGAAGGTTGGCAATGAGTTCATTTAATGCACACAACCGGCCTTCTATCTGCCGCTGACCAAAGGCAGCAACTCCGAGATATTCACCTGACGAGCTTTCGCGGCGATGTCGCCGGAGTAGCCGGGTTGCATGGAGCGCGCGTGGTTCAACATCGAGGAGAAAACTTCTTTCAGTTGTTCGGTGCTGAGGGTTCGACCGCTGGCATAGTACCTCCGCGCGACTTGCCCCAGCGCGTAAGTGCTGGCAAAGCCGAATGCGGAACCGGTCGCCTCCTTCACCAGTCCGCCAAAAAGTCCTCCCACCAATCCGCCGGCAAAGCCGCCGACGAGCTTGCGCGTGAAGCCTTCGAAAACCTGCGAGGTCAACCCGACGCCCACGGTAGCCAGGAATTCCTTGATGTGGCCGCTGTCGAGTTGGTAACCGTAGCGGCTGCCGATTTGATAAACCAGGCGCATTTGCAAGGGGACAATCGCCATGGTCGCCAGTGAATGCGGCATGATTTCCAAGGCGCCGTTCATGATGGCGGCGTTCAGAATCATGCGATCCAATTCGGCATCGGAAACCAAGTTGCTAATCACTGGCGGCGTGATCGGTTGCGCGGCGATGGCTTGGGCAGTTTGTTCATGCGCATCTGCGGTTGCGGCATCCAGATGCAATGCCTCGCGCAAGTCCTCCAGGAATTGTTTCTCCGCGTCCTGCAAAACTCCGTCCGCATTGCAAAGGCAGACGGCCATCTCGTAAGCGAGCGCCTTCGACGCCGGCGTTTGAAGCTGGCTGGCGGCATCGGCCAAGGTGACTTTTCCGCCAAGCACATCCTGATAGGCGGAACTGAGGTCAAACTGCTCGCCGGAAAATCCATTCACAATCTTCTGGATTTGGGCACGTTCGAATTCGTGCTGGTTGCCGTCCGCGTAAGCGGCCAAGATGCAAATGCAGATGATGGCCTGGTGTTCCTGCGCGGTCATTGGTTGAGCTTGAATTGTCATGCGCCCACGATAATTCCTTTGCAGCCGGCGGCCAATTGTAATCCACAAGTGATTTTGTAATCATCCCCCCTTAAGAATTTACGATTTGCGATTTACGATTTACGCGCTGCCGACAATTTGCGCAGTGTTGGGGTTTGAACTTCCTGGAGCAGGATGGTCTGGAGTCTTACTGATCGTAAAAATGGATCTCGCCCGTGGAAAGGTCGTATAAACCGCCTACCAGCCCGATTTTTCCCTGATCCAGCATTTCGCGCAAGACCGGGCTGCGTTCACGAATTTGCCGCAACACCAGCCGCACGTTGGCTCCGCAAACTTTGTCCACGAACACGTGATTTTTTGAAGTTCGCGGCTCGTGGTCGAAGGGAACCTGGTCAATGGCCGGTTTGATCTTGACGAGCAAATCGGTGAGGTTGCCCAGTTCCACGTTATCAACCGCGCCCTTGATGGCTCCGCAATTGGAATGGCCGATAACCGCAATCAATTTCGCGCCTGAAACTTTGCAGGCAAATTCCATGCTGCCAAGGATGTCATCGTTCAAAACATTCCCGGCAACGCGCGCGCTGAAAATATCGCCAATGCCCTGGTCCAAAACCAATTCGATTGGCTGGCGGGAATCAATGCAGCTCAAGACGACCGCGAAGGGGTATTGACCGGGAGCCGTCGCCTGCACATCCGCCGCCGGATGGCGGTGAACCGGCTGGCTCGCAACGAAACGTGCATTACCCGCGCGCAATTCCGCCAGCGCCTGCTGCGGCGTCATGGCCACCTGCGATTCTTTCGTGGACGGGACGGTCACCGCGCTGTTGGCTGCGGTGTGAGGACTCTGACATCCCGCTCCCGCCAGCATTATCGCCGCAATGCCTATGATCAATCGGAAACGATTCGAGAATTTTCTCACGATTTCAGGATGGATATGCGGGCCGGTTTTGTCAATACGACTGGCGGGAATCTAAATTGCGGAGCGGCTGGGTTTACAAATTGCGGGCGCGATAGAACTTGGTCGAATTGTCATTGGCAATTCCCGGCAGGACTTGCGCAAGATTGGTCAAAACCGTGGTGAATTCTGGCGTCCAGACGCAGGGCGGCGTGAGGTTCGTGGTGGATTGAATCTCGTAGCTGTTGCCCGGCTGGCCGTAGAGTGTCAAATTGCGATTACCGTTCACCAATCCCGCTTCCATGAGGGAGTCGGAACTCACAATGACCAGCTTTGAATTGACCGCGTTGGTTTCGTCCACCGATTGGCCATCGGCCATCGCGGCGTTCAGTGATGAAATACTTATGGTTCCAAAGGAGGACGGTTGCTGGGCGGCGGCGCTCAAATAAAGCTGGGCGATGTTCTGGACGCCCAGCAGGGACTGTCCATTGATTGTCTGCACGGTAATCACGGAATGGGCCGCACCCGCCGGTTGCTGGGTGATGGTTAAGGTCTGCGGCAAAAGCGATTGCACCGTCACGCTGGTTACGCGGTCGGCGGGAATGTCCAACACGAAACTAAGGTTAGTGACCGGTCCGGTGGCGTCCAGGGTGATCGGCACAGCAACAGTCTGGCCCGCGCTCACCACGGCGGAAGTGATGCTCAATTCCGCCATGTCGGGCACCATGACGATAAAGGTCTGCGTCGCGGTCAAGGGCGGCACGCTGCTGTCGCTGACGAGCACGGTGATTTGATTCGTCGTGCCGGTTTCCGCGAATGTGGGAGACCAGTATAATATGCCATTGGTCGGATTGATGGACATGCCGTCCGGCGCACCAGCTTCGAGACTGTAAGTTAGATCTCCGGCGAAGGCATTCGTATCCGTGACGCTGTTGGAGATGATTAATTTCTGGCTGAAGCTGATCGTTTGGTTAGCGATGGATGCGAGTATGGGCGGGTCGCCGGACGGGACCGTGAAACTCGCTTCGTTTGAAAGCACGCTTTCATTTCCGCTGGCGTCGTGCGCGGAGACGGTGAAATAGTAGGTCAAACCGGGCTGCAATTGGGTGATCGTGACGAGAGTGTTGGTGTCCACGTCAATTCGCGAGGTATAATCGCCGCTGGCATTGCCATAGTAAACCAGATAGCCGACGACATTTGTGTCCGGGCTGGGATCCCAACCCAGGCCCACGCTTTCATCGCTCCAGGCGCGGTTTGCAAAAAGCATCAGGGCGACGGATACAAACAAAATTTCAAGCTGCCTTTTGAGGAACATCGTTTTTTCTCTTTCCAGAACTTTGCGTTCTGCCTCCAAAAGCAATAAGGCTGCCACGAGGATGAATTTCCCCGGTCCTCCGCCGCATTGAGATACTGTGGAACCTCGATCGGGTTAACCTGAGCGTGAGGAAATTCGATTCAAAATTCTTGGTTGGTTATGGTTAGAAGAACTGAAGGGGCAGCCGTAATGCCTTACGAAAGGAGTGAATCCGGCGCAAACCGCGTGGAAATGAAATTCCCCGCACGCACCCGTGAGTCAATCGTTTTAAGGATTTTTCAGAAAGCGACTGACTGAGACTCGTACAAGGGCTGTCCGATTAGGAGACACGCGGACCGTTTATTGGATGAGCAAATCGCTGCCTTGCCAGGCGGTTCAGATAAGACCTTATTTTACAGGCATCTTTCATTGTCATCGGCACTTATTGTGCTATAGTTCGCAAGTGAAGTTTAGCTTCCTTTCCCTCCGAAGCACCAAGGTTTGATTCTGCGCGAACACCTCGGTTGCTTGAATTTGGCTGGGAAAATATTTGAAAAATTGAATTATAAGGTCCGGCTTCACTCGCTCGCATCAGGACGCGCTGCGCGTGCAGCGCCTTCCTGACAAGCCCCGAAAGTCGTGCGGCCTATGAAACGGATTAAATGCTTTTTTCTAAATTGGGCAAGTTGGGTGATATTGGGATTGCTGCTCGGCGCAACCGGAACCGCCCGGGGTGCCACCACTTTTTCCTTCACACTGGATGAACCTTGCAAAACGAGCGCGGGCGTTTTTGCGCCGGACGGCACTTTGGTGCGCACGCTCTGGAGCAAGGTACGCTATCCGGCGGGAACCAATTCGGCCGTCTGGGACGGGCTGGATGATAGCGGCAATGCGGCGCCAACCGGGGTTTACCAAATCAAGCTGTTGCAGCATAACACGGAATACGTCTGGGACGGCGCCATCGGAAACACCTCGGCGGAAAAATCCGGGCCGACGGTCCACAAGGGATTCTGGCCGATGCGCGACATGGCGATCAGCGGGACGAACGCCTTTTATGTCTCCGGCTACAATGAAGGCGGCTATGATTTTCGCAGCTTTCTCACCACTGATCCCCAACACGTCACCATGTCGTGGTTCTGGGTTTACAGCGCCCAGTTCAACCGCTCGAGTTCCGTCCCCGGCGATGTCTATGACCGTAACTGGCTTTGGACCACCACGGACGGCAACTGGGTTTATTTCGGCTGCTCCTCCACGCTCAGCCCGCTCACGCAAGACGACGGCTACGCCGGTTGCGTGGTCGCCTGCAAAGTGAGCGACAAAAGTCCGGCGTCATTCACCACCGGCGAGCCGATTGATAATGGCCCCGACGCTCCCTTCCCCGGCGGGATTTATGTGGGCACGCAGGGCGGTCTCAGCGGATTGAGCGTGCAGCAAAATGGAAATCTGCTCGCCGTGGCAGTGGCTCCGGACAATCGGGTTTACCTTGTGGACAAACTGGCGGGGTCTCCGATTGCAAATTTCAGCGTCAATTCACCGGGCCGGTTGAATTTCTCGCCCGATGGCAGTCTGTGGGTTGTTTCGGGCAACTCAGTGATCCGTTTTACGAATTTGACGGTCAATCCCACCGCGGCCCTGACCATTCCTAATCTGGCCGGGCCGCTGGACGTGGCCGTGAATCCGAATTCGGCGAATCTTGTTCTCGTCGCCGATGGCGGCAGCAGCCAACAGGTGAAGGCCTTTGACAGTTCCGGCAATTCGCTTTGGGTTTACGGATTGCCCGGCGGTTATGCCGCGAATGGCGTGGCGGTCAGCACCAACAAATTCTGGTTCTTCGATGGCGAGAACAACGGAACCTTTATCTGCTTTGCGTCCGACAATACATTTTGGGTCGGGGACGGCGGCAACCATCGCTCCATGCGCTTCTCGGGCGCGGGCAATTATCTTGAACAGATCATGTTTCAACCGCACTCATACATCGCCTCGGTTGACCCGAATAACCCCGGCCGCGTCTTCAACGAATTTCTGGAATTTCAGGTGGATTATACCAAGCCGCTGCCGCAGGCTTGGACGCTCGTTAATAATTGGAAAGTCGGCGTGGATCCCGCCCATATCTCGTGGGACGATGGCATTTATGAGGTGACGACTTTCACCAATGGCCACACCTACGCGTTGATTGACAATAACAACGCCAGCCCGCCCCTGCATGAATTGTGCGAACTGGCGACCAACGGGCTTCGTTTGACGGGAATTTTTCCGATCCTCGGCAATGGCGGTCGCTGGATTTCACTCGGGCCGGACGGCTCGGCGCGGGGCACGACCATCGGCGGCGCCCAATGGTATGAGTCCACGCTGGCCGGTTTCGATACCCACAACAACCCCCTCTGGAATCCAGAGTTCTTGCTCGCTTCGGCATCGCAAAACCCCACCGACCCTTTCACGCGTTGCTGCGGCCTCGGTTATGTCCGGGCGCCGATCAGCACCAATAATATTTTGATTACGTTCGATCCCTCGCTCAACAACGGCTGGCACCTGGGCGGGATTCGCGCAGGCGCCAACAAATGGCTTTGGAAAGCAAGTCCCGCAGTCACCTACATGAATGGCTGCGGCACATACGAAATCGCCAATGGACTTCAATATGGCGGGAATAATGTGCAAGCCGTGGATCGCAACGTGATTTTTGGTTTTCACGGCGAATTCTTCCGCAGCGAAGGCCAGGCGGCCCAGCACATGCACTTTTACGATGACGGGTTGTTTGTGGGGCAATTTGGCGAAGCCAGCCCGGGGCATTACGATTATGAGGGCGCGCTGCCGGGGTTCGCCGGCAACGGCGGCAGTCCCACGCTGATCAAAACTACCAATGGAGATTATTATCTCTGGGTCAATGACGAAAGTGCGCATGGCCCGCAACGCTGGCATTTCGCCAACGCCAAAAATATTCGCGAGCAGACCGGCAGCGGAACCTTGGGCAATCCCATCGTTTTGACCAACCAGTTCTATAACTTTCCCACCGGTGTCGCGGGCAAACACGGTTATCAATCCGGGGAATTGTCGTGGCTGCCCGTGACCGGCGCCAGTTCATATAAAATTCGGTACTCGCTCATGAATGGCGGACCTTACAGCAACCTCGCGGGCAATCCGAACAACTTGGATTTTGTGGTGAGCGGATTGACCAACGGCCTGACCTATTATTTTGTGGTCACCGCGATCATCGGCGGCACGGAAGGAACGACTTCCGAGCAGGTGGAGATTCGTCCGTTCGACACCAACCAACCCGTGCTCTGCGTGGGCCACATGATTGAAGGCGGGCAATTCACGCCCGTGATCGAGGTCAGTTCAACCAATGCGGACGCCGGCCTGGCGGCATGGATCGGCGCGGAGCAATTTACCGGTGTGTTGAACCTGCGCGAATTGTGTTATTACGGTTACGGAGACATGATGAACCAATTTGTGGGCGCCAAGGGTTTCGCGCTTTACGATTTTGGCGGCGCGGGTTCTAGCCTAACGCACTTGCTCGCGTCGTTCACCGTCACGCCCGCTTCCGGCTGGATTGACTATTCTTATCTGGAAAAACAATACCGCGCGGACAATGTCCTCGGGGCAAATGTCGGATGGACGGGCTGGGCTGCCGGCAACATCGCCATCGGCGTCAGCGATAATAATTATCATTACCTCACCGTGGTCAGTCCGGCCCAATTCAACAACCCCAGGGTATTTACCATGAAAATCACCTCGACCAATGGCACGTCCGCCTTCTACAAGGTGAATGACAACCCCGGCTATTCGCACACGTTTCAATTTTTATTCCGGGGCAACATCATTTTGACCGCCGACGCCACCGGCGGGGCGGACGGCGTGGTGCAGGCGCTGTTCCTGGACAACGACCCACTGGCCTCCACGCCCTTGCCGCCGCCCAGCCATTTGCATATCGTGGTCCCGAAATAACGGGTTTTTGTCCGTATTTCAGCGGATAAAAGGCTCAATATGTATTTTTTGTTCATTTTTTGTTGAACATATTAGTCTCTCTGCTATAATCACCGGATGAATTTGGCGTTCGGAGAAAAGCTGGAAAAGACCGCCGGTGAGAATTCGGCCGGCACGCAATTGGATCCCGTCGAGGTGGAGGTCATCCATCTCTTCGTCCAATTCGCGCGCGCCCTCGGCCAGCCCCGCTCCGTGGCGGAAATTTACGGCCTGCTCTTTGTCGCTCCGCGCCCCCTGGCCATGGACACGCTCATCGAACGCCTGAACCTCAGCAAGGGTTCCGCCAGCCAGGGCTTGAAATATCTCCAAGACCTCGGCGGCGTGCGGACGGTTTATATCGCGGGTGACCGCCGGACGCATTACGAAGCCGTCGCCGAGTTGCGAAACCTGGCGGGCCGCTTCCTGCGGCAGCATATCCTGACTAATTTTGAGGACAGCGGGAGCCACCTCGACCGCATTGCCAATCACACTCAAAAACTTTCCGGCGAACAGCGCAAACACGTCGCCTCCCGCGTCAAATTACTCCGTCGTTGGGAGCGGAGCGGGCGGCGCATTTTGCCGATTGTCCTGAAAATGTTGGGCGGCGATTGAATCGCCCCCGATAGTATCGTGCCCCGGCAGAAAAATCCAAATACGCCAAGGGCTTCCTGCGATTATTCCGCGGGAAGTCCAAGTGCGGCAGCTTGACGAAAAATGGCAGCCACTCACAAACTGATCATCGAACCGGGGCGGGCCGAGAAAAATTACTGGCGCGACCTGTTCCATTATCGCGAGCTTTTCGTGATTCTCGCCTGGCGGGATGTGACGGTGCGGTACAAGCAGACGGTGGCCGGCGCGAGTTGGGCCCTCATCCAGCCCTTGATGAGCATTATCATCGGGACGGTCATCTTTGGCAAATTGGCGGGCCTGCCCTCGGAAGGCGGCGCTCCCTATGCCATCATGGTGTGCGCGGCCATGCTGCCGTGGCAGTTCTTTGCGAATGCGCTTTCCCTGGCCAGCCAGAGCGTGGTCAATAATGCCAATTTGATTTCAAAGATTTATTTCCCGCGCATGATTGTTCCCGCCAGTTCCGTGGTCGTCTCGTTCGTGGATTTTCTCGTCGCCTGTTTAATCCTCGCCGGTCTGATGGTTTGGTATCAATTCTGGCCCACCTGGCGCATCGCGGTTCTGCCACTGCTCATGGTGATGGGTATTGCCGCGGCACTGGGGCCCGGCCTGATCGTCACGGCGCTCACCGTCCGTTATCGCGATTTCCGCATGGTGATCCCGTTTGTCGTGCAATTTGGAATGTATATCTGTCCCGTGCTCTATAGCAGTAACTACATGCACGAAAAACTGCTTAAGAAATTCGGGGAAGTTCTGGGCGAAAGATATTTTCTCCTTTATTCGCTGAACCCCATGGTGGGTGTGATCGAAGGATTTCGCTGGGCCATCCTCGGGGGAGCCCGTGGGTTTTACTGGCCTGGCTTTCTGCTCTCCGTCGCGCTGACCATCGTGTTGCTTTTTACCGGGATATTTTATTTTCGCAAAACCGAGCGCGCTTTTGCGGATATTATTTGAACCCGGCTAGTCATGTCTGACACCGTCATACGCGTTGAGAATCTCTCCAAGAAGTACCTACTGGGGGTGAACCAAAGTTCGGAAGGCCTGCGGCATGTCATTCAGGATGCCGTCACCGCTCCGCTTCGCTGGCTGAAGAAGCGCCCCGCGCCGCCCGCGCCGGGGGCATTGATCGGCGGTTTGCCGAATCCCAATCCCGCGCCGGCCAAGGAATTCTGGGCGCTCAAGGGCGTATCTTTCGAAATCAAACAGGGCGAAGTCGTGGCCATCATCGGCCGCAATGGCGCCGGCAAAAGCACGCTGTTAAAAATCCTCAGCCGGATCACCGAGCCAACCGAGGGCCGCGTGGAAATCAACGGCCGGGTTGCGAGCCTGTTGGAAGTGGGTACCGGGTTTCATCCCGAACTCACCGGGCGCGAGAATATTTTTCTCAACGGCGCGATCCTCGGCATGATGCAGTCGGAGATCAAAAAGAAGTTTGATGAAATCGTGGCTTTTGCCGAGGTGGAAAAATTTCTAGACACGCCGGTGAAGCGTTATTCCTCCGGCATGTATGTGCGGCTGGCGTTCGCGGTGGCCGCGCATCTGGAGCCGGAAATCCTGGTGGTGGACGAGGTGCTCGCGGTCGGCGACGCGCAATTTCAGAAAAAGTGCATCGGAAAAATGCAGGAGGTCTCCTATAAACAGGGCCGGACTGTGATATTTGTGAGCCATAATCTGGCTGCGGTGTTGCAACTGACCTCGTCGGCCATCGTCCTGGAAAAAGGCCGTGTCCGGTACATCGGTGAAACCGAAAAAGCGGTCGAGCTTTATTCCGGCGGGGTTGAGTCTGAATCCAACGTCTTTTTTGACGTGGAAAATTCGCCGCGAAAATATCCCGGCACCCAGGCGGCGCGCTTTGTTTCGTTCCGTTTCGATCTGGCCGCGCCCATTTTTTCCACGGGCGGGGATTTCACTTATTTTGCAAAGGTCCGGGCGTACCAGGACATTCCCCGGATGCGCTTCAGCATCACCGTTTTCACGGTGGAAGGCATTCCGGTGGGCAGTTGCTTCGGCGTGGAAGGCCCCGGTTTGAAGAGCGGTGAAGTGGCGGAGGTGAAGATCACCTTGCGGAACCCGCGCCTCGCGCCAGGCCATTATTATTGCGGCACAGCGGTGGGCAAGGGCGATCACCGCACCGGCCATGTGGATTTCGATGTGGTGCTGGAAACGCTGGCTTTTGAAGTCCGGCCCGAGGAAGGGGAAGGCGGCACAGTGTCCTCGTGGACGCATGGTTGGGGAGCGATCGTTTTTCCCGAACTGGCAAGTGATCGGATCAAATGACTCTTGGATGGTGATTCGCCGACGATTCGGCTGCTTTACGATTGCCAGCAAGCCCGCACCAACGCATAGATACCGGACACCTCATTCAGAAAAGCGAGGATGATTTCTTGAATTTATGAGCGAGCCTACATACGACTATTCCATTTATTACGGGCGCTTTCATGACGACAGTGACGCGCATGCGGAGCAGGCCGCCGTATGGGTGCAAAAGATATTGGAACCGCATCTGCCGCAGGACCGGTCCGTGCCGGTGATAGACGTCGGCTGCGGTTACGGCTTTGCCCTCCGCGCCATGCGCAATCTTGGTTTCAAAAACCTCATGGGCCTGGAAGTCTCCCCGGAGCAGGCGGAGCGCTGCCGCAAAGCGGGGTTTGAGATTGTCACCACGGAAAATACGATTGACTGGCTCAAACAAAATCCGGGGCGCTTCACCCAGGCGCTCCTGTTGGATGTGCTCGAACATGTGCCCGTCGCGCTGCAAATTGATTTCATGCGCGCGTTGCGCGGAGCGTTGAAGCCCGGTGGAAAAGTGTTCCTCACGGTTCCCAACGCCAATGCCATTCTCTTTGGGCGCTGGCGCTACAACGATTACACGCACCATTCCAGTTTCACGGAACACTCGCTTTATTTTGTGTTGAAGAACGCCGGTTTTGACACCATCTGGACGGATTCGAGCAAGGGCATTGGCCGCTTTCCACGCCGTTTGTGGCGACGCAGCGCGTGGCCCGCAGCCCGCAAATGGTTAGTCCGCTGGTGCTGGCTGCAGGTGTTCAAGGCCGAAATTCCCTACGAGCGGCTTGAAGACGTGAGCTTCGAACTTAACTTGCAGGCGACCGGAACCAATAAGTGAAAACAGTCCGTTCATATGATGTTTTTGACACCTGCCTGACCCGCAGGACGGCTGTGCCTTCGGGCATTTTTTACGCGGCTGCCCGAAAAGTTTTCTCCCGGCTCGGATTGGCTCCTGAGCGCGCAATCGTCGAGGATTTTGTGGCTGCGCGCATTCAAGCCGAGCGCGCCGCGCGCCGCCAGACGAGCAGCGAAGACGTCACGCTGGAAGAAATTTGGCGGATTTTGACACGGTCCATGGGCTGGCAATGGGACGCAACACTTGCCGCTTGCGAACTCGAAGCGGAGGACGAATCGCTCGTTCCGATTGCGGCTATGCGCCGCGAGGTGCAGGCCGCGCGGCAGGCGGGGGATCGGATCGTGTTTGTGTCGGATATGTATCTGCCCGCCGATTTTGTGGCGAAGCAATTGAAAAAGCACGGGTTTGCCGAAGCCGGCGATGGCGTTTATGTGTCGGCTGCAATTGGGAAAACCAAGGGCAGCGGCAATTTGTTCAGGCATGTTTTGCAGCAGGAGAATGTGGCGCCGGAAACTTTCCTGCACACGGGGGACAATTCCCACGGCGATTTTGCCATCCCGCGCTCGCTCGGCATCGAGGCCCGGCTCTGCGAGCCGGCGCGAATGACGCGGACCGAATTGGGCATGTTGCAGGCCGAGGGTGATTCGCACGGCGCGGCCATCGCCGGGACCATGCGCGCCTTCCGGTTGGCGGGCAATTCGGCTGAAATGGATCCGATGCACGAGTTGGCCGCGCAGTTCATCGGCCCGTTTGTCATGGGATTTGCGACCTGGGTGTTGCAACGCGCGCAAGAACAAGGCGTGAAGCGCCTTTACTTTTTGTCGCGGGATTGCCAGTTGGCCAGCAAGGTAGCGCGCGAACTGGCGCCGCAGTTTGGCGGCATTGATTGCCGGTATCTTTACGTTTCGCGCCAGGCGCTGTTTCTTCCCTCCGCAGAAGCGATTTCGCCCGACGGCATGCCGTGGATGCGGCGCGACTTTGAAGAGCCAGTCCTGAAAAAACTGCTGGCCAAGATTGAGTTGACTTACGAAAACGTAGAAGCGGTTCTGGGCGATCTGGCCGGACACAAGCGCGGTGATTACCATTTGAAATCGGACGAAGACTGGGCGCGCTTTTGGAAGGCGCTCGATACTGAACCGGTCAAAACGCGAATCAATAATCTGATCGCCACACGACGAAACCTCACCCGGAAATATTTTGAAGCGGAGGGTTTGTTCCAGGACGTGCCCTGGGCCATGGTGGACCTGGGCTGGGCACTGACGTGCCAGCAATCAATCTGGAAAATGCTCAAAAAATGGGGCCGGCCAGAAACGATGCGTGGTTATTATTTCGGCTTGGTGAAACCTCGCATCGGGCCGGAGGGGGCGGGATTGTCCGAGGCGATTTTTTATCAACTGGCGTCTGATTTTCCCGATTCAACCAAGGTCGGCAACGTGTTTGCCCGCATCACCTTGCTCGAACATATCGTGGGTTGCGCCGATCATCCCACCGTGCATCACCATGAAGAACTCGTGAGCGGCGGGATGGGCGCCGCTTATGCCGGCTCGGTGAATGAAACGACATTAAAATTCTGCCACCGCCTTCATGAGCGCACTCTGGCGTTCGTCCGTGAAAGTAAGTCATTGGTGGAGGATTTCAAGGACCCGGAGGTCTGCCAGAGGGTCTTGGCTTCGCTGGTGCCGGTTTTTTTTTCAAGTCCCACCGAATCTTCCGCCAGCGCGCTGCTGGGAATGTCCGCCACGGGGGACCAGAACGGGTTGGACCCGCTGCCCATTGTCGAGCCGTTGGATTGGGGAAAAGCACTGCTGCCAATATGGCCCAAGGCCAAGACTTCCACCGGGAAGTGGCAAACGAGCGACAGTTTCTGGCTGGAGGGTTCGATCGCGCTCACGCCCCCGCGCGTCAGAAAATTATCAATCATGGTTCAACGCGCCGCCAATCGTTGGGCGAAGATTCGCGGAACCGCGTCGCGCCGTTGAATTGGAATTTCGCTGAACAACTTTCAAGGCCCGAAGCACCATTCAATTTTCAAAGCCATGAATTATTACGAACTTTACACCAAATCAATGCACCAGGCATTAACGGGGATGATGGTCACAAATTTGGCAGGCGAAATCCTCAACCCCGAACACAGCTTTGATTTGTGGCGGGAATGGACGCACGAATTGAAAACCCAGGGACGATTCTGTTTCTTCGTCGGCAATGGGGCCAGCGCCACGATGGCCAGCCACATGGCCGTGGATGCGACAAAAAATGCGGGCATCAAGGCGATGACCTTCAACGAAGCATCCTTCCTGACGGCGATCGGCAACGACATCGGCTACGAGGAAGTTTTTGAGTTGCCATTGAAACGCTATGGGCACCAGGGCGATTTGCTCACCACCATCAGCAGTTCGGGAAATTCTCCCAACGTGGTGCGGGCCATCGCATGCGCACGCGCCGTGGGCATTCGGGTCGTCACGCTTTCCGGGATGAAACCGGGCAATAAATCCCGAAGCGCCGGCGATTTGAATTATTACATTCCAGCTTCGACCTACGGCATCGTGGAGAGCGCCCACGCCGTCCTGCTGCATTGCTGGATGGACCATTTGATGAACATCAAGGAATGGGAACCCACTGCGGCCAGGGCAATCTCGGCTGTGTAAGACAACTTCTTCAATTGCTTAATTGATATGGCCAAAACTTTTATCACCGGCGCGGCTGGATTTATCGGCAGTCATTTGATTGACCGACTTCTGGAACGCGGCGTCAGCGTCGTGGGCATTGACAATATGAAGCTAGGCCGGCGCGAAAACCTTGCCCAAGCGCTTAGGAATCCGGGCTTCAAATTCCATGTCGCCGATGTGAACGACGTGGCCACCTGTTCGAAGCTGATCGCCGAGGAATCCAAATCCGCGCCGTTCGACATGGCCTGGCATCTGGCGGCCAATTCGGACATTCGCGCCGGCGTGGCTGACGCTGAAGTGGATATGCGGGACACATTTTTGACCACGCACAACCTGCTCAAGTTTCTGCGCGAGCATAATATTCCACGCCTCGCCTTTGCCTCGACTTCGGCCATTTACGGCGTGCAGCCAAGTTTGCTGGTGGAAGATATGGGCCCGCTGTTTCCGATCTCGAATTACGGCGCGATGAAGCTGGCTTCGGAAGCCGCCATCTCCGCCGCGCTGGAGGGATATTTGAAGCAAACGTGGATTTTCCGGTTTCCTAATGTGGTCGGCGGACGTGCGACCCATGGGGCGATTTATGATTTCGCGCAAAAGCTGAAGAAGAACCCGGCGGAACTTGAGGTGCTCGGCGATGGCTCGCAGGAGAAACCTTACTTTCATGTGTCCGACCTCGTGAAGGCGATGCTTTATATCGTGGATCACGCGCAAGAGCGGATGAATTTTTTCAATATTGGAACGGACGACAGCATCACCACGGTCCGCTATCTGGCGGAAAGAGTGGTGCGGCGCATGTCGCCCAAGGCGAAAATCCGCTACACCGGAGGGAACCGTGGCTGGGTGGGCGACGTGCCGAAATTCCAATACTCCATCGAAAAGCTCAAGCGGCTGGGTTGGTCGCCTCGACTCACCTCGAACGAAGCCGTCAACCGCGCAGTGGACGAAATTGTGGCCGAAGTCAGCCAATGAAGCATTTGGTCATTCTGGCCGGAGGGAAAGGCACGCGCCTCAAGGACCGGCTCGGCGATTTGCCGAAGCCACTCATTCCCATTGGCGGCAAGCCGCTGCTCGAACATCAAGTCGAGCTGGCCAAGCGTCATGGCTTTGACGAAATCACGGTGTTCGTTTGCTATCGCCCGGATTTGATCGAAGCTGCGCTCGGCGATGGCAACCGTTGGGGCGTCCGGATTCGCTACGAGATCGAGAAGCAACCCCTCGGCACTGCCGGCGCGGTGCTCGCCGGCGTTGAACGGCTCGCCGATCAATTTGTCGTCATGTATGGCGATACGATGGTGAATGTGGATTTGGGCCGTATCGTGCAGGCGCATGAACGGAGCGGCGCGGAGGCGGCCCTTTTGCTGCATCCCAATGACCACCCTCTTGACTCCGACCTGGTCGAGATGGATTCGCAAAATCAAATTACCGCTTTCCACAATCGTCCGCACGCAACGGATCGTTATTTTCAAAATCTAGTCAATGCCGGCCTTTATGTGGTGAACAAACGCGCCTTGGCTCCTTGGGTTGGACTGAACCAGCCGATGGATTTTGGCAATGATCTTTTTCCGGCAATGCTAACGCGCGGCATCCGGCTCCAGGGTTACAACAGCCCCGAGTTTATCAAAGACATTGGCACTCCGGCGCGGTACGACCACGTTTCCCAGCAATACGCCGACGGCATCATTGAGAGGAGTTCGCTGACGACTAAGCAACGCGCCGTCTTTTTGGATCGGGATGGAACGCTTGTAAAAGAAATGAGCGCGCATGGAATTTCATCTGCTGACCAACTCGAGCTATTGCCGCACGCCGCGGAAGCGCTTCATCTTTTCAATCAAGCCGGCTTGCGCGCCGTGCTGGTCACCAATCAACCGATTGTCGCCAAGGGTTTTTGCTCCGACGCGGAGCTTCAAGTCATTCATAACAAGCTTGAAACCTTGCTGGGCCGCGAGCACGCCTTCCTCGATCGCATTTATTTTTGTCCGCACCATCCAGAAAAGGGTTTTCCCGGCGAGCGGCCGGAACTGAAGATTGATTGCAATTGCCGAAAACCCAGGACTGGGATGGTTGACCAGGCAGTGCGGGACTTGAACATTGACCTGCGGCACTCCTGGTTCATCGGCGATACCACGGTTGATCTCCAGACCGCGAAGAACGCCGGCGTGCGATCCATCCTGGTCAGCACCGGATACGCGGGCATGGATGGCCGACATCAGGTTCAAGCGGATTACACATGCGCCGATTTGCTGGAGGCCGCGCGGCTCATTTTAAAACCAACTCATCTATGATTATCAGCCGAACACCGCTGCGCATGAGCTTCGTTGGCGGGGGCAGCGACTTGCCGTCGTTTTACCGCGAATTTGGGGGCGCGGTGGTTTCCACTGCCATCAACAAATATGTGTATGTCACGGTCAATCCCAAATTCGACCATCACACGCGGATTAGTTACTCGCGAACGGAGGAGGTTGAGACGACGGAAGAAATTGAACATCCGCTTGTGCGCGAATCCATGAAAATGCTGGGAGTCAAGGGCGGCATTGAAATCACTTCCATCGCTGACATTCCTTCCAAGGGCACGGGGCTTGGGTCGTCGAGTTCGTTTACGGTGGGCTTGCTTCACGCGCTCCATGCTTTCCAGGGGCGCTACGCGTCTTCTGACCGTCTCGCGCAGGAGGCATGCGAGGTTGAGATTGGCCGTTGCCGCGAGCCGATCGGCAAGCAGGACCAATACGCCGCCGCGTTTGGCGGTTTGAACTTCATACAGTTTCACCCCGACGACACCGTTTCGGTGGATCCCATCGTTTGCAAGCCGGAGACATTGCAGCGCTTGCGAGAGGATATCATTTGTTTCTACACCGGCATCATTCGCAGCGCTTCTGGGATTCTGAAGGCGCAACAGTCCACCGTGTCCGCCGACAAGGCCAAACAAACCATGGTGAAAGACATGGTAAAACTGGCGCACGATTTGCGCGCTGAATTGCAGAAAAACAATGTGGACGCCGTCGGCGAGGTGGTCCACGCGAATTGGGAACTCAAGCGCAGTCTGACCGCCGATATCAGCAGCGACCAGATTGATCATTGGTATGCCACCGCGCGCAAAAATGGCGCAACGGGCGGCAAATTGCTGGGCGCGGGCAGCGGCGGATTTTTAATGTTTTGCGCGCCGCGAGAACGCCACGAGGAAATCGCCCGCGGTCTCGAAGGACTTCGGCGCGTGGACCTGGGCTTCGAACGGGAAGGGAGCAAAATCATCTTTGTCTATGATTGAAAAATTATGGAGAGCGCAGTTTCAAAGATAGCCCTGGTTGTTTGCACCCGGAATCGCGGTCAGAGACTGGACCCGTTTTTTGAGGCCATCAAACGGCTGGATTGCAACTTTCCCTGGGAATTGATTCTGGTGGATGCGTCCACCGATGACACTGGCAAACGCCTCAAGGCATTTGCTGCCACGTTTAATCATCCGGTCACCATCATAACCGAAATGCGTTCCGGCCTTGGCTTGGCGCGCAATTGCGGATGGCGCGCCACCCAAGCGCCCATCATCGCCTTTACCGACGATGACTGTTATCCCGATTCGAATTTTTTGAATGATGTGGCGGCAATTTTTGACGATCCCACCGTGGGTTTTGCCGGCGGACGGATACTGCTGCACGACCCGACGGACGCCCCGATCACGATTTACGAACACCCGACGGTGCAGATTTATAATGCGCGGGATTTTATTTTTGGCGGTGTGATTTCCGGGGCAAGCATGGCGTTCCGGCGAAAGACCTTGATGGACATTGACGGTTTTGACGACCATCTGGGTGCGGGCACGCCCTTTGGCTGTGAAGACGTGGACGCGGAACTTCGCGCTCTGGCCGCCGGATGGAAAGGCAAATACGATCCCCGTTCGGTGGTCTATCATCATCATGGCCGCAAACCGGGGCGCGAAGTCGAATCACTTATCCGGGCTTATGATGCGGGCCGGGGCGCCTATTACATCAAGTGCATTCTTTTCATGCCCCAGCGCTGGGTGTGCCTGCGGCACTGGCTCCGGGGCATAAAGCAGCAGCCATTTTCCCAGACGTTGCGCGAGAGCAAGTCCGCGCTGCGCTACTTTTTCCATCAATTCAGAGTAAAACCAAATGTCACCTATTAAATTGATTCCTTCTCATACCAAGTCCGAATTTCACGCCTGACCGCGTCAAGTTCCCAACTCATCTATGAAACCGAAAACAATTTTTGATGTCGGAATGAACAATGGCGATGATACCGCCTATTATCTTCGCCGGGGGTATGATGTGGTGGCCATCGAAGCGAACCCGCAACAGGTTGAAAAGGTCAAACTCCGTTTTCCGCAGGAGATCAAGAACGGCCGTTTGACCATTCTCAACGTCGGCGTGGCGGAGGCGGAGGGCAACATTCCATTTTGGGTTTGCGACACTATTTCAGAATGGAGTTCCTTTCATCGCGAGGTCGCCTCCCGGGACGGCGCTCCGCACCACGAAATTCTCGTTCCCTGCCGGCGTTTTGCTTCAATCGTAAAGGAATTCGGGGTGCCGTATTATTTGAAGGTGGATATCGAGGGCAACGACGGATTATGCCTCAACGCTCTGCGTGGGGGTTTGCTGCCGCAATTTGTCTCGGTGGAAACCAGCGACCTCACCCTGCTTGATTTGATGGCGGAGTTGGGCTACACCCGTTTCAAAACCATCAGCCAATTTCATTACCTGCCCCTCGAATTGCCGGCTACGCCGGAGCAAATCAGCTACGAGAAAGCGCAGCGCCAACTGAAGGCCCTGGGTCCCTTGACGCGCGTTTTACGGAAAACGCCCGCCCGGCGACTGCTGGAGCGGTTGGGTAACAAGAGCAGAACGGAAGGCGACTGGGTTTTCCCGTTCGGCAGTTCCGGTCCGTTCGGGGATAAACTTCCGGGCAGGTGGCAGAGCCACAAGGAAATGCGCGAGACTTTTGAGACCTTTCAAAAAATGATGCGCAGCGGACAAAAATCGCCATTTTGGTCGGACAAGGAATATTCTTTCTGGGCTGATTTTCACGCGGCCAAATGAAACTCTGGTGTTGCTTCGAGTTTAACGAAATTCATAAATGACGCCTTCGCGCAGCGCGGAAATTTCCGTAATCGTCTGCACGCATAATCCGCGGGCGGATTATCTGCGCCGCACTTTGGACGCGCTGCGGGCGCAATCCCTGCCGCACGGGCAATGGGAATTGTTGCTCATTGATAACGCGTCGGAAAAGCCGCTGGCGGAAGTTTGGGATTTGTCGTGGCATCCGCGCGCGCGTCACGTCCGCGAACTGGAACTTGGCCTGACCGCGGCGCGTGTGGGCGGTATCCGCGAATCGAACGGCGGATTGCTCGTGTTCGTGGATGATGACAATGTGCTCGCCCCGGATTATTTATCGGCCGCCGCCGGGCTTTTCGCCCGCCGTTCCGATCTCGGCGTGGCCAGTGGCCGACTGCTGCCGGAATACGAAACCGCGCCGCCGGAATGGTTCCGTCCTTATGAAAGCTGGATCGCCGTACGCCGTCTAGAACGAAGCGTCTGGTCGAACTTTTTTGATCCGCGCGCCGAGCCTTGCGGCGCGGGCATCTGCCTGCGGCGGGACATCGCCCTGGCGTATGCGAAGAAGGCCTCGGACAATGCGCAACAACGGATATTGGGCCGCAAAGGAGCAAGCTTGCTGAGCGGTGAGGATGTGGTCATCACCAAGACGGCCATTGGCTTGGGCTATTCGATGGGTCAATTCATCGAACTCAACGCGCTGCATCTCATTCCCAGCCGGCGCGTTTCGGAAAAATATTTGTTCTCGCTCTATTGCCATCTGGTGGCAAGTGGGCAGTTGATTGGCTGGCTGGAGCAGCCGGACTACAAGCCCATGCCGCTGCCGTCCTGGCGGGTCTGGGCCAAGGCGTGCTTGCGCTTCATCAAGGGCGGCAACCTGGAACGCCGCCTGGTGTTGGAGGAATTCCGCGCGTTCAGCCTGGCGCGAAAAACCGCGCGCGAAGCCGCGTTGAACTTGGCCGCAATGCGCCCGGCGGCGCCTTCAAAGTAATATGTCCACCGTTTTCTGCACGCTCGCCATGGGCGACAACTATGCCGGACACGCCGCATTTTTAATCGCCGATTTGGAGGCGTACCAAGTTCCGACGGTGGTGCTCACAGACAGTCCGCAACATTTTGCGAAATTTGCGCACGTGAATGTCGTGGAGCACCGGCCCAAACAATTTTCCTACCATGACAAGCGGCTGGCTTTGCAGGCGGCGTTGAAGCTGGGCGAGACAGCCATTTTCGTGGATGCCGACACTGCCATCTGGTTCGGCGCGGACCGGCGGGTGGTGCGCGAGGCGCTGGCTCACAAATTTGCGCCGGGCATCCACGCCTCGAAATTATTTCCCGAAGGACACTTTGATTTTCCGCACACCGAAAAAATCGCCCGCGAATGGGGTCTGCAATTCAATCGGAATGTCATCACGTATTGGGAAGGCTTGTTCGCGCTCACCCGGCACGAGCGGCTGGATAAATTTTTCGCTTACTGGGACCGGTTTGCGGAGGAGGCGCGCGAGCGCGGTTACAATGGCGCCGGCGAAGGGGCGTGTTTCGGAATTGCCGCCGAGGCGTCCGGCATTCCCCGGCATTACACCACGCACATGATGGAAAGCCGCCTGCCTTACCTATTCTGGCACACGCGTCTGGCCTTTAACAAACGCAAGCTTTACCATTATAAGTTCGGCCTCAAGGAAATCCTGAAGGGCAACCTCAATCTCCAGCAGCATTGCTGGACATCCTGAGCGCAAAGGGGTTTTGCAAAGTATTTGGAACACGGTAAAAATCTCCCACTCCACGACCAGTCCCTTTAAGGGACACCATCTCCGATCCAAGCGTCGGGCGAGAAAGGGCAAACCAAACATATGAATAGAGTATTGAACCTTATCAAAGCCCTGCTGACCAATGGCAGGGACAATCAGGCGTTCATCGGCGCGCGCTGGCTCGTGGTCCTGCTCCGGCTGACGCCGCGCCCGTTCAAGCGGAAGATGGCGCTGCGCATTCTGGCCATTAGCCCGCATTATTTTTATCGCAGCAACAATCCCGATTACAAGAACATGCCCGAGCATATGTTTCTCGAAGCCGAATTCGCGAGGAACCGTTCATCGCGCGAGAAATTGTGCAAACAACTTTTGCTGCCGTATTTGAAGCCGGAAGATCAAGTGCTGGACATCGGTTGCGGGCCTGGTTTTCTCGCCAAAGCCGTATCGCGTCACGTGAAGCTCATCTATGCGTGCGATATTTCCCGCGGCGTGCTCGAATGCGCCCGCACCATAAATAATGCCCCCAATATCAAGTTCATCTATTCCGGCGAATCGGGTTTTTCACAAATCCCGGATGGCAGCCTGAATGTGGCCTATTCCTCCGCCGTGATTCAACACCTGCGGGAAGCGGTGATCATCTCGCTGTTTAAAGTCGCCGGCAAAAAGGTCGGACCGGGCGGGCGCTGTCTGTTTCAAGTGCAACTGGACGATGGCAAATGGGAAAAGGAAAGCACAGCGATGCAAGACCAATCGCTCGCAAATAAGTTAAGACTGAAATACGGCATGAATTTCTTCCCGCGCACCGAGCAATTCTTTCGCGACCTGGCGAAGGAGACCGGGTTTGTCGTCGAGGCGATCCGTCCCATCAGCGAATTATTGGACCAGCCTTTTGACGACGTTTACTATCAGCACCTGCTCATTCTTTCCAAAAAATAACATGATAAAGAAGATCCTGAAGTCTCCGGTGAAGGTGTATAACGCCGTGTTTACACCGATGGGCAGAAAGAGCCTGCGCAATTTTCTAAAGAAAAGCCGCGCCAGCCTCAATTCCAACTACCGCAAAGACGGAGCGCTGGCTTACCCGCTCAAAAACGGCAACCAATTTGTGCTGCACCGGGGCAACCAGCTTTCGGAGCTGGTTTTTCTCGAGGGAGCCTATGAACCGCTGGAAACCATGATCGTTTCCAAAGCGGTGCGGAGCGGCGACGTGGTTCTGGATGTGGGCGCGAATGTCGGATATTATACGGCGCTGCTGGATAAACTGGTCAATCCGGGCGGACAGGTCCATTCCTTCGAGCCGGGCCAGGGAACTTTCGCGCGGCTGCAGGAGACCAAGAAACTCCTGGCACTGGAGCGGACTTCGCTTTATCAAAAAGCAATCAGCGATTCGGTGGGCAGCATTGATTTTTATCTTTCCACTTCCGGTTCCGATGCGCAGCAAAGCACGGTTAAAGTCGCCGCCCTCGGACAGGAAACCCGGCTGCACCGCGTCGAAGCAACCACGATTGATGCGTTCGTGACCGGGTTGAAATCCAAAACGAATCCGGGCGTGGCCTTCGTGAAGTGCGATATCGAAGGCGCCGAACTGTTGATGCTGAAAGGCGCCAAGGGCCTGGTGAATTCCGAAAACCCGCCGGTTTGGTTGATTGAACATAACCGGGAAGCCCTGACCGAGCATGGGGCGAGTTCCGTTGATCTATTGTCGCCCTTCGCAAACTTTGAAGTTTATTACGTGCCCTTGTGCTGGCCGCCTTCTGTGATGGCGTCGCCCAAGGCCGACAAGTGGAACGGCGTGCCGGCATCGCTTCCGGACGAATGCAATTTGATTATTTTCCCGAAACACGGAACTTACGCCAATCGCGCCGCCGCGCTTAAGCAGGCCGGACTGATTCCATAAGTCCCGTCCGGTGGCCAGCCATTCGATCTTAAAACAGGGTCGGAAAATGAAAAAAACTCTCAACCACGGATGAACGCGGATTAGAAAATGCGACTTTTGAACATCTGCAATTATATGCCCCGTTCCACTCAATTTCTTTGTATCCGTGTTTATCCGTGTCCATCCGTGGTTAAAAAGCATCTCACGATTAAAAAGAATTGTTCCGGCTGCACTTTCTGGCAAGCGCTTTGAAACTTTTGCATTTGAGGGAAACTATCCCGTGGTTTGGGGGACATTCGGGGTACGAGCAACTCACCCGCAACCTCCCCGCGCAACAAGAGGTGTGGACCGTGAAACCGCGCTCCGGCCAACTGGCGCGTTACGCGGGCAGCGCGTATGAACGGCTTCAGGGGCGATACGGTCGCGGCGCCACGAGTTTGAGCGAATTGGAATTCCGTTTGCAGCGCAAACTGCGCCGTCCCGATGCGAGCCACGTTCTTTATCTCGAGCATCATCTCGACATGTTGCGGGCGTGGCCCAAGGCGGGCAAGGACCTGATCGGTTCGGTCCATCTGCCGGCACCGATCTGGAAACCGGAGCAATGCGAATTGCTTGCGCGCCTCAATTCCGCGCTCGTGCTGTATCAGCGGGACATTCCGTTCTTCGAGAAATATGTGGGCAAAGGCCGGGTCCGGTTCATCCATCACGGGGCGGACGTGGATTTCTTCAAACCTGATTTGTCCAAACGCAGTGCGACTCCCAGGATTCTTTACAGCGGCGTCTATTTGCGGAACGAAGCCATGCTCGTGCGGGTGGCGGAACGCGTATTGGAAAAATTTCCGGCGGTGAAATTCGATTTATTGGTGCCCGTGCATCATCGTCAGAACGTAAATTTGAAAGCGCTCGCGGGCCATCCGTCCGTCACCTGGCACGCCGGCCTCAATGACGAGCAACTGCGCGAACTCTACCAGAACTGCCATCTGCTGATGCTGCCCATGAACGACAGCGGGGCCAACACGGCGGTGGTCGAGTCCATGACGAGCGGCCTGCCCGTCGCGACGACCGATGTGGGCGGAATTCGCGATTACGGTGGCGGGGATATTTATCCGCTCGTCGCCAACCATGACGACGATGCCATGGTGGCCCTCGTCGAGCAGTATCTCTCCGAGCCGGAATGGCGGGATGAAATTGGCGGACAATGCCGCAGGTTCGCGGAACAGAAACTCGCCTGGCCGCTGGTGGCGGAGAAACATTTGGAAAGCTATCGGGCCTTGATCGCATGAACTCCGCCGTCTGCACCTTGTTTGAAGGCAACTACCACTACGGCGTGGGCGTGCTGGCCAATTCCCTTTACGCGCAAGGGTTTCGCGGCACAATTTGCGCCGGTTACCGCGGTGCGTTGCCGCCGTGGATAGCGAATGCCAAAACCATCGGCGGTTGCACGGAATTCAGTCCGGCGGAAGGGCTCGTGTTGCGGTTTATTCCGCTCGCCACAAAAGTTCACCTGACGAATTTCAAGCCGGATTTCATGCTGTCGTTGTGGGAGAAGCATTGCCCGCAGGCGCAATCCATTTTCTATTTCGACCCGGACATCACCGTGGTCTGCTCGTGGCCGTATTTTGAGCGCTGGGCGGAGGCCGGCGTCGCGCTGTGCGCGGACATCAATCCCGCAATGCCCGCCAACCATCCGTTGCGTCACGCGTGGAAACAATTTTACGCGCCACAGGGAATTGCTTTTCGTCGCGAGCCGGACTTGTATTTCAACGGGGGCTTTTTCGGATTGCGCCGGGAGCATATTGAGTTTCTCCATTGCTGGCAAAAACTACAGGAACTGATGACGCCGGAAATCGGCGGCTTGCAAAACGTGAACGTGCGCGATCGCACTTATCTGTTTCACAAGACCGATCAGGACGCGTTGAACGTGGCGGCCATGGCCAGCGAATCGCCGATCAGCCCGATGGGCCAGGACGGCATGGATTTTCAGCACGGCGGCGGCGGCTATGTGATGAGCCACGCGCTGGGTGGGAAAAAACCGTGGAACAAACCGTTCCTCAAAACCCTGTTGTTGAAGGGCGCCGCGCCGACGCGCGCCGACCGGATCTATTTCCGCTGCGTGGAATCCCCGATCCGGCTTTATCCGCCAATCGCGCTGGCGTGGAAGCGATTTGGGCTTTTGACGGCCAGCTTGCTTGGGCGTTTCATGAGCAGAGGGTGACAGCGGATGGCGCGGAATCGGAAATTTTACGATCGAGATGATGTCAATAGACAAATGGAGTCTGCTGGCCGGCATTCGGTTTTTGCTGGCGTCAATCGTCGCCATCAAACACCTGGACGATTACACCCCGCTGGGGTGGCTCGGCTTTATCGCCGCCTTTGGAACTTTTGAAGCCATATTGGGATTTCTTTTGATCAGCGGGTATTCCATCAGCGTTTCCTATGGGAAACAGCCGGACGGTTTTTTGTTCCGGCGAATCCTGCGGCTGTATCCGATTTACCTCACCGCCATGGCGGCCACCTATCTCGCCTTTGTTTTGCTCAAGGTGACGAAACCAAGTTTGTTTTCACTGCTCATTAACGCGCTGTTCTTGAACCAACTGGTTACCACCAACTCTTTTGTTGGGCCGGCGTGGAGTTTGTCGCTGGAATTCTGGCTCTATTGTCTCACACCTTTCTTGATGGGTCTCTCGAAGCCAAACACCCGCCTGATAGTTTGGGGCTCTTTTGCCTGTTATCTTTTATATACGGTTTTTCGAACGGCGTCCCACCTGCCGTACTACAGTGGCGTGGGATTTGGACTTAACCTCGGGTTGCTTTCATTTATCTGGATTGCCGGCCTGCGCCTGGCTCGTGCCACGGCTGAGGATAAGACGGCCATGCGCGACATTGGTCTTATTTTTGGCGGACATCTTGCCCTGACCGCGGTCATTCAATTTGGCTTCCGTCTGAAACATCACGCCCTCGCAGACTTTTTCCGGCATGACGTGATTGCCTATGTCATGCCGTCCGCCACGCTGGTATGTGTCTATTATGTCTTCAAGGCGCTCGTGGTCCCAGACCGGCCGAATTTGCATCGCTCGGGATTCCTCCGCATGCTGGGGGACATCTCCTATCCGCTTTATCTGCTGCATGCGGCGATCTACGCCATGCTTGCGCATTTTGGACTGAAAACACCGTTGTTATTTTACCTTGCCGCCGTGATCGTTTCAGCGGGGGTCTATTGGTCGCTGGATTTTTATTCAAGAAGGAGGCACCAACAAATTGGAGTAACATGAAATGGTTTAGAATCGTTTACCCGCTGCGGCTTCGGGAAAAACTTTACTTTCACTTCGTCAGCCGGCGCAAGGTGTGGCCTGCGGACCTTCACGATGTGCCGCTGGAATTTGCTCCCGCCAAAATCAGCACTCTGCTTCACTTCTATTACGGTCATCGCATGCCGCAACTGGGAATCCCGAGGGACGCGGCGGAAAAGTTTCTGAGCAATGTGGATTACAAACTGCGCGCCTTGCATGAACAGGAATTCGCCGCCGTGCCGAATTAACAGTCATGAGACTCGCCGGCCGGTGAATTGGAAAAGATTGAATGAACGAAAAGCAAAATCGCGTTGACTTTTTGGATGGCGTCCGGGGCATTGCCATTCTCGGGGTGTTTCTATTTCATCTGGTGCTCCCGGTGTGCGGGGTGAATAAACTGGAATGGGGAACGTGGTTTTCCAAGTTTGAAGCGCCAATCTCATTCTGGCTGCTGTCGCCGTTGAGTCTCGGCTGGTGCGGGGTGCCAATCTTTTTTGTGGTGAGCGGATTCTGCATTCACCTCAGCTACCGGCGTAAACCGGATTGGTTTGATTTCGCGTGCCGCCGCTTCTTTCGCCTTTATCCCGCTTATCTGGTGGCGTTGCTGATTTGCGCGTTCCTGGTGCCGTGGACACGCATCGAATTTTCCTGGGCTGGCGCGGCACAGATCGCGAGCCATCTGGCCATGATTCAGAATCTGGACAACCGCACTTATTACGAGATAAATGTGGTTTTCTGGAGCATCGCGGTGGAAGTCCAGTTGTATCTGATCTATCCACTGCTGCTGGGATTGGTCTCCAAAATCGGCTGGAGACGGGCGCTGATTTGTTTGGCGGCTTTGGAAATTATTCTCCGGAGCATTGGCAGCGCATTTTTGATTGGCAAAGGGGAAATCCCCCATTGGTTTACCGGCCTTCCCTTCGGCTACTGGTTTAGCTGGTCCATCGGCGCGGTGATGGCCGATGCGTATGTGGATTCCCGGCCGATACCGTTTGCCAATCAGTCCGCCCTGCTCTGGTGCGCGGCTGCCCTCGGCTGTTATATTTTTAAACCGCTCCAATCATTTACGTTTATGCTCTTCGCGATGACCACGGCGGCGGTTATCGCCAAGCTGCTCAGCGGGAGGCCATTTCCGGTCAGATTGCCGGCATTTCTTTATCGGCATTTACATTTGGCTGGCGTCCGGAGTTACAGCATCTATTTGTTGCACGCCCCGCTGATGTATGGCGCCTGCGCGCCGGTATTGTCGCTCAAAATTGCGGCCAAACTGCATTTGTACGATACACTGCCTCATCCCCTGATCATCCTTTGCGCCGAACTGGCCCTCTGGCCGCTGGTGGTGTTCATTTCCGGGCTTTCTTATAATTATATCGAGCTTCCGGGCATTGCCATCGGCAAAAGGTTTGTGCAATCAGCCGCCCGCAACAAAGTGGTGGCAACTTGAATTTGTCCCTGAAATATTCCCATCCCCTGCCCTGCGTCAGTTGATGAAAATCGCTTTCCTATGCAGAAATCTCGAACGCGGCGGGGATGGGGTAGGAGATTATACGCGCCGTTTGGCTGCCGAGTTGATCCGGCAAGGTCATCCGAGCGGTGCGGTCGGCTTGAACGACTCGCATGTTTCTCAAGTGGTGTACGAATCGCAGGAAATTGAAGGTGCCACGGTGCCGGTGTTGCGATTGCCGGAAACAATGCCGTGGAGCGAGCGAACCAGCGCGACCCGTAAGTGGCTGGACACTTTCAATCCGGATTGGGTGAGCTTGCAATACGTACCTTTCGCATTTCACCCCAAGGGTCTCACGTATGAGTTCGCTGACACGCTGAGTTCGATCATCGGAACGCGGCCGCTGCACTGGATGTTTCATGAATTGTGGGTGCTGTGGAACTTTCCGCTCGCGCTGCGCAAACGACTGCTGGGGCAGGCCCAAAAATATTGCGTGCGCCGGTGCCTGAGAAAACTAAAACCGCGCGCGCTGGCAACGCAACTCCCCATTTACCGGGCCGAGTTGCGCAAACTGGGCGTCCATGCGGAAATTCACCCGTTGCACGGCAACATTCCGGTTTACAAAAATGTGGATGCGGACCAATGGCTAACCAAACAATGCGCCTCGCTTAAAAAGCCGGATACGCTGACCGCCGGATTTTTTGGCAACATTCTCTCGACTCTGGACGCAAGTTTTCTGACATCCCAGATCGCCAAATTAAAAGTCCCCAGGGAACGGATGCTCTTGCTTTTGGCCGGCCGAGTTGGCGGCGAGAGCGACAGGCACTGGCAGTTCCTGGAGCAGGAGTTGCAAGGGTCGGCAAGGTTCCACAAGCTGGGCGAATTGGATGAGCGCGAAGCTTCGTATTACTTTTCCTCGCTCGATTATGGCATTACTTCGTATCCGCCGGAATTGATGCTGAAAAGCGGCTCCGTGGCGGCCATGCGCGAGCATGGATTGACGGTGATCGCTTGTGGCGCGCCCACCAAAAGTTCAGCCAATGCAATTAAATCGAAGGGATTGAGCGGCTGCGCGGATGGACCCTGGACGGTGAATCAAAGCGCGTCGTTGTTATTAGAACAACTGGAGAAGGCAAAATTGTAATCCTGCCGCATGAGTTTGCGATACATCATAACCCACCGGCTGCAGCCAAAGATTTTTTCCTATGCGTGGTTCAAAGTCTGGGGCAAGCGCCTGTTTACGATTCACTATCTTATCGCCATCTTGTGGCGCGGCTGGCGCTGGCACCGTCGCGGCGTCAAGCTGGGACAAGTCGCAGGGATGGGCGAATGCGAGGTCGCGGGCAATCACCGCCTGCTGAACATCGGGGATTTTTCCTTCGTTGGCCGGGCTTATATTCAATTGCTGGCTTCGGTGAACATTGGCAACAGCGTGGTCATTAACGACGGCGTGAAAATATTGACCGGCACGCATGACGTGAATGACGAGCATTTTCAACTTTTGATCAAGCCCGTGACCATTGGCCATTACGCGTGGATTTGCACCGGAGCGATGATTTTGCCCGGCGTCACCGTCGGCGAAGGCGGCGTGGTCGCGGCAGGCGCGGTGGTTACGCGCGATGTGCCGGCTTACAGCGTGGTTGCGGGAAATCCCGCGAAGATCGTGCGGGAAAACCGCAATCGGAAACTGGACTACAAGCCGAATCTGCTGCGGGCCTGTTACGAAGCGTGGGTCGGGGTCCCCTACTCGCGCAAATGACCGCCCGGCTGCTTTTTTCGCACCCGACGGGCAACGCCAACGTCCGCGCGGCCCTGGCTGGTTTGTTGCAGGCGGGAATGCTCGCGGAATTTCACACCGCCATCGCCTGCTACCCCGGCAATCTTTGGGAATTTCTGGGCAGGAGCAATTTCGGCGGTGAATTCGGCCGACGCACCTTTGATGAACGCCTGCGTCCACTCACCGTCCAGCATCCGTTTCGAGAATTGGGCCGGATGCTCGCGAACCGCCTCAAACTGCGCGGGCTTGGCCGGCATGAAACCGGGGCGTTCTGCATTGATGCGGTTTACCGGGCGCAGGACCGAACTGTCGCGCGGCGCCTGAGAAAGTCTCCGCAAGCGTTTACCGGCGTTTACACTTACGAAGATGGCGCGCTGGAAACTTTCAAGGCGGCGAAGGAATTAAATCTCCGCCGCGTTTATGACCTGCCGATAGCGTATTGGGAAACCTTGCGGCGATTGTTGGCCGAGGAAACCGAACGTCTGCCCGCGTGGAAGGTGACCCTGGGCGGCGGCGTAAGCGATTCGGAGGCAAAGTTAAATCGCAAAACCGAGGAACTTGAACTGGCGGAAATGGTGCTTTGCCCGAGCCGGTTCGTCGCCGACTCCCTGCCTGAAACCGCGCGCGCAACAAAGAAAATTGTCGTCACGCCATTCGGCTCGCCTGCGGGTGCGGCGAATAGGAACAAAGCGGGCGCAAACGGGAAATTGCGAGTTTTATTTGCCGGCTCGATGAGCCAGCGCAAGGGCCTGGGTGATTTGTTTGCGGCGATGCGGTTGCTCAAGCGCAGCGATGTGGAATTATTGGCGATGGGCGCGCCCCAGGCGCCGATGGAATTTTATCGCCAGCAGTTTGACGGCTTTACTTACGAATCCAGCCGGCCGCATCCCGAGGTGCTGAAGCTCATGCAAAGTTGCGACGTTTTTTGTTTGCCATCCATCGTCGAGGGGAGGGCCTTGGTGATGCAGGAAGCGATGAGCCAGGGGCTGCCGCTCATCATTACGGCGAACACGGGCGGTGACGATTTGATTGACGAAGGGAGCACCGGCTTTCTAGTGCCGATTCGCCGCGCGGATATAATCGCCGAAAAAATAGCGTGGTTCGCCGATCATCGCGCAGAAATCCCCGCGATGTCTCAAGCCGCACAAACCAAAGCCAGCCGATTGACGTGGGAGGCGTATGGCCAGAACGTCGCGCGGGCGATAGCCGATTTGCCGGGTTGATAATGAGTGCCATCACTCAAGGAAAATCACGAAGCGTTGCGGCTCATGCCGGTTCCAAAACCGCTTCGGCGCACGGAACCATTTCCGCGACGCAAGTCCGCATGATGCGGAACCTGATCTGGCTCTATATCATTCTTTGGCTGATTGAAGGCGGGTTGCGGCGCTGGTTTCTGCCCAGCCTGGCTGCGCCCTTGCTTCTGGTTCGTGATCCAATAGCCATCGCCATCTATGGGCTGGCGCTGGCGAATAACATTTTTCCGAAAAACGGATTGATGGTGGCTGCCGGGCTGCTGGCATTTCTGTCATTCGTCAATGCGATGGTGCTGGGTCACGGAAATGCATTCGTGGCGCTTTACGGAGTGCGTTGCGATTTTCTCCATGTGCCATTGATGTTCATCATGGGCCGCGTGCTTCGGCAAAAAGACCTCATCGCGCTGTCCAAAGTCGCCGTTTGGGTCGCCGTCCCTTACACGGCGCTGCTAGTGATGCAATTTTATTCGCCGCAGGACGCGTGGGTCAATCGCGGCGTGGGCGGCAACATGGAAGGCGCGGGCTTTGACGGCGCGTTGGATCGTTATCGTCCGCCGGGAACCTTCAGTTTCATCACCGGCCCCGCGCAATTGTATCCGCTGTTCACGGCCTGCTGGTTTGCGCTATTGCTCGCGCGCCAATTGCCGATCTGGACCATGGTTGCCTCGGGTGCGTCCATCCTCGTCACTCTGCCGGTCTCGGTGAGTCGCACCTTGTTTTTGAGCGTCGCGATCGTGGCGATCACCGGCGTGGCGGCGATGTTTGTCGGCGGACGTTTTTCATTCAAGCTGGTCATTCAATTTGCGGTGGCAGCCGTGGTGGTGGCTTTGCTCGCCAGCCACTCCGTCGTGTTCAAGGATGGCATGGAAGCTTTCGGCGCGAGATGGGAAGGGGCGACGACCAATCAGGGAGGGTTTCAAGAAGCCATCGTGGACCGGATGTTGAATGATCTGTTTGGCGCGTTTGGCGGAGTCCGGGACACGGGCTTCGGCACGGGATTTTCAACGGTGGTCGGACAGCAACTGGTGACGCAGCATACCGGCTTCGGCGCTTCGGAAGCCGAATGGGGTCGTTTGCTTTATGATAACGGATTCATTCTGGGCAGCATGCTGATTTGCTTTCGCATCGCGCTATCTCTGGCGATTGTATTTGCGGCCATCCGCGCCTGGAAGCGCCGCTCCCCGTTGGGCCTGATCTTTTGCTCCGCGTGCTTTCTCATTGTGCTCAACGGCCAATGGGGGCAAACCACGACGCTGGGTTCATCGGTGATCGGCGGCGGCCTGGCGCTGGCGGCGGCGAATCATTACAAGAAAACTGCGAAGCGCAAAATCCTTCCGGCAACTTGAATCGAAGTGAAGACTCAACGCTTCATTTTGATCGGCAATTATCCGCCGGACGGCCAGGAAAGCATGCTTCGGTTTACCGAACTATTGGCGCGAGGGCTGAGAAGTCGCGGGATCACGGTCGAGATTTGGAATCCGCGGCCCGTGCTGCTTGGGTCGAATCTGAATTTCCCCAAGAGCCTACGGAAATGGCTCGCTTATGTGGACAAATGGATTTTATACCCGTTCTCGCTTCGTCGCGCGGTTCGGAAAACCCGGCGCGCATTCGGCGATGGCGTCCGGTTTCACGTGTGCGACCATTCCAATTCCCCGTATCTGGCGCAGCTTCCGAAAAATCGCAGCGCAATAACCTGCCATGATGTGCTGGCGATTCGCGGCGCACTGGGAGATGCCACGGCCTATTGCCAGGCCTCGCGAATGGGCGTCATCCTTCAGAAATGGATTTTGAAACATTTGCGCGGCGCTCAACGGATTGCCTGCGTTTCAAATTTGACGCTGCGCCATCTTCGCGAAGTCACCGGGGAAAGCCAACCCGGCTGGAAGGTGGTGCATAATGCCTTTAACGCGGAATTTTCCCGGGTTGAAACCGGCGAGGCAATCGGGATTTTGAAACAAAAAGGAATATCGGTTCCGCAACCCTTTTTGTTGCATGTGGGTTCCAATCTTCCGCGAAAAAATCGCCGGATGCTTTTGCAGATGATCAAGCAGGGAAATCATTCGTGGCCGGGAAATATTTGTTTCGCCGGTGACGTGGTGGAGGCGCCGCTCGCAGAGGAAGCGCGGGCGTTGGGAATTCACGACCGGATTCATTCCGTGGTCAAGCCGGACCATGAAACCTTGTGCGCGCTTTACAGCCTTGCCGATGCGCTGGTGTTTCCCTCGTTTTCGGAAGGATTCGGCTGGCCGTTGATCGAGGCGCAGGCGTGCGGGACGCCGGTGATCGCCAGCAATCTGGAACCGCTTCCTGAAGTCACCGGTGGCGCGGCGCTGCACGCCGATCCGCACGCCCCGCAGGCATTTGCCGCGGCGCTGGTAAAATTGAACGAGGCTGGAGTTAGAAAATCCTTGATTGAGCAGGGGCTTAAGAACGCCGGACGCTTTGGTGTGGCCCGCATGATTGACGGCTACCTGGCGTTGCACGAACTGAATGCCGCATCCTTCGCCAGCGCCGCCGGTCAAAATCCATGATTTTAAAAATCATTGTTTGTATTCTTCCGTGGGGCTTGAAGCGCCGGATGCTAAAGTGGTTCTACGGTTACGAAATTGACCCTTCGGCGCGAATCGGCCTGGCATGGGTGTATCCCAAACACCTGCGCATGGGCAAAGAAACCCGCATCGGCCATTTTACCACGGCGCTCCGGTTGGATTCCATTGAGTTGGGAGATCACACCATTATCGGGCGGAACAATTGGATCACCGGCGTGCCCGCCGATTCCACAGAATATTTCCTGCATCAAAAAGATCGCCGGCCCCGCTTGATAATGGGGGAACATTCCGCCATCACCAAAAACCATCACCTGGATTGCACACACGAAATTAAAATTGGAAACTTCACCACCATTGCGGGTTACCAAAGCCAATTCTTGACCCACTCAATTGATATTGTCGCCGGGCGGCAGCATTCGGAGCCGATTGAAATCGGCGATTATTGTTTCATCAGCACGCGTTGTGTTCTGCTCGGCGGGGCACGGTTGCCCTCGCAAAGTGTGCTGGCGGCGGGCGCCGTCTTGAACAAGGCTTTTGAAGATACGTTCTCGCTTTACGGCGGCGTTCCGGCGCGGCACATCAAGGACCTGCCGCGCGACGCGCGTTATTTTCATCGGGCGGTCGGTTTTGTGAAATGAGGCTGCTCGAAGTCATTGGCAGCATGGATCCGCACACCGGCGGGCCGTGCCAGACGATTCGCAATTTGGCGCCGTGTTTCATCAAACACGGCCATGCAATTGAGGTGGTTTGCCTCAATGAGCCGGATTCGGATTTTCTTGCCGCCGACAAATTCCCGGTGCATGCGCTGGGGCGACCCTGGGGTTCTTATCATTATCACCCCGCGCTAATGGCCTGGCTGCATCGCAACCTGCCGAATTTCGACGCGGTGATCCTGAACGGCATCTGGCAGTATCAGGGGCATGCTTTGTGGCGCGCGTCCAAAAGGCCAAAATCGCCGCCGTTTTATATATTTCCGCACGGCATGCTCGACCCGTGGTTCCAAAAACTTTCGGTTTACCACATCAAGGCGTTTCGCAATTGGATTCTCTGGAAACTCATCCAACATCGCGTGGTTCAGGACGCTGCCGGGCTGCTGTTCACTTGCGAGGAAGAGCGACGGCTCGCGCGCCTGCCGTTTCGCCCCTATCAACCGAAGAGCGAATCAGTGGTTGGACTCGGCGTGCCCGAACCGCCGGAATATCATCCACGCATGGCGGCGGCGTTCGCGGAAAAATGTCCGGAGCTTGGCGACCATTCCTATTTCCTTTTTCTGGGGCGGATTCATCCGAAGAAAGGGGTTGATCTTTTAATCAAAGGTTATGCCGCATTGTGCGGTTCGCCAGCCAAGAACAGTCGCCAACCGATAGCGAAGCTGGTCATCGCCGGGCCGGGCTTGGAAACACCGTTCGGACAACAAATGAAAAAGCTCGCCTCGGACATTTGCCCCCCGGATTCGATTTGCTGGCCGGGAATGCTGGCGGGCGACGCCAAATGGGGTGCGCTGTACAATTGCGAGGCTTCGGTGCTGCCGAGCAATCAGGAGAATTTCGGGATCGCCGTCGTCGAAACGCTCGCGTGCGGCCGGCCGGTGATGATTTCAAGCCAGGTTAATATCTGGCGGGAAATCAAGGATGCCGGCGCGGCGCTCGTGGAAGCCAATTCCGTCGCGGGAACGACTCAACTTTTTGCGAAGTGGGCTGGCCTCACCAACGCGGACAGGTCGAACATGGCGGCACAGGCGCGGCCCTGTTTTCAAAATATTTTCAGCATCGAAAGCGCGACGCGCAACTTGCTGGCGACCATAGGTCCACATAATTGAAAGTCCGCCTGCGCATGAACCCCGCACCCTCACCTCACCCCAACCCTCTCCCATCCTTCGGAGGGAGCGGAGAGGGAGATGAGATTTTGGTATTAGAGGTTTGTTAAAAGAATCTATTGTAATCGAATAAATCCCGAAATCAGTTCTAATTAGTCTATGGGCTTATTCAGCGCACATTCTGCCGACAGCGACGATCCACTTTTGCGACCGGTTTATGGTTGGAAGGCCAGGGCCAGGCGGCTATTCTGGGTGTTTGCGTGGATGTTTTTATTCCGCTGGACGCCGCCGCCGTTCCACAACTGGCGCTGCGCGCTATTGCGTATGTTCGGCGCGAAGCTCGGCGCGATCAATTTCATTTATCCGAGCGCCAAAATCTGGGCGCCGTGGCTGTTGGAAACCGGCGACCTCGTCACAATTGGCCGCGGCGCGGAAATCTATAATCCGGGCGGCGTGTCGCTGGGGCATCGCACCATCATTTCACAGGATGCCTATATCTGCGGGGCCACGCATGATTATCAAACGCCTGATTTCACCTATATCACCAAAATGATCCGCACGGAACCGCAGGTATGGATTTGCGCGCGGGCGATTGTGTTGCCGGGTGTGCATTGCAAAACGGGCAGTGTTTTGGGCGCGGGATCGGTGGCCACCAGAAATCTGGAGGAATGGACGGTTTATGCCGGCAATCCCGCCGTGGTGGTGCGCCAGCGCAATCGTTTTGAAATGCCTGCCATGGACAAAAAAGCTTAGAGTTAGCGCGGACTGGATATGAAAATCAGTTTGGAAACAGCGGAACGGGAGACTTACGACTTGTGCGTCGTGGGCGCGGGCCCGGCGGGAATCATTCTGGCATTGGAGTATGTGAAGCTCCAGACGAAGCATCGCATCTTGCTGATTGAATATGGAACGGGCGGCAAAAATACCCGCAATCAGTTGGACGATACCATCAAAATTGAAGGCCTCCTGAACCATCACGGCCCGTACGAATGCACGAACAAGGGCGTCGGCGGGACTTCGGCCAGTTGGGGCGGACGCTGCGTGATGTATGATGAGATTGATTTCATGCAGCGCGACATATTGCAGGGGCAATGCACGTGGGATACGCCGCTTTTCAAAGAGTCGCTCAAATACGCCGGGCGGACGGCAGAATATTTCGAATGCGGCGACGCCAGATTTAATTTGAATGACATTCCTCAATTCGCCGGCACGCGCATGGCGGAGGGTTTCAGAAGCGGGGCGGTGACCGATTCCGTGATTGAACGCTGGAGCATGCCCACGCGGTTTGGCGACCGTTACCGTCCCGAATTAGATTCGTCAGCAAATTTACACGTGCTCGCCGGCTGGGAGGTTTTTTCATTGGGCGCGCCAGCGGCCGAGGGCGCAATTTCTGAAATCGGCATCCGGAATTTTTCCCGCGCGCGGACGGCCAAAATCCGCGCGCGAAAGATTGCCCTTGCCGCCGGAACGCAGGAAACCACACGTCTGCTGCTCAAGAATAAGCAGGTTTTTACGAAACCAAGTGGCCCGCCGGATTCACTGGGCAAATATTATCAGGGCCATGTTTCAGGCAAGATTGCGAGCGTGCGCTTTCGCGGCGATCCCAAGAAAACCGACTACGGTTTTCTGCGCACGGAGGACGGCACTTATTTGCGCCGCCGTTTCCAATTATCCAAGGAAGCGCTGCTGGAAAACAATCTGTTGAACACGGCCATGTGGCTGGATAATCCGCTCTACGTTGACCCGGCACATCGAAACGGCGCCATGTCGTTCATGTATCTGGCCATGATCACGCCGGGACTCGGCAAACGGCTCGCGCCGCCGGCCATCGCCCAATCCATCACCAAGGGAAAGGTTGTCGGCGTCCCGCAACATCTCGGAAATATTCTCAAGGACCTCCCGCAATCCCTAATGACGCCGGCGTCAATTTTTTACCGGCGTTATTGCCTCAAGCGAAAACTTCCAGGCGTATTTCTCTACAGTCCGCGAAATTTGTATGCCCTTCACTTTCACGCCGAACAGGTTCCCGCGCCGGAAAACCGCATGGAAATCGCGCCTGATGGAGAAACCCTGGTCATCCATTACTCGCTCCTGGACCGGGACATTGATTCCGTAGTCCGAACCCATGATTTCCTGGATAAATGGCTGCGAAAATGCAATTGCGGCGAACTTGATTATTGGTTTCCCAAGGCGGAATTGCCGGGCGCGATTCGTTCGATGTCAAGGGACGGGGTGCATCAAGTCGGCACGACACGAATTTCAAATAATGATCGCGACGGCGTGGTGGACGAGAACCTTAAAATTTGGGGCGCGCCGAATCTTTATGTGTGCAGTAGTTCGGTCTTTCCGACTTCGGGCCAGGCCAATCCCACGTTTCTTTTGGGTGTATTTGCCGTGCGGCTGGCTCACCATTTATCCGTTAAATCTTCGAGCATAAGGCAAGAGTCGTGAATGCCTCATCAAACTCGAGCAACTATTTTCATAACGCGCCAGGTTTGGGCAACTGTCGTTTCTGATTGCTAGTGCGCTAAATTGTCAAGATTCTTGGTTTCTATCAGAAACGCGAGCTTCCGAAGGTATCCGGTTGATATATTGATTTCCAATTATTTACGATGATTAAGATTTGTTCACACGGCTTTACGTATCCTTGGCACCCATTTTGCTTGTTCGGAGATAAGAACACGGCTGGAACTGGCACCCTTTGCAGCCCTGCGTGTTGAGAGATATGGACATCCATACCAAAATCAGCGCGACTGGTGCTCCTAATGCCACTTCCGTCCGGCGAACTGCGTCGGGGGAGGAATCGTCCGCAGTGGGCGCTTCAGGTGTCTGGGTTCCGACTGCCGGCTCACCCGGCGTTCTTTCCGCGGCGGTGTCCGTTGTCATTCTAACCAAGAATGAAGAACGAGATTTGCCCAAATGTCTGGGAGCGCTTCGCTGGTGCGATGACCTGCACGTGGTTGATTCCGGAAGCACGGACGACACCATCAATATCGCCCGCAAACACGGCGCGCATATTTACGAAAATCCTTTCGTGTCATTCGGCGCCCAGCGTAACTGGTCGCTGGATCATTGCGACCTCGGACACCCGTGGATACTTTTTCTGGATGCGGATGAAGTCGTTGGCGATGATTTTGTCCATGCGATGCAAAAGGCGATTACCGAAGCCCCCGCAACGGTTGCGGGATTTTATTGTTGCTGGAAATTGATTTACGAGGACCGCTGGCTCAAGCGTTGCGATTCGTTTCCCAAATGGCAGTTCCGCCTGATGCGCAAGGGCGGCGCGCGATTCACGGATTTTGGCCACGGCCAGAAGGAAACGGAGTTGAAGGGTTCGCTCGGATATCTGGCAGTCCCCTACGACCATTATGGATTGAGCAAGGGAATCGGCCACTGGCTGGATCGGCATAATCGCTATGCCACGCTGGAAGCGAAGGCGCGTTTGACGGAGCCGATAATCTGGCGCAATATTTTTTCGTCCCACGGTTCCAAGCGGAACCAGGCGTTGAAGCCGCTCGTAAGCCGGCTTCCCGGCTGGCCATTGGCGCGTTTTTTGATCACTTATTTTCTGCGGCTCGGGTTTCTGGAAGGACGCGCCGGGTTCATCTATTGCGCGAATCTGGCTTATTACGAATTTTTGATCCGCATCAAGATGCGCGAGGAAGCAGCGCGCCAGTCGCCCAAAAAGTGAGTGTCTTCCTGTAAACCGGAAGAAATCAATTCAACCACGGATGGACACAGATGAACACGGATTTAGCCATGCAAACCATGCGGGTTCAGCGTTCAAGAGAGCATTAATAACTGGCCAGTACGGAGAAAAGACCGAAGCGTACTTTATTGAATTCCATCCGTGTGCATCCGTGTTTATCCGTGGTTGAATGCTGAGTCTCTCTCGACAATATAAATTTCCGCTGTCCAAGGATTCGGCAGTTCGCTAAGTCTGTCATTCACAAATATGAAGGTTACTGTATGGGGCATCAACTACGCTCCCGAGTTGACCGGCATCGCGCCTTACAACCGCGCGCTGTGCGAGCATTTGCAGAAGGCCGGTCACGAGGTGAGAATGGTCACCACCTTTTCATATTATCCCGCGTGGAAAAAAGTCGCGGCGGACCAAGGCAAGTTGTTTCGGCTGGATGTGATCAACGGCGTGAAGGTGTATCGCTGCTGGCATTATGTTCCGCGCCAGGTGACGACACTGAAACGAATCTTTCACGAGGCCACTTTTATTTCCACGACGTTTTTGCGATTACTTTTCCTGCCACGGCCGGACATCTACGTTGTGGTGTCACCGCCGCTTCTGCTCGGATTCGCAGCGCGAGTAATGAAGTTGTTGTGGTCGCGGCCATACGTTTTTCATGTGCAGGACTTGCAGCCGGATGCGGCGGTTGGTCTGGGCATGCTAAAGCCGAGCGCGTTCACGCGGCTGCTTTACCGCCTGGAAGCGCTCGCCTACCGGCATGCGGCGGCGGTTTCGGGAATCAGCCGCGGAATGCTGGACGCTTTTACGCGCAAGGGTGTTCCCGCCGCGCGGCAGATTTATTTTCCCAACGGCGCGACTTTGCCGTCGCTCGACGGATTGCCCGCACGGGGCGCTTTCCGCGCGCGGCAGGGATTCAAGCCGAAGGAATTTCTGGCGATTTATTCGGGCAACCTGGGCGTGAAACAGGGGTTGGACATCCTGGTGGAAGTGGCCAAGGAGTTAGGCGGAACCGACGTGCGCATTGTGATTTGCGGCGATGGCGCGATCCGGCCAAAGCTCGAAACCGCCATCCAGCAGGAAAAACTCCAGAACATGACGCTGCTGCCCCTGCAGCCGGACAAGGAATATCAGGAAATGCTCGTGGATGCGGATGTGTGTTTGGTCACGCAGCAGGCCGGGTCAGGGGCGGCGTTTTTCCCGAGTAAATTACTGGCGGTCCTCGCGTTCGCGCGGCCGGTGGTGGGCGTGGCAGATGACACAAGCGAACTGCGACGGGCAATTGCCGAAGGCGATTTTGGGAAATGCGTCCAACCCGGCGACGCGAAAAATCTGGCGCAAGTTTTATTAGCGCTCGCGGCCAATCGCGCGCAACTCGACGAGTATGGCCGCAATGGCCGTCGGTACGTGGAACAGTTCGCGTTTGACACCGTGCTGCCGCGATTTACCGCGGACCTGGAAAAGTTGCTCAAGAAATAGCAGTCACAATGGCTTCAGCTCTCATCATCGGCGGCGGTGGTTATATCGGCTTCAATTGGGCGAAACGACTTGCCGCGCGCAAGCGGTTTGACCGGTTGGTCCTTGCGGATGTCCGTCCGCCGGCGCAACCACTGCCGCCCGGCGCGGAGTTTGTGAAATGTGATGTTCGCGAGCCGCTCCCGTTGGGCGATTTGAAGCCGGAGTGGATCTTTAATTTCGCCGCGGTGCATCGCGAACCCGGTCACGCCCGGGAAGAGTATTTTGACACCAACATCGCCGGCGCGAAAAATGTCTGCGCGTTCGCGGAACAATCCGGCTGCAAGAACATTCTGTTCACGAGCAGCATCGCGGTTTACGGCCCGCTCAAAAAACCGACGACGGAAACGTGTCCGACTTACCCCGCGACGCCCTATGGCATCAGTAAATTATGCGCCGAGTTGATTCATCAGGGTTGGCGGCAGGGTCGCGAAGGTCGGCGGCTTTATGTGTGCCGACCGGGCGTGATTTACGGGCCGGGCGATCCGGGCAACATATTGCGAATGATCCGCGCGGTAAAGAAGGGTTATTTCGTTTTTCCGGGCAGCAAGCATTTGCGAAAAAGTTACGGCTACATCGAGGGATTGCTGGATAGTTTTGAATTTATGATGGGGCGGGACGAGAACCAACTGACTTACAATTACGTGGAACGCGAGACGGAATCGCTGGGAGAGCTTGTGCGGATTGTTCAAAAGCAGGTGGGCCGAAAAATTCCGACGTTCACCGCGCCGATGCCGCTGCTGGAAGCAGTCGCAGCGATGGCGCAAGTGGTCACGGCGGGGCGCAGCCCGCTGCATCCCGTGCGGGTGCGCAAGACGGCCTTGTCCACTCATATCATCCCGGAAACGCTGGTGAAAATGGGGTTCAATTTTCGCTATGACTTCGCGGCGTCACTCAAGGATTGGGCCGGCAAGTCCCCGGAAGATTTTTCGTGAACGGGTGCGGTTAAACGATTTCAATATGGAAACCACCACGGAAAAATTGGCAATCGGGGCGGAAAAGAAAATGGAAACAAAACCGGCCACGCATAAACTTTTGCACCTGGACTCGCTACGGGGGCTGGCGGCGTTCGCGGTCGTGTGCGGCCATCTGCTGCTGTCGTTTTACCCGGGACTGCCCGGCTTGACTTCTGCCAGCGATCCTCCGACGGGCATAGTGGGTTTGCTACGGCTTAACTCGCTCGTTATGGGCCGGCTTCCTGTGATGGTCTTTTTCGTGTTGAGCGGGTTCGTGCTGTCGTATTCATTTTTTATAAATGGAAGAGCATCTTCACTGACCTCCGCCGCGACACGCCGTTATTTCCGGCTCGCAGTTCCCGTGCTTACGTCGCTGCTTTTTGTGTTCTTGCTGATCAAGGTTCATGCCATGCACCAGGCCGAGGCGAGCGCGCTGCGCGATGTCCCGCCCAAAACCGCGGAACACAATGAAGGCTGGCTCACCCGCTATTACGTGCCCAATGTGTCGCTCAAACAAACCATTCGCCAGGCGTTGTTTGAAACCTTCTTCGCTTACGATGAAGACAAGTCGCTCAATAGCGCCCTGTGGACAATGTCCATTGAACTTCAAGGCTCGTTCCTGGTTTATGCGTCATTGGCGCTGTTTGGAGGATTGAAACAACGATGGCTGATCCTGGGAGCAATTGCCTTGATGTTGTTCATGCGGGGCGAAATGTTTTTGGAATGTTTCATGGCCGGAATGGCGCTGGCCACGCTTTACGCGAAGCGGCGCGGCGCGGCGCTGGTGCCAATCTGGCTCGCGGTGCCCGCCCTATTGGCCGGCATCTTTTTCGGCGCGCAGACCGAGGCGCTCCACATGCGGGGCATCCCGTCATTTTTCCGGGGCGCGGATGTCTGGGTATCCTTCGGCGCGATCCTCATCGTCGCGTCGGTGGTGTTTTCGGCTGTGATCAAGCGAATCCTGGAGTTGCAACCAATTCATTTTCTCGGGCGCATCTCGTTTTCACTATACCTGATCCATCTGCCCTTGATCTATTCGCTGGGTTGTTTTGTCTTTTGGAAAACCCGCGCCCATGGAATGGAGCCTTTCCCGGCCTTTGGCTGGGCGTCCGCCGCGACCATCATCTCGAGCCTGCTGTTGTCCGCCTTGATGACCATTTACATAGATGAACCCGCAATGGCCTTGGTTAAGCGATTATACGATAAATACTTGCAACCATTTACCGGGTCCGCATCCAAGAAAGCAAGTCCTTGAGTCGTTTCCAGCCCTTCCAGCGAAATCCGTAGTTTACCGGATGACAGAACCGTAATGTTTCAACTTGGTAATGCGCCCGGATTATGCCACTATTGGCGCGGTAATCGGTTGACCTTATGGGCAAGCGACAAATGACAACTATTCTTCGAAAGACCTTCGGCTCGGCCATGCTCGGAAAGCATTGCGCCAACGGTCATTCATCCATTTACATTTGTTAGTTATGAATTTACTTCGCGCAGTTGATAACTCACTCATCCGCAAAAATATGAAAATGCAAAACTCAAGCCATTCTGATTCACGAATACCCGCCATGGCGATCCGTTCGGCCAAGGCATTTGCGGGAAAAGCATTGTCCGCGCTCGGACTCGCTGCGGTTATGGGCGCGCTCTCGCTCGCCACGCCGTTTGCGGCGCGCGCCGGTTTGCCGCCGGTGGTCACCAATGTGATCGCCTCGCAACAGGCGTTGCCCTCCAAGTACGTGGATATTTATTACACGCTGAGCGATCCGGATTCGTTGTCGGCCAGCATCTCCATCCTCGTGTCCTCAAACTCCGGCGTGACCTGGACCGTGCCCGCCACCAGCTTCACTGGTGATATTGGCGCTGCGGTGTCCGACAATGCGACCCCCACGGTCAAGCATGTCATCTGGAACGCCGGAGCAGATTTCAACGGCCAGTTCAGCACCACCTGCCGCGTCCGCGTGATAGCGAACGATGACAATTACAACTTGATTCCCGGCGGATCTTTTTCAATGGGTGACAGCCTTGATGGCGAGGCCGACGCCCCGGTGCATGCTGTTTACGTAAACAGTTTTTACATGGATAGCAACTTGGTCACCGGTGCCGGTTGGACATTGGTGTTTAATTACGCGCTGACAAATGGCTATTCCTTTGATTCTACTGGCGGTAGCCAAGGATTAAATTACCCGGAGGAACTAATTAGCTGGTATGACGCGGTCGCGTGGTGCAACGCACGGTCACAAATGCTCGGGGCGACTCCGGTTTATTATGTGGATGCGACGCTTACCAATGTTTTCATGGGCGGCCAAGCTAGTGTGCCGTATGTGAATACGAACGCCAATGGTTATCGCCTGCCGACGGAAGCCGAATGGGAAAAAGCCGCGCGCGGTGGTTTGGTTGGCCTAAGATTCCCTTGGGGAAATACCATCAATGAGTCCCAGGCAAATTACTACGGGAATACCACCACCTATTCCTTCGATCTCGGTCCCAACGGCTACAATACGAATTTCACCGGCGGTTCACAGCCTTACACCAGCCCGGTTGGTTACTTTGCGCCGAACGGTTACGGACTTTACGACATGGCCGGGAATGTTTACGAATGGTGCCTGGACGTCTATGGTAACTATCCCATCCCTTCGCCGAATAATTACCAAGGCCCGGCAGGCGTCGTCCATACTGGTCGAGTGATCCGCGGTGGATCTTGGAATTTGTATTCTGCGACTTGCACTTGCGCCGTCCGCGCCAACATAGACCCAACTGTCGCCAGCTTTCCTAATCTCGGCTTCCGTTGTGTGAGAAGCTATTAGTTCGCAAGCTCTTGAATTCTCAAGCATTCAGATGAGTTTTGACCTGACAAAGGGCGCAAGCGCAGCCACAGTTCGTGGAAATCCGCGAATGCTTACGAATCGTGAAGTGACTCCGACTCGGAGCAAGCAGCGGGTTTGGTGGCTGGGATGCATGGCCTTCAGCTTCTGCGTATGGTTGTTGAGCGGATCCAAAGCTCATGCTTTTATCGTCTATGCCGACTCGCCGAACTTCACCGTGAACACCGCCGGGCTTGTGTTTAACATCGGCGGCGCGGCGCACTCGGATTCCGCGATTTTTACCGTAAATACCTTGGGCATTGTGCCCCCAGGCGGGGCGGCGCACGCCGATTCGGCGAACTTTACCCTGAATACCCGGGTCGGCACACCGTTGGCCGTGGGTGGATTTGCTCACGCGGATTCGGCGAACTTCACAGTGAGCACCGTGTTCGGAACTCCATTGGCGATCGGTGGAGCGGCGCACGCGGATTCGGCAAACTTCTCGGTGAACACTGTGTTTGGGACGACGAAGTCGGTTGGCGGAGGTGCTTTCGCGGATTCGGCAAACTTCACCGTAAGCACCCGGTTCGGAACGGTCCAGGCGATCGGTGGCGAGTCTTTCGCGGATTCAGCCGATTTCACCGTAAACACCACGGGCATGGCGCGCGCCACCCCGACCGATCTGGGCTTTGCGCTGAACGGTTCCAGCGTGGCCATCAGTTGGCCGACGGCGGCGGGCAGTTTCAGTTTGCAATTCACCACCAACCTGAACCCGCCCCACTGGACGACATTGTCCAACCTACCCGCCACCGTGGGCACCAATTTCGTTTCGACCATTGCCGCCACCAATCCGATGGAATTCTTTCGGTTGATTTCGAATTGATTTCGTGCTATAGAATTCCCGCGCCCGGCGGACACGCCAGCCGGGCAAAAATCTTTGAATGGGTCGTTCACCAATTGAATGTGGATGGAGTTATTTTGCCGTTGTGGATGGGGCGCAATAACTGGATATGAATGAAAATCCTCTGAACCAAAAACCTGAACCCCGATTTGCCCATCGCCACCAAATTCCATTTTTTTGTCCTGCTGTTGTTGCTCACGGGCGCGATGGCGATGCCCGCCTTCGGCGACCCGGACGCCGCGGCTTTTTGCGCCTCGAATCACATCACCGATCCGGCGGTGCAGTCGGACGTAACGGGCTTTGTGACCGAACTGAAGTCCTCCGGCTCCTTCGCCCTTATGGCGGATGGTCTGCTGCTTCATCCCCGGTTCAATCCCACCAATAAGCTTTCGTTCTTTGGAATTCCGGAAACCGCCACCAACCTGGCCTTCAGTTCCTGGGGCGCATCATTCAATGGCACCGGCGGCATCCAGTTGCCGCTGACTTCACCCGTCACCTCCAACACGCTGGTTTTCGTCTATCGGTCGCCGTATTTGACGGTGGACACGGAAGAATTTGTGTTGGGCCTGGTCAACTCGAACACCCTCTCCGCCGATTGGATGTGGGAGGCCGGCAACGCGGGGACTTACGAAGTGTGGGAACGCGACGCCACCACTTTTCCCAACGGCGGTTCGCCCGGCTCCCCTTACGACAACCTGATCGAACCGAGGTGGGTGAATGTCTATTCGTATCTGGAAGGGGCCGCGAGGGTGAACCAGCGAAAAGTCGCGGCCATGTCCAACGACGGCCATGGCAACAGTCAATTCTGGCAGGACACGGTCCAGGCCCAAATCGGTTACAGCAATCCGGCTTTCACTCACAGCTCTTCCGTCGTCAACCCCGATCCGATGAACGTGCTTTGCGTGGGCCGGGATTATACCAGTCTATCCGCGAATTTCGGGCCGTGGACAGGGGAAATGTCTGTGGTGTTGGCTTTCAAAGGCGTGTTGACCCAGGCCCAGGTCAATTCCGTCTATCGCGCGGTTCGCTGGCTGGAGCCGGACACCGTGGAACGGATTTATGTGGGTGATTCATTGACGGCTCCGGATGCGGCGGGCACGAACAATTACCCGCAATTCATGCAAAACGGCAGGCCGGGGGAGAATTGCTGGCATAACTATGCCCAGGGCGGGACCACGGCTCTGGAGTTCACGCAATATCCGTTGACTGCCATTTCTTCCCTGCCGTATCCCTCCAAGGTAAAGCAGATTGACGTTTACTACGCCTTTGGTGTCAACGATACCTATGGATACGGTTACCCCGCCTACTACGTCCTTAGTTACCTGACTAATTCAATCAACGCCATCCAGGCGCTGGGCGCGAGCGTTTACTATGGCGCCATCAGCCAGGTGTGGACGAATGCGACCTATCCCGCCCCCTACACTTACAACGCCAGCTACGATGCGGCCGGCAAGGCGATGAACCAATTTTTTTACGCGAGCATTTCCAATGGCAACAACTATGTTGCCGGGATCATTCCGCGCGACCAGATTGTCACCCAGCCTTTGCTGAACACCAACAATTTGTTCTCGACGGATGGGTTGCATTTTTATGGACCGCTTGGCCCCGTCGCCAATCAGGCGATTGCGGATTACATGCTGGGGAAACCTTACATCAGTGGTTATAGTATTTCGAATCCGAACCACCCGGTCTGGCCCTATGACTACTTCGGAAATGTCTGGCTGAACCCCTCCACGCTTCCGCCAAACACCACGGGCGGCGCGGCGTCTGGCGCTTCGGCTGACTTTGTTTTGAACACCCGGTTCGGCACACCGGCAGCGGTCGGCGGATCCGCTTCCGCGGTTTCGGCGAATTTTACCGTGAACACGGAGTTCGGAACTTCTTTGGTCATTGGTGGCGCGGCTTCCGCAGTTTCCGGGAACTTCACGATAAACACTGTGTTCGGGACGCCCGCGGCCGTCGGCGGCGCTGCTTATGCCGATTCGGCAAATTTTACCGTGAGCACCCGGTTTGGAACTGCAACTGCGATCGGCGGTCTGGCATTCGCGGATTCTGCGAATTTCATTTTGAACACCACGGGCGTGCTCCATGCCACGCCGACTGATCTGGGCTTCCGGCTCAACGGTTCAAGCCTGTCCATCAGTTGGTCGACGGCGGCGGGTAGCTTCAGTTTGCAATTCACCACCAACCTGAATCCTCCGAACTGGACAACGCTATCAAATCCGCCCGCCACCGTGGGCACCAACTTCGTTTCCACCATCGCCACCACGAATCCGATGGAATTCTTTCGGTTGAAATCAAACTGATTTTCTGCTATGAATTGCCCCTGTTCCGATGGAACCGCTTTCGGGTCGAAAGCGAATGAATAGGTGGCTAATCTCAATAATTTAGAACCAACCACCCGAGTTGCCAAAAAATTGACTAAGATCAAATTCCATTCCCTGGTCCTGCTCTTGTTGCTGGTGGTCGCCCACGGCCTGCGCGCCCAGGGCACGGCTTTCATTTACCAAGGCACGCTCAACGTCAGCGGCGTTCCTGCCAATGGTAGTTATGATTTGCGCTTCACTCTTTACGACGCTGCCACCAACGGCGATGAGATCGGTTCGGTGACCAATGCCGCCACCAGCATCAACGGGGGGTCGTTCATGGCCACGCTGGACTTCGGCGGCGTTTTCTCGGGCACGAACTACTGGCTGGAAATTGCCGCAAGAACCAATGTCAGCGGTGCGTTCACAACTCTAAGCCCGCGCCAGCCGGTGCTGCCCGCGCCCTATGCAATTTATTCCGCCAACTCGGGCAATGCGACGGTTGCGGGTAGCGCCAATTCCGTCGCCGGCAGCAACATCGTCGGCACGGTGGGGTTCACGCAACTGCCAACGTCCATCCTGACGAACAACGCCACCGGAGTGGTTTTGAACGGCACATTCTCCGGCAATGCCGGCGGCTTGACGAATATCCAGGCCACCAACCTGACGGGAATGGTGCCGATTGCTTCTTTGCCCGACCCGGAAGCCCAAGCCTTTTGCATATCCAATAATATCACCGACCCGGTGGTGCAGTCGGACGTGACGGGTTTCGTGCGCGAACTGCGGGCGTCGGGCTCGTTCAACCTGTTGGTGGATGGAATGCTGCTGCATCCGCGCTTTAATCCGACCAATCAGCTTTCATTTTTTGGGAACCAGGAGACAGTCTCCAATCTTGCGTTCAGTTCCTGGGGCGCGCAATTTAATGGGGCCAGCAGTATTCGCCTGCCGCTCGCATCCGCGGTGACTTCCAACACGCTGGTTTTTGTTTTTCGGTCGCCGTATATGACTGCGGACAGCGAGGAGTTTGTTTTGGGATTGGCCAACACAACTAACCTGTCGGCAGACTGGCTGTGGGAGGACGGCAACGCGGGAGCATATCAAGTATGGCAGCGCAGCGGCGGATATTTCCCATACGGCGGTTATACCGGCTACCCCTTGGGCACAGCCGCCGATGTCGGCTTTCCCTACGAAAACCTCGTGCAGCCAAGATGGATCAACGGTTATTCGTCCACGGAAGGCGCGGCCAGAATGAATGAGCGAAAAGTTTTTGCCTTCTCAAACGACGGCAAGGGCAATAGTCAAATTTGGGAGGACACCGTTCCGGCGCTGATCGGTTATTACACACCGGGCCTTACCAATTCTTCTCCCGTCGTCAACTCCGACCCGATGAATGTGCTTTGCGTCGGCCAGGATTACACTAATTTTCCGAATTATCCTCCCAATTTTGGCCCGTGGAACGGTGAGATGTCCGCGGTGCTGGTTTTCAAAGGCGTCCTTACTTCCAACCAAGTGAACTCGGTCTATCGCGCCGTGCGCTGGCTGGAGCCGGACACGGTCGAGCGATTGTTCGTGGGCGATTCCCTGACGGCTGCGGATGCGCCCGGCACGAACAACTATCCGCAATTCTTCCAGAACGGCAAACCGGGACAAAATTGCTGGCGCAACAACGCCCAGCCGGGAGCCACCGCTTTGGAATTCACGAATTACCCGCTCACCTCGATTTCCTCCCTGCCCTATCCATCCAAGGTGAAGGAGATTGATGTTTACTATGCCTTCGGGATTAACGACCTCTATGGCAACGGCGACACCGTTGCCAATATCCTGGGTTACACCACGAATACCATCAACTCCTTATCGGCGCTGGGCGCCAAGGTTTACTACGTGACTATTTGTCATATCTGGCAGTACGCAAATATGCCTTATTACTATAACGCCGGCATTGATGCCAGCGGCGTGGCGATAGACCAATTTTTTTATACCAATATTGGCGCCGGCAACCTTGGCCTGGCCGGAATCATTCCCAAGGACCAGATCGTGAGCCAGCCTTTGCTCGATATTGATAATAATTTTTCAAAAGATGGCCTGCACTTTTACGGGCCGCTGGGCTATGTCGCCAACCAGGCGGTGGCGGATTACATGCTCGGGAAGCCCTACATCAGCGGTTACAGCGTTCCCAATCCGAACCATCCCGTATGGCCGTATGACGCCTATGGAAATGTGTGGCTCAATCCGACGACGACCATGCCCGGCCCGCAGATTGCCGGCGTGATTCCCAGTTCCGCGCTCGCCGGTTCCTACTCATCCGCGGTGAACCTGACCAATCCCGGCAACCATATTTCCGGCAACGGCTCCGGGCTGACCAAAATTCCCGCCGCCGCCATCTCCGGCGGACTTACCACCAACATCGTCATCAGTGGCCACACCCTTACTTACTCCAACGGTGTTCTGGTAAATCTCCAATAATAACCGTCCGCATTTTCCGCGATTGATCCTGACGGCCTGCGCTCAAACAGTGCGGCCGTTTTTTGTTTGAATTGATCTACCCAAGAAAAACTATTTTAACCACGGATGGACACGGATGGACACGGATTAGGAGAATTTGTGAAGAAGTCATCGTTAAGACTAATAGGAACTCGTCGCTGCCTTTTTTATCCGTGTTTATCTGTGTCCATCCGTGGTTGACACTCATAAGTTCTTTTTCAGACCGTCACGCGGTCTAAACTTTATTTTTTCGATCAAGGCGTCGTCGTTAGATAAAACCGGGAAGTATAGTTTGTGGCATCGAGATCAACATATCGGAAATGACCGTTGACGTCCGCCGTATTCGTGCTTATCCCCGTCCAGGTAAAGCCGGGATTCAGGCTGGCAGTGGCTCGAATAACGTAATTGCTTCCCGGGGCGCCCAGAACGTCGAGTTGCATCGTCCCGCCTGGCAGTGCGGTCAAATGCGTCATTGGCGCCGCGGACGGTTGCGGCAAGGAGCCAGGCTCAAAAATGTTTTGCGATGGTCCCGGAGTGTTGGTATTGGCTGAGCCCGTGCTGAGAACGAGATTGTCATAGTGGACCTGGCCGGCGCCGATCTGGCCCAAGCGGATTTCCAACTGTCCGCTGGGAAAACCCGTCGCGGGCGCGGTGTAACTGATGGCCCAGGGCAGAAAACTGCCTGGCGCGGGATGCGGCAGGTTCACATTACTCGCGATAATCGTCCCGCCCGCCAGCAGATAAACATACTCCTGATCCGTCGGCAACTGGATGCCGTAGCCATCGCTCCGGTTCCCAATCGCACCCGTCAGCGTGTAAGTCTGATTGGCGACGAGCGTGTTCGTCAGGAATTGCGCCACGTAGTTCACCGAGTCAATCCACAGCACTTGCGAACCATCGGCAGGCGCGGGCAGAAGGTCGTTGATCACATTCGTGTAAAGGCCCGGCGCGGGATTATACACGCCGTAGGGATTCAGATTGGCAGCCACCCAACCATCCGGCACTCCGGCCACCGTGCCTTGCGCTCCCGCCGGATTTTCAAAACTGAAATTGGCCAGCACCGGGCTGGGCGCGGCGTTGGCCGGGGGCAGGCTGGCCTGGCTGATGGTCAGCGCGAGATTATCAAAATGCACCTGGCCCGCGCCGTTCTGGCCGAGGCGAATTTCCAAAGGTCCGCTGGGAAAGCCCGTCGCGGGCGCGGTGTAAGTGATGGCCCACGGCAGGAAACTGCCCGGCGCCGGATGCGGGAGGTCAATGTTGCTGGCGATGACCGTGCCGCCCGCAAGCAAACACACATACTCGTGATCCTCGGGCAACTGGATGCCGTAACCGTCTCCCCGATTCCCAATCGCACCGGTCAGCGCATAAGTCTGGTTGGCGATCAGCGTGTTGGTCAGGAACTGCGCGACGTAGTTGCAGGAGTCAATCCACAGCACTTGCGAACCATCGGCGGGCGCGGGCAGAAGGTCGTTGACGACATTTGTGTAAAGACCCAGCCCGGGATTATACACGCCGTAGGGATTCTGATTTGAAGCCACCCAACCGTCCGGGTATCCAGCGACCGTTCCCTGCGGCCCGGCAGGA